>VFSW01000686.1_pt1 | contig 50352 bp, 49 predicted proteins | sample 5358111 | NCBI WGS metagenome assembly VFSW01 (sample SAMN11554181, study PRJNA540505) | mine drainage metagenome | isolation source: sediment from site ElyBrook_90M | place: USA: Ely Copper Mine, Vershire, VT | collected 2017 | reverse complement strand
GCGGCGATCGTGAAGATCGCGATCGTGTGCGGGATCAGCTTCGTGATCCACCAGATGGCGATCAGACTGACGAGCGTAACGACGCCCCAGAAGATGCGCCGCGAGGACGCCGAGACTAGAGCCGTTTGCATAGCTGCCTGCGCTCGGTCAGATAGCCGGCGCGCTCGTAGAGGCGCCGTGCCGGGGCGTTACTCTCGGTGACCATCAACGACATATACGTTATCCCTCGCCTCCGGGCCTCATCTTCGGCGGCATAAAGCAGCGCCGTGGCGACGCCCCGGCGCGTAAAGGCCGGCTCCACGGCCATATAGGCGACAAAGCCTTGCGGCTGGAGCGCGACTTCGTCCGGTAGGGCGTCGAGCAAGAGGAGAAAGCCGACGGGCAGATCTGCCTCCCGCGCAACGAGGAGCACGTGCGACTGCGAGGAGGCGACGTCGAGAAGACGCTCGTACCCTGCGCTCAGCGCCGCGTCCGGCGCACCGCGGCTGCGGCTCGTGGAGATGGTCCGTAGGCCGAGGTCCCGGGCGAAATCCCAATCACGTACGTCGCCGACGCGTACCGTTACGCTCGCCAAGCGTCCACGAGTCTTTCCAGCGCACAGAGCAGCAGCGCGTTCTCGTCGTTGGTTCCAATCGTGATGCGCAGCCGCTCCGGCATCCGCAGCGCGTCGCCGGAACGCACGATGATGCCTTCGCGCAGCAAATCCTCGTACGCGCGCGTCGCGCTCGTCGGAACGGCCAGTGCGTAGAAGTTCGCCTGCGTCGGATACGAGTCAAGTGCGAGCGCCGCGAGCGCGGGAAAGAGTTGCGCCTTTCCCGCCGCGTTGTTTTCGATGCTGCGTCGCACGAAGTCGTCGTCGTCGAGCGCAGCCGCGGCCGCCGCAAGCGCCGGAGCGGAGACGTTAAAGGGCAGGCGCACGCGCTCCATCACGGCGATCGTCTCGGGGTCGGCGAAGCCGTATCCGAAGCGGACCGCCGCTAGGCCGTAGATCTTCGACATCGTCCGTAGCACCAGCGTTCGCGGACGCGACCCAACGTGCACGGTCGCGTCGACGGACTCCGGTGGTGCGTATTCCCGATACGCTTGATCGACGACGAGCACGACGTCCGCGGGAAGCCTCTCGACGAATGCGCTCCACGCGAGGGGGTCGACGGCCGTGCCCGTCGGATTGTTGGGCTCGCAGACGAAGACGAGCTTCGTGCGCGGCGAGACCGCCTCGAGCATCGCTTCCAGGTCGGTCACGCCGTCGCTCAACGGGATCTCGACGGCGCGCGCGTCGCGCACCGCGATAGCCAAACGATAGAGCGCAAAGCTCGGCACGGCGACGACGGCTTCGTCGCCGGCGTGCAGAAACGTCTCGGCGACGAGCTTCACGATCTCGTTGCTGCCGTGTCCGAAAACGACGTTCTCCGCCGCGAGGCCGCAGCGCGTCGCAAAGCGCTCCTTGAGCCCGAGACACGCGTCGTCGCCGTACAAATGCAGGCTCTCCACGGCGCGCGCTGCGGCGAGCGCCTTCGGCGACGTACCCAAAGGGTTCTCGTTCGAGGCGAGTTTGATGATGCGGCCGCTGCCACCGTAGCGAAGCCGAACCTCCTCGATCGAAGTAGCGCGCTGGTAGGCGTCAAGCACGGCGCGATCCCGGATCCATCAGCGGCTCTCCAGCAACGCATTGCGGGCACTCGTCGGGATCGTACGAGCGCAGCGGCAGGTCGAGGAGCGCGAGCGTTCGCACGTCCAGCTCCGCGTCACCGCGACGAACGATCGCTGCGACGCCGAGGACCTGACAACCACCACGGCGCACGACGTCGAGCACCTCGCGCACCGAGCCCCCGGTCGTGATGACGTCCTCCACGACGAGCACGCGATCGTGGGGCTCGAGACTGAAACCACGCCGCAGCACCGGAATGCCGCGCTCCTTCTCCACGAAAATGGCACGCGTTCCGAGCGCGCGCGCGATTTCGTACCCGAGCACGATGCCGCCGACGGCAGCGCTCACGACGACCGTCGGTCTTTGCGCGGCGAAGACGTCGGCGATCGAGCGCGCGATCGGCTCGAGCAGAGACGGATCCTCGAGAATGCGGAACTTCTGAATGAAGCGGTCGCTGTGGCGCCCCGAACTGAGAAGGAAGTGGCCTTCCAGCAGCGCGCCGCGGCGCTCGAGCGCCTCGGTGAGATCGAACCGAGCGGTCATCGGTCGTACGGCGCGATCTCGCCCAGGATCGCTTCGGTAGCGGCTCGCCTGTCGGGCGCATCGAGAATCGGTCTTCCGACGACGATGTAATCCGCGCCGGCTACGGCGGCCTCGCCGGGCGTGCCGATGCGCTGCTGATCGCGCGACGGGCTTCCGGCGGGGCGCACGCCGGGAACGAGGGTTAAGAGATCGTCGCCGAAGGCGCCCTTGATTTCGCGCACCTCCCGCGGGCTGCAGACGACGCCCGAGCACCCGGCGTCCCGCGCGAGCGATGCGAGACGCATGACGTTCTGCGCGGGACTTCCCGATAGACCGAGATCCACGATGGAGTCGTGCGCGATTGACGTGAGCAGGGTGACGGCGAAGACGTGCGGAGCACGCACGCCGAGCGCATCGGCTCTCTCGCGTACGCCGTCGATCGCCGCGCGCATCATCTCTACCCCACCGAGTGCGTGCACCGTGAGCATACGCATCGCGGGAGCGACGAGCTGACGCGATGCGGCGCCGACGGTACGCGGAATGTCGTGCAGCTTCGCATCGACGCAGTACCGGACGTCGCGCTCCTCACAGTACCGGAGGATGCGGCCGGCATAGCCCAGCAGCGACTCGAGGCCGATCTTGAAGATCACGTCGAAGTCGTAGAGCTCGTCGACGACGCGTTCGGCTTCCTCCGGCACGGGCGCGTCGATCGCAACGACGAGACGGCTCACCCCGCATCCCCTGCGCGCTGCTCCGTGTTCTCGAAGCCGCGATTTGCGCGGCCGACGATCTCACCGAGGCCTCGCATACCGCGCAGCGATAGGTACTCGGCGAGTCCGTCGGCGATGCGCTCGGGGACGCGCGGATCCGCGAAGTTCGCCGTGCCGATGCCGACGGCGCGGGCACCGGCGAGAATGAACTCGAGCGCGTCGCTCACCGACTCGATTCCGCCCTGCCCGACGATGGGAATTCGTACCACTTGCGCGACTTCGTAGACCGCAAGTACGGCGATCGGACGAATCGCCGCGCCCGAAAGCCCCCCGGCAACGTTCCCGAGGCGCGGTCGCCATGCGTCGACGTCGATGGCCATTGCGCGTACCGTGTTGATGACGGCGAGTGCGTCGGCTCCCGCAGACTCGGCCCGACGTGCGATCTCGACGATATCGGTGACGTTGGGCGAAAGCTTCACGATGAGCGGCTTGCGGGTGACGGAGCGCGCCGCTCGTACCACGCTTGCCGTGAGGCCGGGGTCGCACGCGAAGGTCTCTCCTTCGCTCGCGACGTTGGGGCACGAGATGTTGAGCTCGATGGCGGCGATCTCCGGTCTCGCAGCGAGACGCTCGCAGACCTCGGCGTACTCGTCGATCGAAAATCCGGCGACGCTGCCGACGATCGGACACGGGCGACCGGCGAGCTTGGGTATTTCGTGTTCGAGATACCAGTCGATGCCCGGGTTCTGCAATCCGATGGCGTTGAGCAATCCCGCAGGCGTGTGAACGAGTCGCGGCATCGGGTTGCCGAGGCGAGGCATGCGCGTAACGCTCTTGAGGACGATCGCACCGACGCGCGACAGATCGGCGAGCGTCGAGAACTCTTCTCCCGAGCCGTAACAGCCGCTGCCCATGAGCGTCGGATACTCCAGGCGAAGACCGCCGACGTCGACGCGCAGATCGACCCCGCGCGCTACCATCGCAGATCCTCGGCGAGAAAGACGGGGCCCTCGCGACAGACGCGCGCGTACTCGACGCCGCTCTCGCATGCGACGCGCACCACGCAGCCCCAGCATGCCCCGACGCCGCATGCAAACGTCTCCTCGAGGCAGAGCTGCGCAGGCACGTCCATCGTGCGCGCGACGACTGCCGTCGCTCGAAGCATCTCCGTCGGACCGCAGGCGAGGATGAGATCCGCGCGCGTGGCGCGGGCGAGCGCATCGGTGACGAATCCGTGCATGCCTTCGCTGCCGTCGTCTGTGGCGACGACGACCTCGCAACCCGCTGCGGCGAATCGCTCCCGGTCGACGAGTTTCGCGGCGGTTGCGGCACCGTAGAAGAGACGGACGCGCGACCCGGCGCGCAGCAGCGCTCGCGCCGCGAGCAGCACCGATGCGATGCCGGCGCCGCCCGCAACGATCGCGACGTCGTTCGGGTGGCCGCTGAGGTCAAAGCCGTTGCCGAGGGGTCCGAAGAGTGAGAGCGTTTCCCCAGGATGCAAGGCCGCGAGCCGGAGCGTGCGGCTCCCGACCACGCAGACGAGCAGGCTCAGGCAATGCTCGGCAACGTCGTGGATGCCGAGTGCGACGGACGTGGCGCCGGCGCTCGGCGGCACCGCCATGACGAACTGGCCGGCCCGCGCGCACGTGGCGATTGCGGACGCTCGAACGTCAAGCACGACCATGCCGGCCACCGGCTCCCTACGAGCAACCACCCTCGCATCGACAACCCGAGCAAGCGATTCGGCCGTTTGCACGCACGCAAACTTCGCCAAATTTTCACAAAAATCCGTGGAGATGCCCTGAACTCTCTTGCGTAACGTGCCGTTATACGGTATAGGCAGTTGAAAGGAGGGACGGAACGTGGCAGGCATCACGGTATTCAAATCACTCGCCGACGCGCTCCGCGCAGGCTACCAAGTGTACGATCGCACCTCGGATGGTTATCTGGTGCGCACGCGTACCTCCGCAGGCTGGGCGATCGCCCTCGTTTCATACCGCTAACGTAGACTCGTCTTCATCCTCCTCGGCATCGACCAAAAAGGCCGTCGGTTACACCGGCGGCCTTTTTGGACTTTCGCTTTCTCGGGGTTCGTATGGAGACGAATCCCGCCGCTCCATGCCGTAGGGTCCAAAGGGCGTACTCGAACGACCGCTCGTCGCACGTCCCCCAGCGACGAGTGAACTGACGATCTGTGCGATCCCAACGAAGGTCGGGATGATTCCGCCCAACAGCCAAGGACCCAAGATGAAGTGGCCGCCAAGGCCGTCGCCGTCGTAGCCGATGAACGCGAGCCCGATCGTCAGAGCGATGCCGATGAAGGTGACGGAAATGCCGCGCCGGAGTTGGAGGTTGCCGTCGTACTGAAGCGGCGGAACGTAACCGTGGCGGATCATCTCCATTCGCTCGCGGTGCGAGAACATCCGAAACAGAATCACCGCGACGATGGGCAGGCCCATGATGCATATGACGGCGACGAGGGCGATGGTCGAGTTTGAATCCATAGCGTGCAGCAGCCTGCCTCCGATCGGAATACCGCCCCCCCCTCGGGATGTTTCGCCCGACCCTCGAAACATCGAGGAGGAGGGAGGCGTATTGAGGACGTGGCCGCACTTGCGCAGCGTACGGACGCCGCGTTGAGCGCCGAGCCGGAGGACGGGACTCTGGTCTCTGCGGCTCTCCGAGGCGATTCCGAGGCCTTTGCAACGCTGGTTCGCCGATACGAGCGGCCGGTCTATCACATCGCGCTCCGTACGCTAAAAGACGCGGAGGAGGCGCGCGACGTCGCGCAGGAGGCGTTCTTCAAGGCCTATCGCTCGCTACGCACCTTTCGAGCGGGAGCGAAGTTCTCGACTTGGATATACTCGATCGCCTACCACGCTTGCTGCGATCGCCTCAACCGGCGCAAGCGCTTCAGCGACGACGCGCTGCCCGAAAGCGCGGACCCGGGCCCCGGACCCGAGGTGACCGCGATCGCACTCGAGGAGGCGCAGCGCCTGCGCGATGCAATCGCGCTGCTACCCGAGAAGTATCGCATCGTTATCACGCTCTACCATCTCCAAGGACGGCAATACGACGAGATCGCTGCGGTTCTCGGACTTCCTATGGGTACGGTAAAGACGCATCTCTTTCGCGCGAAGGAACTTCTGCGGCGACTGCTAGGAAGGTCTATGCAATGAAGCTTGACGACGACGCCATCGAGCGGGCGCTCGCGGCACTGCCGCTCGAGGAGCCGCCGCCCGATCTGCACGCCTCGATTCTCGCCGCGACCGTGTATCGGCCGGCGCCGCTCTTCTCCGTTGCAGAGGTCGTCGCGGGGGCGAGCGTCGCTGCCGCGCTCGTGTGGATCGCCATCGTGATGGCTACGCAGATCGCCGGGACGCTAGCGGCCGCGCTCTCGAATCTCCAGCTGCTCGCGTGGGTCGGCACGGGTATCGCGATCGCCACGTGGCTCAACCTTTTCACCATATCCCAACCGGCGTACGCCGTTCCCCAGCGGGCGAAAGGACGCGTCAAGCCGTAACAACCGGCATGGAGGGCGGACAGGCCAGGACGGTGCTGGTCGTCGAGGACGATCCGGCGATCGGTCGCGTCCTGCAGCTCGAGCTGGAGCACGAGGGCTATCGCGTCGAGCTGGCAGTCGACGGGCTCAGCGGCTTGGAGAAGGCGCTCAAAGAGCCCGATCTCGTCATTCTCGATCTCATGCTTCCCCGCATGGACGGCTTCGAGCTTTGCAAGCGCTTGCGCGTAAAGAGCCGCGTTCCGATTATTATGCTCACCGCGCGAGACACCGTTCCAGATCGCGTCGCCGGCCTCGACCTCGGAGCCGACGACTACCTCACGAAGCCCTTTTCGACGGAAGAGCTGCTCGCGCGCGTGCGCGCCCGGCTGCGCGAGCGCGCGCCGCTCTCGAACGTCATCGAGTACCGCGATTTGGTGATGGACCGCGATCGCCACGAGGTCTCCCGAGCCGGCCGGTCGATCGCTCTGACCGCCAAAGAATACGCGCTGCTCGAGTATCTGCTGTTGCACCTCAACAAGGTCCACACGCGTGACGAGTTGTTCAACGGCGTCTGGGGCAGCGACTTTCTCGGCGACTCGAATCTCATCGACGTATACATTCGCTATCTTCGAGGAAAGATCGACGACGACCACGATGACAAGCTCATCACGACCGTGCGCGGCGTCGGTTACACGATCAAAGATTGAAGGTTCGTTCCGATAGCCTTCGATGGAAAATCGCCGCGTGGTACGCGACGCTTCTCGTCGTCGTCCTCGCGACGACGAGCGCAGTTCTCGTCTGGCGCTTCGGCAGCATCATCTACGCCCAAGCGCGCGAGCGCGCGAACGCGACGATGGACGAGGTCTTGGCCGTCGCAAACCCCGTCGGCGCGCCGCTCGGCCTCCAGGACGTCGCCTCCAACACGACGCCGCTGCAAGTGCTTCTCGACAGCGACAATCTCGTTTATTGGGCCTCCCCCGACTCTGCGATCGAAATCGACACTCCCGCCGGCTATCCGATGGTCAAGACGCCGAATCTGGGCGAGGGACGTATTCCGTCAGCGCCGGTCGACGCCGCGCATCCGGTCCTCTTTCGCAACGTGCGAGTACGCGGCGAGCCCGCCATCGTTGCCGCAAACTTCGTGCGCGTCGGCGGCACGACCGACGTCGTCGTACAGGTCGCACAGTCGCTCGCGACGGTTTCGCACGCAATCGGCGAGGCACGTCGAACCGTCCTAATCGTTCTCGCCGTCGCGATTGCGGCGGTCATCGGACTATCGCTCGTTCTCGCGTCCCAGGCGATCAATCCGATCAACGAGCTTTCGCGAGCGATGCGCGAGATCGGATTCGAACGTCTCGGGCGGCGCCTCAACTGGCCTCGACGGGACGAAATCGGCGAGCTCGCCGAATCCTTCGACGACCTCCTCGCGCGCCTCGAAGCCTCGTTTTCGCGAGAGCGGCAGTTCATCTCCGACGCATCGCACGAACTCAAGACGCCGCTCACCTCGATCAACGCTAACGCGCAGATGCTGCTGCGGTGGGCGGATCGTAACGAGGGCGTACGCCGGGAAAGCATAGAGACGATCGCGCACGAGAGCTCGTCACTCGGCGAGATGGTCAATGGCATGCTCACGCTCGCAAAGGCGGATCGCGGCGACGACATCCCTAGAGAGCCCGTCTCGCTGATCGAAGAGGCGCGGGAAGTCGTGCGACACGCGACGGCGCGCGCGCGGGAGAAGGGCCTAACGCTGACGTTCGCGCCGAAGAGCGACTCCGCCATCGTGTTCGCAGAACCGCACTTGATCCGTCAGATGATCGGCAATCTCGTCGACAACGCAATCAAGTTCACGGATACGGGTGGGATCGACGTCCTCGTCGGCGCCAAAGACGGCATTGGCTGGCTCGAGGTCCGCGACACCGGCCCCGGCATCGGCGACCGCGACCTACCGCGCATATTCGAGCGCTTCTATCGAGCGGACCGCTCGCGTTCCCGCAGCGTCCCCGGCACGGGCCTGGGCCTAGCCATCGTACGCTCGGTCGCGCGCGTCCACGGCGGGAACGTCGACGCGGAGCGCAGCGCGACCGGCGGGAGCATCTTCCGCGTTACGATCCCGCTCTTGGCGTTGTTCGCGGGGCTCTTCTGCTGCTGCCTACCGAACCTTGCACGCGCCGATGATATTGCGGTGAGCGCGAGCCCCATCGTCAACGTCACGCTTGCGAACGGCAACCTTACGGTCAGGACGTGGAACCGTTCAGCGGTACGCATCGTCGCCGATAAGCGCGTCGACTGGAAGCGCTTCGACGCGCGCGAAACGTCGCCGCGGATCCCCGCCGAGATCAACTCGTGGGCCGTGACGGTCGCCACGCCGCGCGGCCCAGCGTTTCTTCCGGCCGAACCCTTCCTATTACCGGCGTTTTCGCCGGGCCCGCACGATGCCGTGTCGATGCAGGGATTCGGAGATACGACGATCACCGTTCCGTCGCGGACCGCGCTCGTCATCGCCCGCGTGATCGCCGGCACGATCGCGGTGCGCGGCTACCACGGCGTTGTCGTCGCCCACGTGCGGCGAGGCGCGATAACCTTCGTCGGCTTTGCCGGTACGGCGTACGCACAGGTCGTCGCGGGCCGCGTCGTTGCCGTTAACTCTTCTTTCGACCGGTTGCGAGCGCGGACCGCGAGCGGCAATCTCCTCTTCGAGGGGTGCCGCTCGCGGCAGATCGACGTGACCGCGGTTCGCGGCACCATTCTGTACGACGACGGGGCGTTTGCAGGCGGGCCGGCATACTTCTCGACCGGTGAAGGAACCGTCGCCGTGGGCGTCGTCGGCAGCGGCCTCACGATCAGCGGCCACAGCGCGAGCGACGACGTGATGCTCGGGTTCGGACCCCAAGCCACGACGCATACGCGCGGTGGGAGCGTGGTGGTCAACGTCGGCGGAGGAGGCGCGTTCGTCAGCGCTCAGGCGCCGGGTCTGGTCGCGCTCTACCGCGGAAAGCTCGCAGATCACAGGCGCATCCTCGCGCGCTTCGGATTCGCACGTTTCGCTCGCGTGGCTCCATTTAGCGCGTTGCCGCCTCCGTCTCGACCTCGAGGTCGACGACCATTCCGTCGTCCGCCGCGATAGCGCGCAGTCCCAGGCGATCCTCCACGTCCTGCGCGAGCGCCGTAGGATCGCGCTCGAGCATCGTCGTTCCGAAGTGCGCAAAAACCGCTACTTTCGGCCGCACGATCGCGACGATCCGCTGCGCGTCGTCCCACGTCAGATGATCGACGTCCATGCTGTCTCGAAAGCGTAGGACGTTGATCACCAGGACGTCGGGGCGGCGACGCGCGTAGTCCTCGGCGAGTCCGTCAAAGAATCGCCCGCACGGCAGATACGCAACGCGCAGGCCTTCGTACGCGAAGTGAAAGCCGTACGTCTGCGCGGCGTGCACGTGCGCGATCGACGTGAAGACGTCGACCGCGCCGATACGATAGGGGCCTGAGTCCGCGTCGAGCGCAACGACGCGCTCGGCGAACTCCTGCGCGTAGGGAAGGACGACCGGTTCGCCCTCGAGCGCGTCGCGCGGGGCGAGGACGGACCCTCGCTTACGATGGCCGCCTGCGGTCATCGCCTCGATCATTGCGTTCACGTCGCCCGAATGATCGAGATGCTTGTGCGAGAGCAGAATCCCGTCGAGCTCGCGCGGGCTACACGGCGGCACGTGCGACAGCGCGCGCACGAGCGCGCCCGGTCCGGGATCGACGTGGAGTTGCGTTTGGCCGAATCGCATCCACATGCCACCCGACGCACGCAGCTGCCGCGCGACAACGAACCGCGCGCCGCCGCTTCCCAGAAAGAGAATCGAGCTCATCCGAGCAGAGCGAGCTGCTCGAACGTACCGTTGAGCACGGGTGCCGACGGGCGGCCCAGCCAGCGCTCGAGCACGGTCGCGTATACGTTGCGAAAGTCGGTGGTGAAGCGCACGTTGCCCATGTTCGTTGCCGCAAGGCTCGGCGCGTCGCCGTAGATACCGCCCTTCGTGCCTCCGCCCACAAGGAAGAGCGGCGACGCCTCACCGTGATCGGTTCCGCGGCTTCCGTTCTCTTCGATGCGCCGGCCGAACTCGCTGAAGGTCATCGTTAGGACGCGCCGGTCGTTCCCATGTGCGCTCAGATCGTCGTAGAACGCCTTGACGGCATCCGAGAACTCGCCAAGCAGGCGGTTCTGTACCGCGACTTGGTTGACGTGCGTGTCGAACGAGCCGTGCTGCACGTAGATGACCTTCGTGCCGATGTTGCTCCCGACGATCTGCGCCGCGAGCGCGAGGCTTCGCCCGAGCGGCGTCGCCGGATACGTCGCGCTCGTCGTATAGCCGGCAATCAAGTGCGGCAGCTCCTCGGAGCCGCGCTGCGAGCGATCCTCGATCTCCATGACGTGAGCGAGATACGGCGACGAAAACGGGAGGCGCTCGTCGCGCACCAAAGCCGTAAAGGCCCGACGCTGCATTGGATTTCTATCGACGCGCAAGCCATACGCGGCTTCGCTCGCAATCGCCGGAACGTCGACCTTCGTTCCGACCATGACCTCCGGAAGAATCGACGCGAGCGAGACGCCGTTGAAGAGGTTGGCCGCTGGAAGATCCGCTTCGTCGAGATAGCGCCCGAGCCAGCCCGTGTGCTCGTAGCGGTCGGGCGCCGCCGTCTGCCAGATCTCGGTGGAACGAAAATGCGAATGGTCGGGATTAGGATACCCGACGCCCTGCACGATCGCCACCATGCCCTTATCGTACAACGCCTTGAACGACGCCATCTGCGGATTGAGCCCCAGCTGCGCGTCGATCGCCAGCACATCGCTTCGCGGAATTGCAAGCGAAGGGCGAACGCGATAGTAATCCGCGTCACCGTGCGGCACGACGCAGTTCAGGCCGTCGTTCCCGCCCTGCAAGTTGACCAGGACCAGGCAGCGGTTTTCCGCTCCCGGCAATCCCGGGAGCGGTGCCGCCGCGAGCGCGCGCGCGAAGATGTGGTCCGCGTTCGCGACGACCGTGATGCCGGAGAGCGCGCCGACGAGAAATTTGGATCGCCTCATGATAGCTGGTACGCGGGCATAGCCATCGTCAAATATGCCGCGCCGTGCATGCGCTCTTGAAAGTTTTCGACGCCGAGCGTGGCGAGCGCCGACGCTCCCTCGCCCATGAGATACGCTTTGAGCTGCGCGTACGACGCAGGCGATGCGTCGTCTTGCAGCAGAGTGCCGACGAGCGCGTGGGTCGCTCGCACCGGATCCATCGGAATTGCGTTCAACCACGAAGATGCGCCCATGATTCGCGCGTTGACGAGCCCCGCGAGAAAGTTCTGGCGAGCGATCATCATCTGGCTCGTAAGCCAGTTCTCCCCACCGGGCCACCCGGCGACGTTCGGCGGATAGAAGAGTACCTGTCCCATCGCGCGCATCGCCGGAAGCGCGCTGCGGCCGATCGTCGCAACGCCCAGCGCTTTGTACGTACCGACGACGAGCTCGGCCGGCGATTTCACGAGCGCGCGGTACGCACGCTGCGAGTAGAACGCGTTGCTACGCAGGAGCGCCGAAACGACCGGCGCCAGGTCGTAATCGTGGCGCTGCAGTTGTTCGGCTACGCCGTCGACGAGCTCCGGCTCGGGATTGTCGTAGACGAAAAGGCCGAGCAGAGAAGCGGCAAAGAAGCGCGCGCACTGCGGTTGCGCGAAGATAATGCTCACGATGTCGTCGCCGTCGAAGTTTCCCCGGCGGCCCAGAAACGTCTTCGTACCGTCGTCGTGAAGTCGCGGCGCGAAGAACGGCTGACCGGTGATCCGAATCACGCGCCATCCGGTCCACGCGCGCGCCGATTCGCGCACGTCATCTTCCGTGTAGTGGTCGACGCCCAGCGTGTAGAGCTCCATCAGCTCGCGTGCGTAGTTTTCGTTCGGATGCGACGCGACGTTCAACGCGTTGTCCAAGTAGAGGAGCATCGCCGGGTCCTTCGAAACCGCGCGCGTCAGCTCGCGTAGATTTCCGAGCGCGTATTGCCGGAAGAGCTGGTTTTGGCGGTATGCCATCGCCGGAGAAACGCCCTTCTGAATCGCTGCGGTCGTGAAATGCCCGTGAAAGAAGAGCGCCATCTTCTCCTGCAGCGGCGCCGGCGTCGCGAGCATGCGGTTGAGCCACCACAGCTGCAGCGAAGCAATCGAACGCACTTCCTGCCGTCGTAGCTGCACGAATAGCTGTCGTCGCGCATCGGGCGACAGATCGCGCAGTCCGCGCGGACCGTACTGCGAGAGCAGCGTCGTAGGATCGTAGACGTTCTCGGGCGCAGGCAACGCACTCGTCGAGGGAAAGCGAACGAGGCGCTCGACCGCGTCGCCTGCCGCCATACCGGTAAAGCCTCGGACCTCATCGGGCGTTCCGCCGAAGCCGGCGCGCCGCAGCAGGTGAGCCGCACGGCGCGCGTCCAGCGCGCCCTCGTACGGCCGCAGCGCGACGGCAACGTCGATGGATCCCGACGGACGCCGGACGCCGGCGACGTCGACGCGCGAGCTTTGTGCCGTCGTTACGGTCATGGGCGTAGTCTAGCGCGTGGACCGCCAAAGCGCGAGTATCTCCTGGGAAGGTCTAACGATTGCTTCATTGGAAGCCGCTCGCTCGATGGATCCCAAACGCAACGCCGCTCGAATGGAAGCGCTGGTCGAGCAGCTGCGAGAGCGCTTGCGGACGGCACGCGCCGGCGGCGGCTCCGAAGCAACGCAACGACACCGTTCGCGCGGCAAGCTCACCGCGCGAGAGCGCGTGGATCGGCTCGTCGATCCGGGCTCCGATTTTCTCGAAATCGGCGCCCTCGCTGCCGACGGCATGTACGACGGCGACTCGCCGGCGGCCGGGATGATCGCCGGCATCGGCGTGGTCGAGTCGAAGCGCTGCGTGATCGTCGCGAACGACGCAACCGTCAAGGGCGGCACGTACTACCCGATGACGGTGAAGAAGCATCTGCGCGCGCAGGAAATCGCGGAGCAGAATGCGCTCCCATGCATCTATCTCGTCGACTCGGGCGGCGCGTTCTTGCCGCTGCAGGCAGAAGTCTTTCCCGATCGCGATCATTTCGGCCGCATCTTTTACAATCAAGCGCGTATGTCGTCGAGCGGCATCACGCAAATTTCAGCCGTCATGGGATCCTGTACGGCCGGCGGCGCCTACGTCCCCGCGATGAGCGACGAGACGGTCATCGTGAAGGGCACCGGCACGATTTTCCTCGGCGGACCGCCGCTCGTGAAGGCGGCAACCGGCGAAGAGGTCACGGCCGAGGAGCTGGGCGGCGGCGACGTGCACACGCGCCTGTCCGGCGTCGCCGACTACTTGGCGGACGACGACGCGCATGCCCTCGCGCTCCTGCGCCGTATCGTGCGCGACCTGCGTCCCGACCGTCCTGCGCCATGGGAGCGCGTCGCAGCGGAGCCGCCACGTGCCGATCCGCACGATCTATACGGTATCATTCCGAGCGATCCGCGCCACGGCTACGACGTTCGCGAGGTGATCGCGCGCATCGTGGACGCGTCGCGGTTTCACGAGTTCAAGGAACGCTACGGTGCGACACTCGTCTGCGGATTCGCGCGCCTCGAAGGACATCCGATCGGCATCCTCGCGAACAACGGAATCCTCTTCAGCGAGAGCGCGCTCAAAGGCGTTCATTTCATCGAGCTCTGCGCGCAGCGCGGAACGCCATTGCTGTTCCTGCAAAACATCACGGGCTTCATGGTCGGCAAAGAGTACGAGAATCGGGGGATCGCCAAGGATGGTGCGAAGCTGGTCACCGCCGTCGCATGCGCCGAAGTGCCGAAGTTCACGGTGATCATCGGCGGGAGCTTCGGCGCCGGCAACTACGGCATGTGTGGCCGCGCCTACTCGCCGCGACAACTCTGGATGTGGCCGAACGCACGCATCAGCGTAATGGGCGGGCAACAAGCTGCAAGCGTGCTCTCGACGGTACGAGGCGAGATGGAGCCGCAGGCGAAGGCGGCGTTCGAAGCGCCGATTCTCGAGAAGTACGAGCGCGAAGGAAGCCCCTACTACTCGAGCGCGCGCCTGTGGGACGACGGCATTATCGATCCGCTCGATACGCGGCGCGTCATCGCGCTCGGCTTGGAGGCTGCGAGCCAAGCAAAGGCTACGCCTACGCGATTCGGCGTTTTCAGGATGTAGGGACTGTGCTATACTTTTCGATGCGATGATCGCTCCCGGCGAACCCCCTCGTCTTCCGAAGAACTACAAACTCGTCTACGACATCATCTGCGGTGCCGGTCACGGCGCTCATTTCACCATGAGCGACGTGTTTGCGCAGGCGAAGCGTCGCCGCCCGAACATCGGCTTCACCACGGTGTATCGCGGCATTCAGCGCCTACGCCTTCTCGGGTGCATCGACGAGATCGACTTGCCGGGAACGGACAGCTCCGTTTACGAGCTCAAGAGCGAACCACACGCACACTTTCGCTGCGAGCGATGCGGAAAGGTAGAAGACGTGCCCTTCGCACTCTCGGCGAGAACGATCGGCACGCTCGCAGCGCGAACGGGTGCGACGATCGACGCGGCAGCCGTCACGCTGAGCGGCACCTGCCGCAGCTGCCAAGCCTGCTAGGGAACCGTCAGCGGAAAATACGACGGCGACTCGGTCCATTTGCCGTGCGCGTACCGCAGATACGCAACGGCCCGCGCCTTCGTCGGGCAGCACAGCGGCGCACTCGCCGAATAGTAGGGTCCGATAAGCTGCACCGCGTCACCGGTCGAGCCGTGCTCGAGCGTCGCCGTCAGCGCGCAACCGTTTGTCACGGACGCTGCGAGGCGAAACTGCTGCCGCGTCCAGTCGTACGTAAAGACCGAGACGCTCGCACTTCCGCAATCGGCGGACGCCTCGCGCGATTGCACCACGAGATTCTGAACGCCTGACTGCGCGAGCTCTGCGGCTCCCACGATGTGCAGTGACTGTTGCGGAAACCAAGGGCTGCCGCCCGCGCGCGTCACGCGCGTGAGTGGGCGACCGTCGCCCGGCGAGCGATACTTCAGCCTATAGACCGCCGTATCGTAGTCGATCGCGTAGACCGACAGATACCATTGATACGCCGAGCCGCCGAGATGGACGCGACTTGCGACGGCGCGCCACTGGCTCTGCATCCCTTCGCCCGCCGGATAGAAGAGCAGCGACTGAACGATTTGGCCCGGCGCCCCCGGCGAAAACGTGTAGTGCGGCGGCTCTGCCGCTGCCGCGGGGAGCAGTAATGCAACGGCGAGCGCGCCGGCTACGAGTAAATTCTTGCGTACCATTCGTATCCTTGATCCTCCAAATAGCCGCCGTGACCTCCGGCGATGTGCGATAACGCGCCGACGAGTTCGACGCGCCTGACCCATTTGGCACTCTCGTACGCCAATTGCGTTTGGAACGCGCAGCCGCACGGGTGCCCCACGCAACTATACGCCATTCCAGGCGGAAGCGAACAGGGGGCCGAAGCGAAAACCTGATGGCGCAGGCCCTTACGTGTACGGTGGAGCGCGGAATCGCGACGGTGACGCTCGCGCGTCCGGCCGTGCGCAACGCATTCGACGCGGAACTGATCGCCGCGCTTCGCGCGACCTTCGACGCGCTTTCCGAGCAGGCTGAGTTGCGCGGCGTCGTCCTCGCGGGAGAGGGGCCGGTCTTCTGCGGCGGCGCGGATGCGAACTGGATGCGCGCCGCACTCGACCTATCGTACGACGCGAACGTCGCAGACGCCGAAGCCATGAGCGACATGTTTCGATCGATCGACCGCTGCGCGAAACCCGTCGTCGCACGCGTCCAGGGCGCCGCACTCGGCGGTGGCGCGGGGCTCGTCGCCGTTTGCGACGTCGCGATCGCGAGCAGCGACGCGACGTTCGGCTTCACGGAAGTGAAGCTCGGAATCATTCCGGCCGTCATTTCTCCCTTCGTGCTCGCAAAGATCGGTGCGTCGCACGCGCGCGCGCTCTTCGTCACGGGCCGGCGCTTCGATGCCGTCCACGCGAAGGAGATCGGCCTCGTGCACGCAGTCGTTCCCGAGCGTTCGCTCGACGCCGCAGTCGACGACGTCCTCGGAGAGCTTCGCGCGGCCGGGCCGAGCGCCGTACGCGCGATTAAGACTCTCGTAGCCGACGTTCTCGGCGCGTCGTACGATGCGTCGCGCGGCCTCACGTCGGCCGCAATCGCCAAACAGCGCACGAGCGAGGAAGGCCAGGAGGGCTTGCGTGCGTTCCTGGAGCGACGTCCCGCGACGTTCGTCGAATGATCTCCAGACTTCTCATCGCGAACCGCGGCGAGATCGCCGTGCGGGTTGCCCGCGCCGCGCGCGAGATGGGAATCGTGGCCCTCGGCATCTACTCCGAGGCCGACGCAGACGCACATTTCCTAGAGTACGTAGAGGACGCGCGCTGCGTCGGCCCCGCACCGGCCGCGCAATCGTATCTCAACGCCACGGCGATCCTCGACGCCGCCCGTGCGATGCATGCCGACGCAATCCATCCCGGCTACGGCTTTCTCTCCGAGAACTCGTCCTTTGCCGCAGCGGTGCACGATGCCGGAGCGATCTTCGTCGGCCCGCCGGCGGATGCAATGGCGGCGATGGGGAGCAAGATCGAAGCGAAGCGGCGCGCACGAGACGCCGGCGTACCGACGGTTCCTGGGTACGACGGAGCGGATCGGTCGGCGACGCGTCTTCGCGACGAAGCGGCGCGCATGGGTTTCCCCGTCTTGATCAAAGCGAGCGCGGGCGGCGGTGGCCGCGGCATGCGCGTCGTCACGTCGCCTCGGGAGCTCGAGGAGGCACTCGCATCTGCGAAGCGTGAGGCGGCGGGCGCATTCGGCGACGACGCGCTCCTACTCGAGCGCTACCTCGAGAACCCACGCCATATCGAATTTCAAATCCTTGCCGATGCGTTCGGCACGACGCTGCACCTCGGCGAGCGAGAATGCTCGATCCAGCGGCGCCACCAGAAGATCGTCGAGGAGGCGCCGTCAATCGCGCTGTCGGAGCAGGTACGCGCCGAGATGGGCGCTGCCGCGGTGCGCATTGCGTCGAGCGTGGGATACGTCAACGCCGGTACCGTGGAGTTCATGCTCGATGCGAGCGGATATTACTTCCTCGAGATGAACGCACGCCTGCAAGTGGAGCACGCCGTCACGGAGGCCGTGTACGGCATCGACCTCGTGCAATGGCAGCTGCGCATCGCTTCGGGCGAGCGCCTCACCCTGCGACAAGAGGACGTCACGCCACGCGGGTGGGCCGTAGAGATGCGGGTCACCGCCGAGGATCCATCGCACGGCATGCTGCCGTCGGCGGGACGCATCTCCGCGTGGCGGCCGCCGGAAGGTCCCGGCGTCCGCGTCGACAGCGGCGTCGCGACGGGGAGTACGATCGGGCTCGACTACGACTCGATGCTCGCGAAGGTCATCGTGCACGCCGGCGATCGCGCGTGCGCCATCGCGAAGATGGCGGTCGCGCTCGACGACTTCGGAATCGCTGGGATCCGTTCGAATCTTCCACTACTCGTTTGGATCGTTCGCGACGAGGCGTTTGTCTCGGGCTCGATCGGAACCGCATTTCTCGCGCAACGCCTCGACGAGTCCCGCTTCGCTCGCGCGGACGTTCCGAAGGAAGCGCTCGTGCTCGCCGTTGCGAAGCTGCTCGTGGAAGGCATCGTGCCGTGGCGCATCGGGGGCGTCGGATGCCCGATCTTTCTCGCGGCGGAAAAGCAACGCTTCTCCGCGTCGGCGAGCCGAGCGGCGCAGCGCGACGCGTGGCATCTCAGCGGTGACGTCGAGGGGGAACTGCACGTCCGGCGGCACGACGGCGCACTCGTTGCTACGCTCGATTCTCGAACCGTCACGGGGCACGCCGAGCTCGACGGGTGCGGCGTGCTCGCGCGCGTCGACGGCCGAGAGTACGCGTTCGCACGCGCGGAGCCGCCCGATGCAGACGTGCGCGCGAGCGGCGGCATCGAAGCGAACGGCAAGGTGACCGCACCTATGCCGGGGCGCGTCATACGCGTCGCCGTCTCGCCCGGTGAAGACGTCGCGCCGCACCAGTTGCTTATCGTACTCGAAGCGATGAAGATGGAGCATCGCATCGAAGCCTCGCTCGCAGCGACGGTTCGCGCCGTTCTGGTCAGCGAAGGGCAGATCGTCGCAAGCGACGCGCCGCTCGTCGAGCTCGGCTAGGGAACCATCGTGCCGCGGCCGCGCACGCTTGTAATGATCCCGGGATACGACGAGCCGCCGGAACACCTCGAAACGCTTGCCAATGGGCGAAACAGCTTGCCGGGACTTCGCGCGCACGGTTTCGAGTGCGTGATGCTCCCGCGCTGCTACGAGCAGCTGCGCGACCGTATCGAGCGCCTCGCCGCGTGCATCGAGGAGCTGCGCTCGCTCGGCTATCCGTTCCCGATCACGCTGCTCGGCTATTCGCTTGGGGGTCTCGTGGCACGCGGATACCTGCGCGCGTATCCGCACCGCGCCGACGAGGTGGCGCACGTCGTGATGATCGGCACGCCGAACTTCGGCGTGCTGACGTACGTTATCCCGCAGATCGTGCGACTGCTGCGCATTCCCGATCGTGCGATCGACGATCTCTCGCACGAGTCCGATTTTCTCGCGTGGCTGAACGGCACCGGCGGTCACTGGGAGGTCGATCCAGCGACCCGGTCCAGAGCCTGGACGCTCGACCGCGAGCCGTGGCTCGGCCCGGAAGGAACGCGCACGTTTGTCGTCGCCGGCCTGCTCGCGTCTCGCCGAGGAACGGGCGACGGCGTCGTGGGCGGCGACTCGGCTTCGCTCGGCAGCCGATTTTCGACGCACTACATCATCGGGCCGCACTGCAACCACATGAACCTCATCGGCCACTTCGATCCACTCGTCTTCCTCTGGACGGGATTCGTCGTCAACGATCTCGTCTGGCCGCATACGCTGCGAGCGATTCTGCGCTTCACCGGGGCAAAGCAGCTCCAGGCGGCGAACCCCTAACGCGAACCATGTTACCGAAGAAGGTTACCGTCGTCGAGGTCGGCGCGCGCGATGGATTGCAGAACGAAAAGAACGTCGTCGCACCGAGCGACAAGATCGCTTTCATCGACCTGCTCTCCGAGAGCGGCCTGCGCGTCATCGAAGCAACCTCGTTCGTCAGCCCGAAAGCGATTCCGCAGCTTGCAGACGCAGAACAGGTCTACACCCGGATTCGCAAAGCACCGGGCGTTCGATACCCGGTGCTCGTGCCAAACCTCAAGGGCTACCGGCGCGCGAAGTCGTGCGGAGCCGATGCCGTTGCGGTCTTCACTGCCGCATCGGAAGCCTTTACCAAGCGCAACATCAACATGACGATCGAGGAATCGATCGCGACCTCTGCCGACGTCGTGCGACAGGCGAAGTCGGACGGCGCGTGGGTACGCGGCTACATTTCCACCGCGTTCGGCTCGCCATTCGGTGATGCCGTAACGCCGCACATGGTGCGCGACGTCTGCGTGAAGCTCGTGGAGCTCGGCTGCGACGAGATCTCGGTCGGCGATACGATCGGCGTCGGCGTGCCGACGCAAGTCGACGAGCTCGTGCCGCTGCTCGCTCGAGAGATGCCGCTCGAGTGCTTGGCTTTTCACTTTCACGACACGCGCGGGACTGCGCTTGCAAACGTGTACGCCGCGTTGCAGCACGGAGTCACGATCTTCGACGCCTCCGCCGGCGGCCTCGGCGGCTGTCCGTACGCTCCCGGCGCTACGGGTAACGTCGGCACGGAGGACCTGCTCTACATGCTGGCCGGCATGGGCATCGGGACCGGCGTCGACTTGGCGCGCGTCCGCGCGGCCTCGCGCTTCATTCGCGGGGTCGTCGATCACGAGCTCACGAGCAAAGCGTTCCAAGCCTTGGAGGCGAACGGTTAGCCGCGTGGCTATCGCAATTCGTGCGGGCGTGCTCTACGACGGCACGCTCGACGCGCCCAAGCGTAACGTCGACGTCATCGTCGAGGGCGAGCGGATCGCGGCGATTCGCGCCGCCGCCGACGGTGGGTCACCCGATTACGCTGCCGCCTGCGTGACGCCTGGTCTCGTGAACGCGCACGTGCATTTAGAGATGAACGGAGAGCCGGACGTGGCCGTCGCACTCGCGATGACGACCCAAAACCAGCGCTTGCTGCGCGCGGTCGAGCTCGCGGCGAAGACGTTGCGCGCCGGCGTCACGACGGTTCGGAGCGTCGGCGCGTCGTACGCAATCGACGCCGACGTGCGCGACGCGATCGACGCGGGACGCATTCCCGGCCCGCGCATGCGCGCCGCGGGCGCGGTGCTCTGCATGACGGGCGGCCACGGCTGGTTCATCGGCCGGTCCGTCGACTCGCCGTGGGACGCGCGCAAGGCGGTGCGCGAGCAAATGAAGGCCGGCGCAGACTGCATCAAAGTCATCGCGACCGGCGGCGTATTGACGAAGGGCGCGGTTCCCGGCAACGCGCAGCTCACGCTCGAAGAGCTCGAGGCCGCAATCGACGAAGCCCATCGCCACGGTTTGCGCGTGGCGGCTCACGCGATCGGCACGCAAGGCATCAAGAACGCCCTGCGCGCGGGCATCGACTCGATCGAGCACGGGCACATGCTCGACGACGAAGCGATCGCGCTTTTCAAGGAGAAAGGCGCGTATCTCGTCCCAACGCTCAGCGCACCGACCTGCATCCTCGCGCATCTCGAAGAAGGCGCGCAGCCACAGTACGTGGTCGACAAAGCGAAGACCGTCAACGAGGCGATGCTGCGCAACATCAAACGGGCCTACGAAGCCGGCGTGCGGATCGCCGGCGGCTCCGACGCCGGAACGCCGTACAACTATCACGCCAACTATGCGTACGAGGTGGAGCTGATGCACACGCTGCTCGGCATGTCGCCGCAGCAAGCGTTGCACGCCGCGACGACCGTCGCGGCCGAGCTCGTGGGGCTGCAGCGCTCGGTGCTCGCGCCTGGGGAAGCGGCGGATCTGCTCCTGCTCCCGCGCGACGCGGGAGAAGATGTTCGCGCGTTACGCGACGTCGAGCACGTGTTCAAAGCCGGCGCGTGCGTCTAGCGGTTCTCGCGGCAATCTCGTGGCCGGCGCCTCCGCCGGGATACGGTCCCTGGGAGCAGATCGCCTACAACACGGCTGACGGCATGCGACGGCGCGGCCACGACGTCACCCTCTTCGCGACCGCCAACTCGCAATTCGCCGGCACGCTCGTTTCCGCCGCTCCCGTCGGCCTGAACGAGGACCCGGCGCTCGACAACGAGGTCTTCACGGCGCTGCACATCGGCGAGCTCTTCAAGCGCGCCGGTGAGTTCGACCTGATTCACAACCATTTCGACTGGAAGCCGATGACGTACGCGCTCGCGACAAATGCGCCCCCGCTCGTGACGACGATTCACGGCTTCTCGTCGCCGCAGATTCTCGCCGCATACTACGCCTGCGCGCGGCGCAGCTTCTTCTGCTCGATCAGCGACGCCGACCGCGATCCGGGGCTATCGTATCTCGCGACCACCTACAACGGGATCGATCCGGAGCAGTTTACCTTCAAGGATCGGCCCGGGGAGTATCTCGTCTTTCTCGGGCGGTTTCACCCGGAAAAGGGCGCTCATCTCGCAATCGAGATCGCAAAACGGGCCGGAGTACGTTTGAAGATCGCCGCCATTGCGCAGGACGCAGAGTACTTTCGTACGATGGTCGCACCGCACGTCGATGGCGACCGCGTGCAGTTCCTCGGCGCGATCGAACGCGAAGCGCGCGACGAACTCTTGAGCAACGCCCTCGCTCTCGTGCACGTGACGACGAGGCCCGAACGCTTCGGACTCACGATGATCGAGGCCATGGCGTGCGGAACGCCCGTGCTCGGCGCGCGCATGGGATCGATCCCGGAGATCGTCGTCGACGGTGTAACCGGTTTTCTCTGCGACGACGTCGCAGACGCGGTCGCGCGCGTGCCGCAGCTCGCGTCGCTGGATCGACGCGCGTGTCGCGCGCGCGTCCAAGCCGAGTTCACCATCGAGCGAATGGTCGATCGCTATTGCGCCGTGTACGATCGCGCGCTCGCCTTAGGGATTCCCCCCGCGCCCACGCCGCAGGAGTTGCAGTGGCGCGCGCATGACTGGTGGGACCGCTCCATGGCGTACACGGACATCCCGCCGAAACCGCATAGTCTCGCGTTTCGCTGACGCTCGGTTACGACCAGAAGAGTTTTGCGCGCGCCGCGTGCGCTCGCCGCAGCGTCGCGTCGTCGATGGGCCCGTCGACGAGCATCGTGAAGTGCCCCATTTTGCGACGCGCGACCGCGTGTCGCTTGCCGTACACGTGCAATACGATCGACGGGTCCGCCAAGAGCTCGGCAACGCCCCCGAGACGATCGCCACGCCCGTCGCCCAGCACGTTCGTCATGACGGCGCACGAGAACATTCGAGGACGCGAGAGCGGGAGGCCGCATATCGCGCGCACGTGTTGCTCGTACTGAGAGCAAGGCGTCACGTCGATCGTGAAGTGGCCGCTGTTGTGCGGGCGCGGCGCGATCTCGTTCGCGAGCAGCTCGCCGTCCCGCGTCAGAAAGAACTCGACGCAGTACGTCCCCACGATGCCCAGGCGCCGTCCGACGACCCGGGCCAATTCCTGCGCGCGCGACGCCACGTCGTCACCGATACGCGCCGGCGCGATCGTCGTCATGAGGATTCCGTCCTCGTGCACGTTCTCGGCCACGGGAAACGCGACGACCTCATCGTCGCTCGCCCGTACCGCGACGACGCTCAACTCGCACGCGAAATCGACCGCGCGCTCCACGATCAGGGCTGCGCCGCCGGCATCGCGCAGCGCATCGTTCGCGTCTGCCCGCGACGCCGCTCGCCACTGCCCCTTTCCGTCGTAGCCGCCGCGCGCCGTTTTCATCACCGCCGGCAAGCCGGTGATCGCGAGGGCGCCGTCGAGGTCCTCCGCCCGCTCGACGACGGCAAACTCCGTCGTCGGCATCGCGCAGGCACGCAAGAACGCTTTCTCCGCGATGCGGTCCTGCGTCACGCGCAGCACGCTGCTGGCAGGCGTGACGCGGTAGCCGTTGCGCTCCAGATGCTCGACCGAACCGATCGCAATGTTTTCGAACTCGTACGTAACGATCTGCGTTCGGCGGCCGAGCTCTTCGATCGCGACGCGGTCGCCGTACGCCGCAACGATCTGCTCGTCTGCGACCTGACCGCACGGCGAATGCGGTTGCGGATCGAGCACGACGACGCGATACCCCATACGCTTTGCGACCAGCGCCAGCATGCGACCAAGCTGGCCGCCTCCGATGACGCCGATCGCCTCGATCACGGGGTGCTGTTGGCGGCGTCGTCTCGCATCTTACGCGTGTAGGCGAGGAGACGCGCAGCGATGAGCTCGTCGTACAACGCAAGAATGCGCGCGGCGAGCAGCGCGGCGTTGACCGCACCGTCGATCGCCATCGTCGCAACGGGCACGCCGGGAGGCATCTGAGCGATCGAAAGAAATGCGTCGACGCCGCCCAATGCCTTCGATTTGATCGGCACGCCGATCACGGGGAGGAGCGTCTTCGACGCGGTCATGCCGGGAAGGTGTGCCGCACCGCCGGCTGCGGCGATGATCACGCGGAGGCCGCGCTCTTGCGCGCTCGATGCGTACTCGAACATCTCGTCCGGCATGCGATGCGCCGACACGACGCGTGCGTCGTATGGTATGCCCAGATCCGAAAGCGTATCGCGTGCCGGCGCGAGCGCATCCCAATCGGAACGGCTCCCCATGATGATGCCGACCATCGCTCGCCCGGTTTGCGCCATCGCGGAGCGGTTCGCTTCGGCGTCGAAGGACCCTCGCATGGCGCAGTTTCTCTTGGGCGTCAACTACTGGCCCCGTCGCACGGCCATGTACGCCTGGCAACGCTTCGACCTCGGCGAGATGCGGGAGGATTTTACGCGCATGCGTGCGCTCGGCTTCGACGTCGTGCGCTTCTTCCTCATGTGGGAGGCGTTCGCGCCGCACCGCGACGCGATCGACGGCGACGCGTTGCGCCGGTTCGACGCCGTGATGCAAGCGCTCGCCGACGCGCGTTTGCTCGCGATACCGACGCTTTTCTGCGGGCACATGAGCGGCGTCAACTGGGTTCCCGCCTGGGCGCTCGACCGTACCAGGCCGCACGGGCGCTTTCGGACGATCGCGGGTGGCTCGACGTCGGCGTACGCCATCGGCGACTTCTACGCCAACGAAGGCCTCGTCGCGGCGCAGCTTCGGCTCGCACGCGCCGTCGGCGAACGCGTGAAGGAGCATTCGGCGCTGCTCGCGTGGGATCTCGGAAACGAGTTCTCCAATATGCGCGCTCCGCACGCCCCGCTCGACGCGGCTGCGTGGAGCGCCGCGCTGACCGAAACGCTGCTCGAGGAATCCGGTGCCGGCTGCACCGCGGGGACCCACGGTGAAGACGTCGAGAACGATCGCGGAATTCGACCGTCGTCGCTCGCGGCACGATTTGCCTTTGCGACGATGCACGGATACCCGGTCTATGCGACATTTTCGCGCGGCCGCATGGATGCGAACGTCGTGCCCTTTTACCACGCGCTCGTGGGCGCGTTCAGCGCAAAGCGCGTGCTCTTCACGGAGGTCGGCAATCCGCAGTGTGCGCCCGGCGCTCGGGATACCGGCGGCATGGGATGCCTCACCGAAGAAGAGATGGCGGCGTACGCGAACGCCGTACTCGAGCGCCTCCTGCGCCGCGGTGCGATCGGTGCGCTCTGGTGGTGCTGGGCCGACTACGATCCGTCGCTCGCCGATCTGCCGCCCTTCGACGACGCGCCTCACGAGCTGCGCTTCGGCATCGTCCGCTCCGATGGCAGCGAGAAACCCGTCGCGCGGGCGCTCTCCGATTTCGCTCGGAAGGCTCTCGCCGCGATCGACGTGCCGCAGCTCCAGGTCGCCGGCGAGCAAGAGTATTACGCCTCTCTGCCGCAAGCAATCTTCGATGCATACTCCGCGTACTGCCGCATCTATGCCTGAAGGCCGCGTTATGGTCGTTACCGGCGCCTCGTCGGGCATCGGTCGAGCGCTCGCAATTGCCGCAGCGCGCGCCGGATGGCGCGTGCTGCTCGTCGCGCGCAGGCGCGTCCGCCTGGAGACGTTGCAGCAAGAGATTGCGGCAACGAACGTCGGCGTGGAGATGCTCGTCGCGGACGTCTGCTCCGAGGACACGCCGCACCGCATCGTGGAAAACGCGATGCGCTCGTTCGGCCGCATCGACGTCGTCGTCAATAATGCCGGTCACGGCGTGAGCGGTAGATTGCTCGAACAGAGCGACGATGCGATCGAGACGCAGTGGCAGACCCACGTGGCGGCGCCGCTGCGCATCTCGCGTGCAGCGCTGCCCGCGCTACGCGCGTCGCACGGAGCCTTGGTCTTCATCGGATCGGGTTTGGCGCGCGTACCCGCGCCCTACTACGGCGCGTACTGCACGGCGAAAGCGGCGATTCGGGGTGCCGCGACGCAGCTACGTCGCGAGCTGCGGCCTGAAGGCATCGCGGTGACGTACGTCGATCCCGGTGCGGTCGACACCGAGTTCTCGGAAAGCGCGGGCAAGCAGCGCGAGCACGATGCGGTTGCCGTCAAACCGGAGCGCGTCGCGCGAGCGATATTGCGCGGCATCGAACGCCGCGCACGCGTCGTAAACGCGGTACCGGCGCACGCCCTCGGAGCGATGCTGGGCGAGTTCTTTCCAGGCATCGCGGATGCCGCAATCGCTCGCTTCGTCAGCATTCCGGAACCCGTGCCTCCGAAGCCGGCCTTTGCGCCGACGGCACCGGTCGTCGTTCCACCACAGCCGGTTCTCGGCACGAGCAACGGGTTCGACGCCGTACTCGAGCCGCTCGCGCGCCGCATGGAGCGCGTCAAGCTGACGCCCGAGTTCGTCCGCGGTTTGCTGAACGCCGGAGCGCCCATCGATCTCGGCGACGCGGCGATGCGCTGGGCCGGCATGCCGAACAAGAACGAGCGCGCCGCCCTGCACGAGGTCTTCGAGGCGCTCGCCGCCGCAGGCTACTTGGAGAGCGCGGGCGACGAGACGTGGATCGTTCGGCGCGCCGCCGACTGACGCACGCTCCGTATCGCTAACGCCACAAAGAAGAGCACGGTCGTGAACAGCACGATCGTCGCTCCGCTGGATCCGCGTGCATAGTACGAGAGGTAGAGCCCCCCGAGAGAGCTGACGGCACCGAACGCCATCGAGAGGCCGAACATCGGTGCGAAGCGCTTGGTCAGCTGATAGGCGGCGGCGGCCGGCGTGACGAGCAACGCCGCGACGAGCACGATTCCGACGGACTGGATGCCGATGATGACCGTGAGGGCGACGAGCACGAGCAACACGTATTCATACATGCCCGACCGAATTCCGCACGCCTGCGCCACGATGGGATCGAAGGTCGTGCAGAGCAGCCCGCGATAGAGCACGAACAGCGCGAGCGCGACGACGAACGCGAGGGCGAGAATCATGACGACGTCGCTGGGTTGGACGGCGAGAATGTTTCCAAAGAGAAAGCTCTCGAGATCGACGGCGTAGTTGCTCTGGCGACTCATGAGAAAGACGCCGAGCGCGAAGGCACCGGTGAAGAGCACGCCGATCGACGTGTCCATCGAGATGCGTCCCCGCCGATGCACGAAACCGATGCCAAGCGCCGTAAGCACCGCGACGGCGGACGCGCCGACGTAGTAGTTCGATCCGCGCAGATAGGCGATGACGATGCCGGCAAACGACGCGTGCGCGATGCCGTCGCCGATGAACGCGAGACGGCGCAGGATCACGAACGTTCCCATGCCCGCGCAGAGCACGCCTACCGCGAGTGCCGCGATCGCGGCTCGTACCATGAATGGGTAGTGAAACGGCAGCGTCAGCAGCGTCACGGACGAATCTCGGGATGGAACGCGTGCGTCTCGTGCGCCTCGTGGTCGAGGCGAAGATGCCCGTGGGTGTGCACGTGCTCGCGAATCGACGCGTAGGCGCCGCCTTCCACGACGTCGTGCGGCTTCCCGAGCGCGAGCACTCGGCGATCGAGCACCATTAGGCGGTCGAACCAGCGTTCGACGCTCTCGAGATCGTGGGTCGACATCAAAACCGGCAATCCGTCGCGCACGAGCGCGCGCACGACCTCTCGCAGAGCGTCTTCGGTCGCCGCGTCGACGCCGGTCGTCGGCTCGTCGAGCAGCAAGAGTCGCGGTTCCTGCGCCAGCGCGCGCGCCACGAAGACGCGCTGCTGCTGCCCACCGGAAAGCTCCGCAATGTGCCGGTGCGCGAGCTCGCGCATTCCGACGGCCTGCAACGCTTGTTCGACCGCAGCGCGATCCTCGGCGCCGAAACGGTTCCAAAACCTCAAGCGCGGAAAACGGCCCATCGCGACGACGTCCCACACGTTCGCCGGAAACGACCAGTCGACGGTCTCGACTTGCGGCACGTACGCGATGCTGCCGACACGCACGCGATGCGGCTCGCTGCCGAGCACGCGCAGCGTACCGCGGGCGATCGGCACGAGGCCGGCGATGCTCTTGAGCAGCGTCGATTTTCCCGAGCCGTTTGGTCCGACGATGCCGAGCACTTCTCCCGTCGACACGTCGAACGTGAGCCGGTCGAGCGCGACGAAATCGTCGTAGCGCACGACGAGGTCGCGTGCTTCGACGACAGCGTTCATCGCATCGACGTCACGATCGCGCGCGTGTCGTAGCGCAGCATGGAAATGTAATCGGCGACGTCGGGGTTCGTGCCGACGGAGTCGTCGTACAGGTTGGCGATGACGGGGATCCCCGCATCGCGTGCAAGCGTCATCGCGAGCTTTGGGCTATACTCGGGCTCGCCGAAGATCGCACCGACCCGGTACCGTTTCGCGAGATCGACCGTATGGCCGAAGTCGCGCGGATTCGGCTCTTGCCCGGGCGCTACTTCGATGACGCCGAGCGTCGTGATCCCGAAGCGATCGTCGTAATACTCCCACGCGTTGTGAAAGACGATGAGGAGCCGTCGCGAGGGAGGAATCGGCGCAATTTGCGCGCGGATCCATGCGACGAGGGCATCGAGGCGGCGGTCGTAGGCGGCGGCATTGCGATCGTACTCGCCGCGATGCGCCGGATCGAGCTTGACGAGAGCGTCGCGAATGCGTGCGACGTAGTGCTTCGCATACACTGGGTCCATCCAGAGATGCGGATTGCTGCCTTTGACGGGGAGGCCGCGAGCGCAATCGACCACGACGGCGCCGGTGGGCGCGTTCTCCAGCAAGCCTTGCATCCACGTTTCGAGTCCAGCTCCGTTCTCCACGAGCAGCCGCGCGCCGGCCAGCATCTCGATGCTCTGCGGGGTGGGCTGGTACGTCTCCGGCGACGAGCCGACCGGTACGATGCTCTGCACGGTCACGCGCTTGCCTCCAACGCCCCGTACGAACGAGTTGAGCGTGGAAATCGTCGTCACGACCTGAATCGGGCCATGCAGCGGCGCGCTCGCGTTGCTTCGCAACGCGGTACCGCCGCCGCTCGCACATGCGACGAGCGCGAAGACGATTGCCGGAAAAAGCGCGCGCGTTATCTGCATGCCCGGCACCGTCCGAAGAACTCCATCGCATGATCGTCGAGCCTAAAGCCGCGCGTCTTGCGGAGCGCCTGCGCGAAGCGATCGATCGCGGTGCAATCGACGTCCTCCACCTTGCCGCACGTGCGGCAGATCGCGTGATGGTGGTGGCGCTCGGGCTCGCAGTGCATGTAGCTCGCCTCGCCGGCCGCGTCGACGCGCTCGGTTACTTCACCCTTCGAGCGAAGGCGTTCCAGCGTCCGATAGACGGTGGAGAGCGCGACGCGTGCGCGCGCCCGCTTCAGTCTCGCGTGGATGTCGGAGGCCGTGAGGAAACGGCGTTCGTGGCGCAGGACGTTCGCGATCTCCTCACGTGGCCGCGTGACGTATTCTGCTCGCTCCGTCATCGTACGGAGAGTTTTTGCGAACCGTTTGCAAAAACCTGCTCCTACGGGGAAGGCGGCACGCACACGACGACCTTCTCGGTCTCCGTGTCGCGCCAGTATTGCGTTGAGTCGGAAAGCGCGGGCAGCGTTAGCCCGGCCGCCGAGGCGCGCGTCTGCACCTTGGGCATGACTTCCTTGACGAGCGGCGCCGGCGTCGGAGCCGGGTCGGTCGGCAGGCGATCGGGATCGTCGAACGTCGACGCGAGCGCATACCACCCGAGCGCCAGCAACCCGGCGGGCGCCGTCGACGCGGTCTGCGGACAGTGCAGCAGCGCGTAGCGTTTCGGTGCGATGTCGGCCTCGAGCGCGTACGCCCACGCGATGACTCCGGCGAGTTGGTCCTGCACCGCCGGCCGCTCTGCGACCGTGCACATGTTCTGCAGGATGTCGTGCTCGAGCTGAGCTTCCTGGAGAATCGCGTCGAGCTCTTGCTGCCGGTTGTTCAGATCGTTCAAACGCGAACCCGGCGCGTGGCGATCGTCGGCCCGCACGTGGTTTTCGAGCCGCACCGCGACGTTGTGGTTGCAGCGTGGATTGATCGCCGCCACCTGTACCGGCGCCGCTCCTCCGAGAGCTGCTGCCGTGCTCGAGACGACTGCCGTTACCAATACTGCGAGAATGCCCGCCCGCCCCCCAAGCTTCATCTTTGAGAGGTGCTCAGAACCCAGCGTATAATCCTTCGTCCGCTCGTGGGGATGTAGCTCAGCTGGTAGAGCACTTGCTTCGCATGTAAGGGGTCTGGGGTTCGAGTCCCCACATCTCCACCAACTCCAAAAACACCGATACTATAAGGGCTTTTTGCTGTGTTAGCGACGATAACCGCGGCGCCGAGATCGGAAGTGCTTATCTCGGGCATAAGGGGTCAGGACTTCGAAAACCGCCCGACCAGCCGCTCCAAAACGCCAGCGCCCGTAATGCTTTTTAAAGATTAGTTGCTGGGTCGCGCGATTGAGGCGTTGACTCCCTAATGGCACACAATGGAGTTACGCGCAAGAGGCCGCGCTATTCGGATGCTGGACGCGAAGCGCAAGGGATCCGAGGCCTGGATCAGGCGACGAAGTCGAGTCCCTTCTTTGCGACTAGCTGCAAGAGTTTTAGGGATGCGCCCTGTGGCTTCTTTTTACCTCGCTCCCATTGGCTCACCAGGCTCGTCGTCACGTTGAGGTAACGCGCAAAAACGCTTTGACTGGCTCCTTCACGTAGACGAAGACTACGAATCGCATCGGCATCTAATGGCTGGACGGGTGTGAGACAAGACTTATCGAACTCGCGCATGGTTCGCCTGTTGATCGCACCAACTGAATAGAGATCCTCAGCAGCCTCGTGAATGGCTGCCATGATTGGACTACGGTACTGCAGCCCTGCCTCGGCCTCTTCAAGGTTCTTCCTAGTCTTCGTGTTCTTCGTCATTTTCTTCGTCATCAAATTCTGTTTCCGCATCGTCTTCAATCTCCGTCAGCTTGCCTTCTGCGAGTAGCCGATCGATGAAAGCGTCATCGAGGTTCAAATATTTGTCGGCGAGCTTCTTGAATGCCGCGAGCTCTGCCGGCGAGATGTTGTCGCGCTGGTTCTTCGCGAAGCCGTACGCAAAAACCGATCGCGCGCCTGATTTGAAGAGCACAATCGTCCGGAAGCCGCCGGACTTTCCTTCGCCCGCCCTCGCGACACGCTGTTTGTAAACACCTCCGCCGAGATTTGCATCTTCATGCCCGTCTTGGATCGCTTGGACCGCCTCTCGCAGCGACGCGTCGTCAACCTTCGATTTCCCGCAGAACCGGCTGAAGGACTTGAGTTTGAATATCCTCAGTTAGGGTCTCCAGTCCAAACGGGCGTATCGATGAGGAGACTAGCACTTAGAACTATAGCACTGAGAGTGATAAGTTGCAAAGCCGGTCGCTCGAGGTAATCACCGGCGACCGACTAGTTGCCTCCTCGCCAAAGGCAGCGGCCGGCATGCTCCACGGGTTGCCATACTGAATGGCCGGCCCATGCCCGGAAGCCACATCACCGACATGCGCGACTTCGACCTCCCGTGCACCGAAGCGGAGCTCCCGGCTCAGGCGGCACGGCTACGACATTTTCTTGGCAACGTCGTTCAAGCGGCCACGGCAACGCTCCACTGGGAGTCCATCACAGGGCTCCCGTGCCAACGACGCCCGAGGAATCGGCGATGCCTAGGCTCGATCGCCGTTCGGAAGGCCGATCTCCCCGAACCATTTGTTTTTTGGGAGTGCACGGCATGCGCGGACAGCGGACGGATCGCCGGTTTTCTGGGCGGCTCCTACGACCTTAGTGCGTTCGCCAAGCGAGGCAGCGAATGCGAGCAAACGCGCGACGTGGCCCTTACCGTGGAGGAGTATCGGTCTTGGATTTCAGGCGACATGATCCCCTACGACTCGGAATCGATGCAGATCATCTACTCGGCAGCGGCGAGCAAACGCGGCATCGTCGTCTCGGTCCCCGAGAGCGCACTGGAAATGCTGCGCGATTCCACGGCGGCTGATGCGAATCACGAATCCAATCGGAAGCGGCAAGCCGGGGTCTACTCGATTTTCGACAAGCTTAACCAGCTGCTCGAAAAGCCGAAAACGCGGTCTTCGGGGCGCTCACGCGATCGCCATACCCGCATTTCTCCTCGAACAGCAGGGCGCCACCGAGAAGCGGACTCTGCGTACGCCCACGGGTTCTTTTCGGCGATCGTTGCGGGTCCGACGGTCATGCCGACACGTTGGCTGCAGCGCTTCCTTTCGCCCAAGCACGCGTCGGTCGAAGCTCTGAACGCAAACTCACAGCGTGTCATGAATGCGTACAACGAGGTTGCAGAGCAGTTGCTGCAACGGCGCCACCGATTCGGCGACGCGACCCTCGAAATCGCTAGACGTGACGCGCAAGGCAACACGCTCGTCGATTGGCACCTCGGCTTCCTCGACGCGATGGACCTCAGTCCGGACGAGTGGACAGCACTCCTCTCCAGTTTCAAACGCAAGGACATCTTGTCGCCGCTTGCCATGATTTCCCAATGTTCAGAAGATCCGAGCAAACGTGGCTGGCTGAGGGACCAGACCCTTCGTGAGAATATCGGACGCTCGCTAGGAGTCATGACTGCGCGCTTATGGGAGGCCTACCGAGGCGAACCGTCGATGCAAATGGAATTCGAAGACGCCGCGCAACGCCGAGACGAGCCGAAGGTTTCGCGCAACGCGCCGTGCCCTTGCGGCAGCGCCAAGAAATACAAACGCTGCTGTGGCTCGACTCTTCGTGCCGTTTAGCCGCGCGATTTTGACTCCCTATTGACTCCCAATGGGGCGAACTTTGACGTACTCTCGCGAACGGTGACGAACGATCGCTTATCGCTTTCGCCTTATTCTACCGCATTTTCTCCATATTTCTGCGATGTAGTCCGCGCGCATCAGGCCCGTTCGCATGTAAAGGGTCGGGGGTTCGAGTCCCCCCATCTCCACCATTTGAAAACCCGCATGGCGTAAGGCTTTGCGGGTTTTGTATTACCCGAGATCGATGACTTGATAAACGCAACGAAGCGCAATGGGACCGATCACTGAGAAATGACCATCTGCGATGTGCTTGACATCGGAATGCTAAGCGCCGAAACGATGGGAAACCATGGATTAAACGTGTACGTCACCGTAACCTGCACGAGACATCCCTGACCTCTATAGGGACTAGATGCGGTGCATCCGGGATTCCCTCCTGGCCAGTTTGGCGTTACTGCTACGGCACCTAATCCCATGACAACTGACTGTTGTTGGATGTAATTCTGAATCTCGGCTTGGTCGGCGTTACAAGGCCATGGATCCGTTCGGCTTCCGGTGTGGTTGCAATTCGATCCGTGCACGATGGCGAACCTCGCACCGATACGCGCAGCATTGTCAACTAAATGATAGGTGTAGAGCGCGCGGCTGAAGTCCATAATACCCAGCAACAATACGAGAAAGAGGTTGAGGACAATGGCTGTCTCAACGAGCGCGCTCCCACGCTCTGAATGATGCCTCATTGGCCGACCTGGACGATAGCCGTCGCCGAAATTGGCACGTTGTCCGGAAGAAAAGGATAGCGGATAAGGGGCGTAAACGTGCCTCTAGCCGTCACCTGGATAAACATCGCTCGATTCGCGCCGCTCGGGCACGACGTATTAGACGGACCGCCTGAATACGTGCAGAATTGCGTTGTCGTGACTGCCAGTTGGTCCAGCGAAGGCGTGCCTCCGGCAGCGACGCACGTGAATCCGGCGTCGTTGCAAGCCGCTTGGCTCGCCGCATAATCGACGGTACTATTGGCGTAGCCTGGAAACGGCTTCGCATACGCGCCGGCCTCACCGTCCGCAGCTCCGACTTGCGCACCTGCCCGCACAGCGTTACCAATGGTCACGCTGTAGGTCATCTTTTGTCCTAAGTCGATGACGCCTATAACGAGAAGCAAGAGCAGGGGTATTACCAGCGCAAACTCTACGAGGGCACCGCCGCTGTCATTGCGGAAGAGACGCAGATGCGATGTCGTGGCTTTAGCCTCCGCGTAAAGCCTACTCCGCAAGGGTGGGCACTTGCGTATAGCCGCCGCTCGAAGCCGGGGCAGAAACGGTTAGCGTGCTGCCGTTCGCGACGATGTCAGCTGCAACGATGAAGGAAACGGTTAATGAGCTGGCTGCATTCAGGTTGATGTGTGCGTTCGGCGCATACACCATGCCGAGCAGGCTTTGCCCCGAGAAGTTCTCGGGGCTGGTTGTCGTGCTCGTTTGATAAAATAGAACGCCAGGTGCCCCCATGGACGCGCTGACCGTCGCGGGTCCTGCTCCTTGCCACGGCGGAGGCGCATTGAGACTCGTCGTAGCGCCGTTGAGCTTCACTTTTCCGCCGAGCACGATGGTAACGCCGGTTGTTCCGCTCACGCAGCCGGTGCACGTGAGGTTGTTCGCCGTAAAGTCTCCGGAAAAAACGTATAAACCTGGAGAAAGATTCACATCGCCGCTTGGACTAAAACTGCAATAAAAGCCAGGCGAGAGCGACGTCGCGTTCTTCGAGGGCGTCGTGCAGTCTCCGGAATAGTACGGACTCGCGGTTGGAGTACTGTTGAGAGGATATGCAGCAGTAAGTGCCGCGCAGCCGGGAACTGTCGCGCAGGGATCGGGAAATGGCGGAACTCCGCTAGTCACGATCGTGCTGGCGGGGCACGGCGACGGCTGGCTGCAGCTCACGCTACCGCTAGCAGTAACGCTTGGGGCGTCGATGAGGTCGGCGCTGCTGGCATTCACATTCCCGGCGACCGAAATGCCGCACGGAGACGTCACTCGCGCGCCCGCGTTGACTGTCAGGTCGCGTTCCGTAACGACGATGCACGGTGAGGCACTGCTCGTTTCGATAACGGCGACGGCACGCGTCGACACCCAATTCGTCGAACTGCCAAGGAACTGTGCGAAGAATCCTGGGTATGAAACGTGCACGATCGCTTCGACGGCGTTCGTGTTTCCTTGGTACGCTCCGGATTGCGGTGGATAGTTGATCGTGACGCAGACCGGCGCGGTACTGGAACAACTCATCGCGCTGTTGAACGCGCTGCTGAAGCTGTTATTTCTGGCGGCATTCTGTCCGGCGGCGCAAACACTTGCTGGCGCTCCGGCGCCGGACTCGCTGCCGCAAGTGCTATTCGTGGGGTTCGAGACTCCGTAGAGGGCCCAGTCGGCCGCGAGCGCGGCGCTATCGGCGGCAGTTTGTTGTAGTCTCTGCTGATAGCGCAGATAGCCCAGATCGATCGCGAATGCAGCAAACCCCATCAGAAGCGCGAAGGCAAGCGCTACGAAGGGTAGGATCTGACCTCTCTCGGCATTTCGTGTATTCATGGTGCCCCTAAAAGTGCGTCGTTATAAGCATCCTCATTTCTAGGGTGCTTTGCTTGCACTTAGTATATCGAGTCATTACGCTGATACGCGAGCCATCGTTACCGCGCTTTACAGAAGCTTTACGCGTGGTAACCGCGACCGAGACCCAAAGCGCTCGCGCAGGCCTCGGATCAGGCGCCGCCGCCTAACTTCGGCTCTCCGCCGTCTGGGCAAATACCCATACCCTATAACGACCACCACGCGACCGCGAGCTACGACGCTCGCCACGAACCCCGGCGGCGAGTGAGGCGACGCAACGCGGAGCTGACCCTGGGTGGTTTCATCAGACGATCTCGCGAATAGCGATGCATCAGACCTCTGAATCTTCGATGAAAGAGAACGGATATCGGAAGAACGTGGCGTACGCGTTCGTCCAGACGCTTCTCCTATGCATTTTCGCCGGCGCCATGTTCTTCGGCCCGAAGGTTTGGCTCTTGCCGAGCAATGCTGCGCTTACGATCGCCGGCGACGTGCTATGCGCGGCGGGGCTTGCGCTTCTCCTCGCCGCCCTGGTCCAGATCGGTCGAGCCCTTCAGATAGCGCCTCAACCACGCGCGGACGCCACGCTCGTGACGAGCGGGGTCTACGCGTGGTTCAGGCATCCCATGTACACGGCGATCCTCTCGGCGATCGCAGGGCTCTTTCTACGCGAGCCAACGGTCGCCGTCGGAATCGCGGGAGCGGTCGCAATCGCATTTCTCGCGATCAAGACGCGGTACGAGGAACGACTCCTGCTCGCTCGCTATCCCGAGTACGTGCGGTACAAGAGTCGAACGTGGGGCATCGTACCTTGGCCGCACCGCTAGCCGGCGGCGATTTCGAGCGCTCGGACGAGCGTGCGCTTTGCAAGCAGAATCTTGTAGTCGTTCTGACCGCAACCGCAGGCGCCGGCTAGCGCAGCTTCGGCGGCGCGTTCGAAGTGCTCTCGTGCGGCCAGCGCGCCTGCGAGCGCGCGCTCCGCAGCGGGCGCATGCCACGGTATGGTGGCCACGCCGCCGAGCGCAACGCGCGCCTCGCGAATCGTGCCGCCCTCGAGATCGAGCGCGACGGCAGCAGACGCAAGCGCAAAATCGTATTGCGCGCGATCGCGCACCTTCACGTACGTCGAACGCCGTGCATACGCAAGCGCCGGTACCGCGACCTCGGTGATGAGCTCGCCCGGCTCGAGCGCCGTTTCGACGTTCGGCGTATCGCCGGGTTCCCGGTAGAAATCACGCAACGCAATCGCGCGATTGCCGTGCAGGCCGGCGACTTGAACGCTCGCGTCCAACGCGACCAGCGCAACGGCGAGGTCGGATGCGTGCGTCGCGATGCAGGAGTCACTCGTCCCCAAGACGGCTTGGCGCCGGCGCTCGCCGGCTAAGGCGCCACAGCCGGTACCCGGCGCGCGCTTGTTACACGGGGCCGCAGGGTCGCGAAAGTATGGGCAGCGCGTGCGCTGGAGCAGGTTGCCACCGATTGACGCCATGTCGCGAAGCTGCGGCGAGGCCGCTTGCTCGAGGGCAATCGCGATTACGGGGAAGCCGTCGCGCACCAGCGGATGTGCCGCGACGTCGCTCATGCGAGCGAGGGCGCCGATATGCAGCCCATCGTCGCGTTGCTCGACTGCGCGCAGCGCAAGCGCGTTGATGTCGACGAGCAAGGTCGGATTCTCGACGCGATCCTTCATGAGATCGAGAATCGCGGTGCCGCCCGCGATGAACTTCGCTCCCGCGTCGTCGGCGATGGCCGCAAGCGCCGCCCGGGGGCTGTCGACCGCAGCATACCGGAAATCGTTCACGCGAGGTTCATTCCCTACGAACCCCGCAAAGTGCTAGCGCCTCGTCAGAAAGCGCCGATTCCGTTCGGCGTGCCCAGACCGGCGGGGCAGTTGTATCCGGGAACCGCCGTACAGAGGTACGCCGGGGTGATCGTCGTGTGCGTCGTGGCCGACAGGCCTAGGGAACCTAGGCATTCACTCGTTAGTAACTATCGCTGACTTCGGCCGCACTCGCCCTGCGGCCGCGACGTGGAGAACTTTCATGAGCGCCCAGCCGTGACGACGTCGATCATGGCGTCGACGACGCCTGGGTCAAACTGCGATCCTTTGCAGCGTTTGAGCTCGGCAAGTGCGTGCGCCGGGTTCATCGCGGGACGGTACGGACGGTGGGCGATCATCGCGTTGAACGAATCCGCCACCGAGACGATGCGAACGGTGATGGGAATGCGATGGGACTCCAACCCGTCGGGATAACCCAACCCGTCGAAACGTTCGTGATGCGAGCGGACGATAGAACAGAACTGCCGCAGCGACGGCGTATCGCTAATTGCGCGCTCGCCGGCGAGCACGTGCTGGCGCATGAGGTCCCATTCCTCGTCGCGCAGCGAGCGAGCCGCCGTGAGAATCTCTCTTGGAATCGTGGTCTTGCCAAAATCGTGAACGAGCCCGCCTCGCGTTACCTTTGTTGCCTCGGGTTTCGTCAAGCCCATCCGCTCGGCGACGCGCCCGCACCATGCCGACACCGCCTGCGCGTGATCCGCCGTCAATGGGTCGAGTGCGCGAAGCTCGCCGACGACGCTCGCCAACGCGACGTCGATCTCTTCGAGTATCCCAATATCTGCCGCCCCGTCCGAGTTGAGAATACCGCCCGCGATGACGGCAATTTCCTGTGTGACCGACCGGAACGTGTCGAGCACGTCCGCCGGCGTTCCGATGGTGTCGAGCGCATCGGATACGGCTTTGGGAGCGACGGTGAAGAGCGCGCGCGCAGGTATCGATTCCGCATGCCCGCGATACGTGGCATCGACCCAGGTCAAGAACTGCGTCCACGCTCCATCTTCGAGCGCCTCCGCTACCCGATCGACGAAGCACTCTGCAAAGGCGCGCGCGAATACCGAGTTCTTCGCTTCCGGGGCTCCCTCAAGAATCGCGTCGCGGACGAAGGCCCGACGTTCGTTGAACAGCGACGTATTGGGCCGTCCGAGCGAGCCATCCATGCCACAAAGTCTAGCGCGGAACGCGGGCGCTCTTCAATCGAACCTGTAGGCCGAAAGTCCCGAGCCGAGCGCGATTTGACCGAAGCTTTACGCGAGAGCCGGAAGCGCTTCGAGCAGCATGGAGATACCGCCTAGGTACTGCGCGCGCAGCGCCGCAAAGGCGTCGAGCAGTGCGTCGTGGTTTCTCGCTGACGTCCAGCTTCCGAAGACGGCTTCGACGGCGCCGATCAGCGCGTCCATCGCGACGGGAACCTCCGCGCGCATCGCCGAGAGCTTCTGCAGCCGCCCTGCGGCCTCGTCGACGCCGGTCGCGGACGCAGCGGCGAGCGCGAGGTACGCGAGCGCTACGATATGCTCCTTCGTTTTCGACGACGACTGCGTAAGCGCCCAGTCCGCCGATTCGATCGCGGCGCGCGCGGCCTCTACGAGACCTGCAGCTGCGGCGTAGAGCGCCGCCTCGGCGAATCGCAAAGCTCGCCGATCGGCCGAAATCTGCGACTCGCCGCTTTCGGCGACGATCCGGTATGCCCGCGCGAAGTCGCCGTTCCACGCGTAGCGCAGCGCTTGCGCGGGTACGAGCGCTTCGTCCGTTGCTTGGGCGCTCTGTACGACATCGATAGCGCTCAGGGCCCGCTCGCGATCGCGCGCTCGGCTGAGATTACCGGCCTCCATTTCGATATAGAGCGCTCCCATGATCGCCCACGTACGGATGTGCGCGTCGCCCGATTTCGCGGCGAACGACTCCGCGAGCTCCACGTAGCGTAGGGCGCTGCGTGGATCGCACTCCACGTAGTACGCGAGCTCGTAAAGGAGGCTGTAGCCGCGAGCGGCGATATCGTAATCTTCGCAGCCCCGCGCCGACTCGATCGCCTCGTGGGCGAACGTTTTGGCGTCCGTAAGCTCGCCCGCGCGCAATGCGACGTACCCGATCTGATACAACGTCCGGGCGCGTTGCGCGCACGGCGCCTCGCCGGCGAGGATGTCGCGAGCGCGGTACGCGCGACGATACGCATCCGGCATACGGTCGGCAAGCACGTAGGCCGTGGCGAGCGTGGCGTTGAGAGCGGCCGAGAGAGACGACCCTTGATCGGCGAAGCGCTCCAGCCGGGGTATGCATTCGACCCGCCCACGCCGCAGCAGGGCAAGCGACGAGCGGTAGACGAGCGCCGCTTTGGACTCCACGTCCGCCGCGCGCTCGATGGCAAGATTGAACCAGGCATCGGCCGCGTCGTGGTGACCCACGCGCGAAGCCAAGACGGCATTCGCCGCAACGACCGCGACCGGCCCGGCCGCAACGTCGCGCGCGATGCTATCCATGCACGCTTCAATTGCAGCTGCAGCGTGTTGCTCCATGCCGTCATATATTCGGCCAATTCCACCCTGCGAGATGTCGGCTTTACACGATTTGAACCCAGGCGGCTACGCTCAGCGGTCTCACAGCAGCCCTCAATGGTCACTTAATCATGCGGTACACCGAACCGAAGCCACCGTTCGTTTCTTTGATTGCGGCCCGATTTTCGGGTCGGAAAAGAACGGAGAACCAGCATGCTCGTCAGTCGCATCAAATCCGTAACCGGCAAGGTCGTCCTCGCGAGTGGCGTCCTCGCCGCCGCGCTCTTCGCGATGCCGCGTCCAGCTTCGGCGGACACGTCCTCGACCATGGCGATCGCCGCAGCCGCAGCCGTCATCGTCGGCGCAATCGCCTACGACAACAGCGGACGCTCCTACTACGTACGCGACAACCGTCGCTGGTACGTTTCGCCCGATACCGTCAACTACTACCGCTCCCATTGGTTTATGCAACGCAACGACCGCTGGAACCGCGGCGGTGGCCGTCAGTACGGTCGCGGCGGTGGTCGTCAGTACGGTCGCGGCGGTGGTCGTCAGTACGGATCGCCGTACGGACCGCCACGCAACCGCATCCATTAGCGCCGGCATAGCAACGCCAAGGCGGACTCGCTTACTTCGGTAGGCGAGTCCTCGCCTTGGGTACCAGGTTCGCGCTTGGCTTAGCGGCGCACGAGCAGATTGACGCTGAAGCGCTGCGCTGCGTCGGTCCAGGCCGCATCGACGCTGAAACCGCCGTCTCGCGCGATCGCGCGGATCTCGTCCGCATCGTACTTATACGACGACTCCGTGTGAATGCGCTCGCCCCGCGCGAAATCGACGTGCATGCCGAGCGCCGCGATGGCAACGCGTTGGTCGACCACCGACTCCTGAAACGAGTCAACGCAGGCGCGCCGCTCGTCGTAGGCGACGAGGAAGCGAAATCTCTGCAGGTCGAACGAGCCGCCAAGTTCGCGATTGATGCGGGCGAGGACGTTGCGGTTGAATGCCGCCGTGACCCCGCACGGATCGTCGTAGGCCAGCTCCAGCTCTTGACGCGACTTCTTCAAATCGACGCCCAGCAGCAGCGCGTCCCCGGGACGAAGCGCCATAGCGATGCTCTGCAGAAGCCCGACCGCTTCGTTACGCTCGTAGTTTCCGATGCTCGAGCCGAGAAACATGACCATCACGCGCGTGTCGTCTCGCGGCCTGCGCGCGAGCAATGCGCGCCGGTAATCGCCGCAGTGCGCGGAGACGACGAGACGATCGTACTCGGCAACGAGGCGCTCGGCCAGCACCTGCAACGCCGATGCGGAGATGTCGATCGGGTGATAATGGACGATCTGCTGCCGACGAAGCGCCGCTTCGAGAACGATGCGCGACTTGCTCCCATTTCCCGGTCCCAGCTCGACGATCTCGGCGTCCCCGACGCGCTCCAGGATTACGCCGGCGTACCGCTCGAGAATCGCGCACTCGGCCCGCGTGAGATAGTACTCCGGGAGCAGCGTGATGGCTTCGTACAGCGCGGATCCGACGGCGTCGTACAAGTGGCGCGCGGGTAAGCGCTTCGGTGACGACGAGAGCCCCGCGCGAACGTCTTCCCCGAAGCTGCCGCTCGCAGAAGCGGCCTCCTCTTGGTCGATGGTGAGTCGGCTCAGGGATGCAGCCTCGCCAGCGGTCATGAGCGCCCGCTTTCGCCGGAACCGAGGAATGTCTCTCCCTGACAGGGTGCGAAGGGGCGGGGGCAATGATTTCGGGGCTTGCGCGGGAGCGCGTGACGCTGCAGGACGCCTACGAGGAGAACCGGCGGCGCACGGAGCTGATTTTCAGTTTGCTCGAACCTCAAGCGTACTACGACCGCCCGATCCCGTTGCGCCATCCGTTCGTCTTTTACGAAGGACACATCCCGGGATTCAGCTTCTCGACGCTCGTGCGGCGAGCGCTCGGCTGCGCACCGGTCGACGAGGAGCTGGAGCGCCTCTTCCAGCGCGGCATCGACCCCGGCAATCTCTCCGAAGCCGCTGCTGCCGCGCCGACCGAATGGCCGCGCCGCGATGTCGTTCGCGCCTTCGCGAGCGCGTGCGACAAGCGCGTGCGGGATGCGCTCGGTCACGCACGCCTCGACGACCGCGACAACCCGCGTCTGGTTCGTGCCGAAAGCGCGTACAACATCATCGAACACGAGCAGATGCACCACGAGACGTTGCTGTACATCGTTCACCAGCTGCCGCGCGAGCGCAAACGCGCTCTTCCGAGCGAGCACCGCGACGGCCCGCGACCACCGTATCGGCGGGTAGCGATTTCGGCGGGAACGGCGACGCTCGGCGCGCGGCGCGAGGCGATCGCGTTTGGCTGGGACAACGAGTTCGACGAGACGGCGGTTCGCGTCGACGCGTTCGAAATCGAAGCCGACAACGTCACGAATGGCGATTACCTCGCCTTCGTAGAAGCGGGAGGCGACGTGCCGCCGTTCTGGCGGCGCGACGGCGAGCAGTGGCTACTCGCGACGCTCTTCGAGCGCCTACCACTTCCCGCTTCGTGGCCCGTCTTCGTCACGCAGCGGCAAGCCGACGCGTACGCGCGGTGGAAGGGCATGCGTTTGCCGACCGAAGCCGAGTACCATCGGGCTGCTTTCGGTACGCCCGAAGGCGAGGAGCGCGAGTATCCGTGGGGCGCCGCGCCGCCCGACGCCGCTCGCGGGAACTTCGGGTTCGCACGATTCGACCCGGTCTCCGTCGGTTCGTATCCTGCGGGCGCGAGCGCGTGGGGCGTCAACGATCTCGTCGGAAACGGATGGGAATGGACGAGCACGCCGTTCGGCCCGCTGCCGGGCTTTCGCCCGATGGCATCCTATCCACAATACTCCGTCGATTTCTTCGACGCAGAACACTACGTCTTGAAAGGCGCTTCTCCGGTCACGCACGCGCGCTTGGTACGTCGCAGTCTCCGCAACTGGTTCCGCGCCGATTATCCGTACGTCTACGCAACGTTTCGCTGCGCTAGCTCGTGAGCGTGCGGTAGCTGCCGTCGTGATAGACGAGCGGCGGATGCTCCGTGTGGTGCGCTTCCTCCACGGTGCCGATGAAAATCGTGTGCGTCGCGACGTCGAACGCCTCGGTCGCGATGCAGACGAACGTCGCCGATGTATCCGCGATGATCGGAACCTCTGCGGCATGGAATTCGTGCGCGACGCCCTCGAACTGATTCTCGACCCCGGCTGCAAAGCGACGCGCGATCTCCTCTTGACCCCGGGCGAGCACGTTGACCGCGAAGCGCCCGCTCTTACGAATGAACGGGTAGGTCCTCGTCGTTCTGTTCACGACGACGAGGAGCGTCGGCGGATCCATGCTGACGCTCGTCATCGCCGTGGCCGTCATCCCGTGGATCCGGCCTTCGTGCGCTGCCGTAATCACCGCGACGCTCGCAGCCATGCGCCGCATGGCCTCGCGGTACGATTGCGCGTCCGCGCGTCGTTCCGCGCTCATGCGGGTATTCGAATCGGAGCGTTCGAGACCGCCCGGCCGCTGCGCTCGAGGCCGAAGCGAGCGACGCGCGCGAGATCGATGACGCGCATTGCGCTGCGTCGGGGTGCGCCGCGGCGGAGCGCGTCTTGCGCGGCCTCCTCGCCGGCCATGCCGGCGTACGCATCCAGAAGCGCTGCAAACCCGTAGGGATCGTCGCCGGCAGGACGCGGCGTGCCGGCCCGACGCGGATCCGCACACGGCATCCACGGTACGCGTAGCGCGATCGCCCCGTGCGTTTTCAGATAGGCGCGGCCGCCCTCGGATGCGACTTCGACGCACGGCGCGAACGGCGCGCCGTCGCAGTTCCATGCGATGCTCGCCGCAATGCGAAAACGCCGGTCGAAGCGTTGCCACGGCGCGATGGCGTCGACGACCGGATGTCCGTAGGAGCGGACGGCCGCGAGAACGTCCTCCAATACGGCGTCGCCGACGGGATCGCTCGGGCCGCGGTGAACGACGATCGCGCTCACCTCGCCACGCTGCGTCCGCGCAATGGATGCGAGCGCCCCAGACCACCGCCGGTAGAAGGCAATCTCGTTTGCCTGCTCCCAGGCAAATCTGCCGATGGTCGCGGCCTCGTAGTGCGCGAAGTGGGACTCGGCAGCGTATCTCGTGACCAACCCCTCGGCATGCGCTCGCATGCAGAGATCCGTGTCCTCGAATCCGTTACGGTAGACCGGATCGAATCCGCCGCCAGCGAGAAACCAGTCTTTGCGTACCGCAATTGCCGCTCCCGGAACGACCACCGCGTCGCGCGCCGTTCGCACGGCGTCGAGCGTCGCCGGAAGATTCCGATACGAGAGAAACCAATGCGCGTTCGGAAGCAGCACGCATCCCGCGCCCTGCGTCACGCCGTCTTCGTAGAAGAGCGCCGCGCCGGCAATCGCCACTTCAGAACGCGAGAACGCTTCGGCTAGTGGCGCCAGAGCGTCGCCCAGCGGCCACGCATCGTTGTTCAAGAAGAGTACGATCGGCGCTTGCGCGACGCGCGCACCGGCGGTGGTGGCGCCTCCGAAGTTGGCGTTCGTCTCGAGCCGCACGTGGCGTACCCAATCGTAGCGCGGGAGCTCCCGCGGCGTCTCGTCGCTCGATGCATCGTCGACGACGATGGTCTCGAAGCGCACGGCCGAAAAGGATCGGAGTTCGCTCACGGCTTCAAGGCAACGGCGCGTGAGCCACCAATTGTTGTGAGCCGGGATCACGACGCTGACGTCGAGCGGCATCCGATCAGTGCGCCATCCAACGCGGATGCTCGAGCGTCCACCGTACGACGCGCGAGAGCGAATTCCACAGCGGCACCGGCGGTTTCCAGCCGAGCTCTCGCAGACGGCGCCCGTCCATCGCGTAGCGCAAATCGTGACCGGGTCGCGTCGAGTGAAAGTCGACGGCCTCCCAGACGAGCGGCTTGCCCGCAAACGCGGCAATACGCTCGGCCATCGTGAGATTGTCGACTTCCTGCTCTCCGATGACGTGGAACCGCTGCGGGAATGCGCCCGCGCCGTGACCGCCGGAATCGTAGCGCGCCATCGATTCGAGCGGCGCTCCGTCGATCCGCGCGTCGCGAATCAAGAAGAGCATCGCGTCGGCAAGATTTCGCGCGTGCAGGTAACAGCGTCGGCCGATCTGCGCCCGATCGACGCGCTTTGCGTCTTCGGCGCGCAACGGCGCGCTACCGAGCTCGCGTACGACGGGGCTCGAGCAATGGACCGGAACGGGCCGGCCGTCGATCGCGCTTGCAATAACCTTCGGGATGAACTTCTCGGGATGCTGGCGCTCGCCGATGAGGTTCATGCCGTTGACGACGACCACCGGCACGTCGTAGGTGCGCCAATACGAGATCGCAATCGCTTCTTGCGCCGCCTTCGACGCGCTGTAGGGGTTGCTCGGGAGAATCGGGTCCCATTCGATCGATGGCCGGCCGAGGGGGACCGGCCCGTATACTTCGTCGGTGCTGAGCAGCACGAAGAGCTTCGGCTCCAGGACCCGCGCCAGCTCCAGCGCGTTCAACGCCACGTCGACGTTATTGCGAACGAATGGCACCGGCTCTGCGATCGAGCGGTCGACGTGGCTCTCCGACGCAACCTGGAGCATGACGTCCACGTCGCCATGCTCGCGAATCGCACTGATCCCGTATTGGCTCCAGGGTGTCGTGAGATCGTGCGTCAAGACGGAGACGCGCCCGCGCGAGCCTGGCCGCCCTTCGAGCACCTCCATGATGCGCTCCGACGTTCCACGATGTCTGAACGAGTCGGTCAACGTCAGATACGCGTCTGTGTTAACGAGGAAGTGCTCGAGCACGTGGTGCCCCACAAAACCACCTGCTCCGGTTAAGAGAACGTGCATAGGGCGGGAATACCGCTCGGCTCAAGGAAGAGCCTGCGCCGTGGAGGCACTCGCCTACGCGCGCGCGCACGGCCTACACGCGCTCGTGGTCGCGCGCGGCGAGCAGATCGAGCTAGAGACGTACGATGGCGGATACGACGCCGCAAATCCGCATCCGCTCTACAGCGGCGCGAAAAGCTTTTGGGGCGTAGCTGCATCGATCGCGCAGCAGGACGGACTTCTCCGACTGGACGAGCCGGTCTCCCGGACCTTCGACGCATGGAAGTACGACGAGCGCAAGTCCGCGGTAACGGTCCGAATGCTCTTGCAACTGACGGCCGGGTTCGGTTTCGGCGGTCTGGGCAGGGCGGTCCCCACCTACGCTGCGGCACTCGCGAAGGAGTTGAAGAACGCGCCCGGCACGCGATTTGCGTACGGGGGAATCGCCTTGCAAGTGTTCGGTGCGGTGCTCGCTCGTAAACTCGAGCCACGCGGTCTGACGCCGTTCGACTATTTGTGCCGGCAGGTGTTGGATCCAGCCGGCGTCGCGATCGGCGCGTGGCGCTCGCTTGCGGACGGAACGCATCCTCTCCCGACCGGAGCGCACCTGACGGCGCGTGACTGGCTCGCGTACGGACGCTGGGTACTCGCGCACCGCGACGATCTTGCCGCGTGCTTCCAGGGCTCGCGCGCGAATCCGCGCTACGGATTGTGCTGGTGGCTTGGCGTCAAAGGAGCGCCGGACGATCTCGTCTACGCGAGCGGCGCGGGCGGGCAAGCGCTGTACATCGTTCCGTCACAGGAGCTCGCCATCGTGCACTTCGGCCGCAGCGGATCGTACCGGCACGACGCGTTCCTGCGCCGATTTTTCGCTTCGTGAGCCGCTGCGGGCGATCGCTAGATCACGGCGATACCGGCGTCGCAGCCGCGATCGGCTGCGCTCCCGCGCTACGCAGCGACGCGCTCAACGACTGCAGGGATCGCGCGTACGCATCGTAACGAGCCACGTCCGCACGGTACTCGACGTCGAAACGCCGCGCGTACGAGAGCAGCGCCGGTGTCGGCGGCGGCTGCGACGGTCCGAATCCCGCCCGGGGAACGTCCTCCTTGAGCGCCCCGGGGCGTTGGATGGAGTCTTCGTCGTTATGATAATCCGCAGTGAACGCGTGGAAAATCCTGTCGTCTTCGTGCAACGCGGCCGTGACGCGCGCCGCAAGAACTGGGTTCTTTGCGGCCAATATCCTTTCCGCGGCCTCCAGCGACCGCCGTTGCGCCGCGAGGCGATCGATCGCCGTGTCGATCGTGCCGGAGATCGCGCTGTACCTGCGAGCGAACGCGTATCCGGCGCGTAGTTGCGCGAACGTATACGGCTGATGCGGATCGGCGCGCACGACGAACGACTGCGAATACGTTCGGCCGTCGAGCGTGATGCGCGCTACGTACCGGCCAGGCAGTACTAAAGGTCCGACGGGCGAGCCACGAAACTCCTTCGCGCAGACGGTGCATAGTGGCGGTCCGTCCTCGCGGAAGTTCCACACGACGCGATTGATACCGGCATCGTTCGTAACGCCGGGTCCCGCTCCGGGGCCCGCGTATGGGTTGAACGGTCCGGCTTTCACCGGTTTGCGTTGCGGCGCAATGTGCCGGACCACGCGTCCGGCGCTGTCGAGAATCTCCATCGACGGCGCGTGAAGCGCAGGCGTCGCTTGATAGAAGTCGACGATCGCTCCGGAAGGCGGATTCGCCCCGCGGAAGTCCGCGTAGGCTCCTTCGTCGCCGCTCGACTGGAAGGCGTATTCGTACGCCGTGCGCGGCGCGAAGAGCATGGCGCCGGCGCGCTCCGCCTGCGGTAACCCCTGCAGCGAGCCGATGTCGTCGAGAATCCAAAGGTCGCGCCCGTGCGTCGCGATGGCGAGATCGTTGAACTCCGGCTGCTCGCGAATGTCGCGAACGGAGACCGTCGGGACGTTGAGATTGAACGGCGCCCAACGAGCTCCGGCATCGTACGAGATCCAGAGCCCCGTCTCGGTTCCCGCGAAGAGCAGATCGGGATTTCGGTCGTCGGGACGGATGGTGCGCGCCCACACGCCGTCCGGCAAGCCGTTCGCGATCTCCGTCCACGTACGGCCATAATCGTGCGTGACGAAGAGATAGGGGCGGTAGTTGCCGGAACGATGGCAATCTTCGTTCGCATACGCCGTACTTGCCGAAAACGGCGACGGCGCTACCGTCTCGACGCGACAGAACGGAGGCACGCCGGCGATCGTGTGCTTGGACCAACGCGCGCCGCCGTCGGTCGTAACCGCGATGACACCGTCGTCCGCACCGGTCCAGATCTCGCCGCGTCGCGCGGGCGAGCCTTCGATGTCGAGCAGCGTGTCGGAGTATTCGGCGCTCGACACGTCGAGCGTGATCGGCCCGCCGGCAGGCTGCTGGTGCGCCTTGTCGTTCAACGTGAGATCGGGGCTGATCGGCGTCCAGTGGACGCCGCGATCCGTCGTCTGGAAGACGACGTTCGCGCCCAGCCACGCAACGTGCCCGTTCCATGGAGCAAATGCAATCGGCGAGTCCCAATTGAAACGGTAGCGTGCGTCATACAGCGCGAAACCGTTCCGCGAGAAATCGTAGTACGGAACGACGAAGCGACTCGTACGCGTGTGCGTGTCGTAATCCACGATGCGCCCCGTTTCCAAATCGGCAAGCACGTGCGACGGATCGCTCGGGTCCGGCACCGCCCACTCGCCGTCGCCGCCGACGACGTCCTGCCAATCCGCGTTCGCGATTCCTCCCGGACTCTGTGAGTTCTCCGGCGCGCAGAAGCCGTTATTGTCCTGCAGTGGCGCGCAGACCCAGTACGGATTCTGATGGAGCGAGAGACCGACGTGATACACCTCGCCGATCGGAATGTTGCGCGAAAACGCCCAGTGCGCTCCGCCGTCGAGCGTAATCGCGTATCCTCCGTCCTCGCCGACGATGATGCGATTGGGATCGTTCGGCGCAATCCAAATCGCATGGTAATCGACGTGGACGCCTTGCGCGATTGCCGCGAACTTCTTGCCGCCGTCCTTCGACAGCGCGAGCATCATCGAAACCGCGTAGACGCGGTTTTCGTCCCGCGGATCGACAGCCAGATGCGTAAAGTAGAAGGGGCGCTGATCGACCAAGGTGTCGTTCGAAACCACGGTCCAGTTCTCGCCGCCATCGTCGCTGCGCCACAGGATACCGCCCTTGGCTTCGATGATCGCGTAGACGCGTTTGCTGTCGCTCGGCGCAATTGCAACGGCGCTTCGGCCCGTCAAGCCGGCCGGCAAGCCGTGCCCGACCAAGCGCGTCCACGTCTCTCCTCCGTCCGTCGATCGCCAAATACCGTCGTTCGGGCCGCCGGAGTGGAAGGTCCACGGCAGACGGCGGAACTGCCATATGCTCGCGTAGATCACCGACGAATCGTTCGGATCCATCGCAAGCTCGGCGGCTCCGCTCTGCGGGCCGACGTAGAGCGTCTGGCTCCACGTCTTGCCGCCGTCCTGCGTTACGTAGACGCCGCGCGCCTCGCTGTCGCGAAACGGGTCGCCAAAGGCGCCGACGACCACGTGCTGCGGATTTCGTGGATCGACGAGGATTCGCGAAATGCTCCACGTGTCGCGCAGCCCGACGTTCGTCCAGGTCTTGCCGCCGTCCGTTGTCTTATAGACGCCGTCGCCGAAGGTGGCGTCGTTGCGTGGATTCGCTTCACCCGTGCCGACCCAAACCACGTTCTCGTTCGTCGGATCGATCGTCACGGCGCCGATGGCGGCGACGGGCTCTTTCTCGAAGACCGGCATCCAGGTAGCTCCGCCGTTGATCGTCTTCCAGACGCCCCCGCCCGCGGAGCCGATGTAGTAGAGGTTGGGATCGCTCGCGGTGCCGGCGACCGCCGCGACGCGGCCTCCGCCTCCGGCGGGCCCGACCGAGCGCCATGCGAGATGCGCGTAGGGCGCTTGCGCCGCAGCCGAGGCCGTTGCGGCGAGCACGGTCGTGAGGACAAGCGCGGCGATTCGAGCCGGATGCATCAATGGATCTCCGTGACGCTTGCCGGCACCACCGGGAGACCGGCAGCTTTCAGCGATGCGCTGAGCGTGGCGAGCGATCGCACGTAAGCGTTGTAGCCCGACAGGCCGTGCGCGTATTCCCCTTCGACCCGATGGACGTACACCTCGGTCGGCTGCGTGACGAGGCCGAGCGCCGTAAAGAACGCGGTTTCGAGGTCCTCGCGCAGCTTGCCGGGCCGCTGAATGCTATCTTCCGCGTTCTGATAGTTCGCGGTCAACTCGTCGAAGATCGCGTCGTGGGCACGTTGCGCCGCCGCGATCTGTGCCGCGAGCGGCGCGTTGTTGGCCTTTTTCGCCTTCGTCAAGTCGTCCGCCAACGCGTTCTTCACCGTATCGAGATCGTTCAGCATCACGTCGACGTTGGAAAAGAGCGCCTGAATATGGCGGCCGAGCGCGTACGTCTGCTCGTACTCCGCCTGCGTGAAAAGCGACCGCGGATCCGGCATGACCGCGAAGTGACGCAGGTACGTGCGACCTCCGAGCGTCATGCGCACGGCGTAGGTTCCCGGAGGAACGCCGACAATCGAGTCGGGGCCTTGGAACATCTTCGGGGCTCCGTTGTATTTGACGGGACCGTCGATCGTGAAGTCCCAGACGTAGCGATTCAGTCCGACGTTGTTCGTAATGTACGGTATCTGCTTGCCCCCGACTTCGTGCGTGCCGGAGATCGTACGGATGGCGTGGCCGCGCGCATCGAGGATCTCGATCTTCGGTGCGCCTTTCTGCGGCGCCGATTGATAGAACGAAATTATTACGCCGTACGGCGGGTTGTCGGCCGCATATCGCGTGTACGTCCCTTCGTCGTTCTCGTGCAGCGTGTACT
>VFSW01000685.1_pt1 | contig 50353 bp, 35 predicted proteins | sample 5358111 | NCBI WGS metagenome assembly VFSW01 (sample SAMN11554181, study PRJNA540505) | mine drainage metagenome | isolation source: sediment from site ElyBrook_90M | place: USA: Ely Copper Mine, Vershire, VT | collected 2017 | reverse complement strand
CCCAGGAAGACGATGAGGGTGGAGGTGAGCATCACGGGGAGTATGCCGTGTTCGAGGAATCCGGCGAAGGCGAAGACTGGGGATTCTCCGCTGAGAAAGGAGTCGAACCAGGGCCAGGCCGGAGTGCCGATGGCGCCCAGCAGGATGGCGCAGGTGGCAAGCAGGACGAGAGGAACGGTCATGTTGCTGGGGCTCTCGTGTGGGGTTGCAGAGGTGCTGTGCGGGGCGTGTGTGGCGGGGGCGACCTCGTTGTGGGAGGCTAGTCTGGATGTGCCAAAGAAGACGTAGTAGACCTGACGGGTCATGTAGAAGGCGGTAAGCAGCGCGCCAAGGCTGCCGAGGTAGAACGGTACGCGGGAGATGCTCCAGCCCATGGCGGCGTGGAGGATGGCGTCCTTGCTCCAGAAGCCGGAGAAGAACAGCGGGAAGCCGCACAATGCCAACATGCCAACTGCGTAGGTGGCAAAGGTGATGGGCATGAGTTTGGAGAGGCCACCCATGCGGCGGATGTCCTGCTCTTCGTGGCAGCCGTGGATGACGGAGCCTGCGCCCATGAAGAGGAGCGATTTGAAGAACGCGTGGGTGATGAGGTGGAACATGCCGACTGCGACTCCGCCGACGCCGAGGCCCATCATCATATAGCCGAGTTGCGACACGGTGGAGTAGGCCAGGATACGTTTGATATCGTTTTGCGCGACGGCGATGAGGGCTGCGAAGACCGCGGTGATGGCTCCGATCCAGGTGACCACCTGTAGGGCCGTGGTTGCAGTGATGACCGAGGCGGTATCGCTATGAGCTGCCATGAGCGGGTAGACGCGGGCGACAAGAAAGACGCCAGCAGCGACCATGGTTGCGGCATGAATGAGAGCGCTGACCGGGGTGGGGCCTTCCATGGCATCGGGTAGCCAGACGTGCAGTGGAACCTGTCCGGATTTGCCGACGGCACCTGCGAAGATGAGCAGCGCGATACCGGTGGAGGCAGCCATGCCGATGCTGGTGAGGTGCGCGACCATGGCGGTGAGGGCTGAGTGCTCCAGACAGCCGGCGCCTTGATCGTAGAAGAGCAGGGTACCCGCCTGGGAGAACAGCCAGAGCATTCCAACGAGAAAGGCAAGGTCGCCGATGCGGGTGGTGATGAAAGCTTTTTTTGCGGCGGCGGCGGCGCTGGGCTTGTGATACCAGAAGCCGATGAGCAGATAAGAGGTGAGGCCTACCAGTTCCCAGCACATGAAGAGCAGGAGCAGGCTGTTCGCGATGACAACGCCCAGCATGGCGGCGGCGAAGAGCGACAGGAAGCAGAAGAAGCGGGTGAAGTTATCGTCGTGCGCCATGTAGCCAGTGCTGTAGATGAAGATCAGCAGACCAACGAAGGTGACCATGACGAGCATGATGGCGGTAAGCGGATCGAGCATCCAGCCTAGCTTGAGCCACTGATCGCCGAACTGGAACCACGGGAAGTTGACGACTTGCCGCGAGGCTTGTCCGTGGGCGATGGCCAGCATCACCTGGGAGAAGGCGCAGAGCGAGAGCAGAAACGACAACCCCATGGCACCGATTGCCAACGATGCGGAGAACCTGCGCTGATGACGTTTTGCAAGAGCCGAGAGGCCCGCTGCCAGAGCAGGGAGAGCGGGAATCAGCCAGAGGTTGCGTACGATCCAGGTCATATGATCTCGAAGAAGGGTTGGTGATGGGAGTCCAGTGAGTCGATTGGTCGGGGTGCTGGATTCCAGGGCCTAGTTGCGTGGTGCGGATGCGATTTGGTGGTTACCCTCTCATGGAGTTCATCCTGTCGATCTGGGTGGTTTTTCGGTGCCGGTAGATGGAGATGATGAGGGCCAGCCCGACGGCTGCTTCTGCGGCGGCCACGCCGATGGAGAAGATGACGAACATGACTCCGGTCAGTGCCTCGGGCGCGGAGCCGTAGCGCCAGAACGCGATGAAGTTAAGGTTGGCGGCGTTGAGCATCAACTCGATGCCGATGAGGATGAGGATGGCGTTGCGGCGCATGAGGACACCGGCAAAGCCTACGGAGAACAGGAGCGAAGAGAGCAGCAGGCAACTGGATAGTGGAGTCATGGTCGCTCCTGCTTTTCGTGCAAGGCTATGGTTGCCGCACCGATGAGGGCCGCGGTGAGCAGCAGGCCAATCACCTCCAGCGGGAGCGCAAAGCGAACCATGAGGGCGGTTCCGATTTGCTGCATGGTGGCTTCGGGCTGGGGTGGCAGCGCATGGTGCAGGGCGGTGCTGGAGTGGATGGCCCAGGCTAGTGTTCCGAAGACGGCGATGACGATCAGTGCTCCGAGGTTCCAGGAGGCCTGAGACGAGTGGCCGAAGGTGCCGTCGTTACGGGTGAGCAGAATGGTGAAGACGATGAGGATCGCCACGGCACCAACGTAGACGAGGATCTGGGCGAAGCCGATAAACTGGGCGCCGAGTAGCAGGTACACCGCTGCCAATCCTGCGAAGGCCAGTATGAGCGACAGGACGGAGTGCACGAGGTTGCGAAGGCTGATGGCCGCTACCGCTCCTGCTACCGTGAGTGCTGCGAAGATCGTGAACAGCAAGTTCGTCCTTCCTTGAGAGCCGTTACTGATTTGACCTGTGCTGCGTGGTGCCGGTGTTGCAAACGATTGGAATCAAATGCTCTATTACATTCTCGCGATCGTGGGCTGGTCGCGATGTGATGCATGTCACAAAGTTATTCCGCAAAGCGATACACCCGTTTCTCCAGGTGGCCTTTGTGCATCTGATTGCGACCCAGTACGGTGTAGGGAACAACGACCAGCACGATGCTGACCAGCCAGCGTACCGGGCCCGCAGGCATAAAGTGCCAGACCGCGGCGGTGATGAGATTGAGCAGCGCCATGGGCAGCATGAACTTCCAGGCGAAGTTCATAAGCTGATCCATGCGCAGACGTGGAAGCGTTCCGCGGACCCAGATGAAGGCAACGATCAGGGTGAGCAGTTTGGCGAAGAACCAGAGGTAAGAAGGGACCCAGGTGAGGAAGGGAAGTGGAGCGTTCCAGCCGCCGAGGAAGAGAGTGATGGCCAGCCCGCTGATGGCGAACATGCCGAGGTACTCGCCGAGGAAGAAGAGAGCGAACTTGAAGCCGGAGTACTCGATGTAATAGCCGGCGATGATTTCGGATTCGCCTTCGGGCAGATCGAAGGGGGAGCGATTGGACTCGGCCGTGGCGGCGATCATGAAGAGGACAAAGCCTGCGAATCCCCAAGGCGTAAAGATGAACCAGTGGGGGAGGATTCCGGTGTAGCCAGCTTGCTTTTCGACGATGGAGACGGTGGAGAGGGAGCCGGTCGCCATGATGACGGTCAGCGAGGAGAGGATCAGCGGGACCTCGTAGCTGATCATCTGGGCGATGGCACGCATGGCTCCGAGGAGCGAGTATTTGTTGCGGCTGGACCAGCCAGCCATGAAGACGGCGACCTCCGTGACGGAGCCGATGGCAAAGAAGAACAGGACGCCTGCGTCAAGATTGACGAGGACCATGTTGCGGCCAACGGGCAGGACGGCGTAGACCGAGAAGGCGGCCAGTACCAGCAGGATGGGCGCGAGCAGATGCACGAGCTTGTCGGCGGTCTGGGGGACGATGTCTTCCTTGGTCAGGGACTTGATGGCGTCGGCGATGGGTTGCAGTGAGCCGAAGAAGCCTACGCGGTTGGGGCCGTAGCGATTCTGGATGCGACCCAGACCTTTGCGTTCGAGGATGGTGGTGATGGCAAACAGCAGGCCAAAGCCGCCGACGATGGCTACGACAGAGAGCAGGATGGCCAGGAGGGGCTGGAGGCCGACCGGTGCGTGGCCCACGATCCAGTGTTGGACGATGACGAAGATCTGGTCGGCAGCCTGCGGGCTGGAGTGATGCAGCGAGTTGTAGGACAGGGCTGTCATGATGTCGAGGAGACCCCCGAATTGGCTGGTGGCGCAGCGGGTGGAGTGGCAGGTGGAGGTGCGCTGGCCTTGGCCTCGGCGGCAGCCTTGGCTTTGGCGTCTGCTTTGGCTCTCTCATCGGCGAGGCGGCCGTCGACTTCCGCGGCCTCGGTGGGATGGATCTCGTGATAGTGCTGGTTGGGTTTGGCGAGTTTGGCTTTATCCCAGAGCAGTCCGCCGAAGCGGTCGTAGGTGCTGAGCTCGAAGGCGGTATCCATCTTGATGGCGTCGAACGGGCAGACTTCGACGCAGATCTGGCAGCTCATGCAGACGGAGATATCGATGTTGAAGACGGCAGGATAGAACTGGGGCTTGCCCACGGCGTCTGGCTTTTTGTCCGTGCTTTTTTCGATGAAGATGCACTTTGGCGGACACTCTTTTTCGCAGATCTGGCAGCCGACACAGCGCAGGCCTGCCTGCCAGTCCTCGCCGTCGTAGACGAGGAACGGGAAGTCGCGCGTGGCCTCGGCCTGGGGAAGGCGCTCTTCGGGGTATTGCACGGTCGTCAAACGGTCTTTGTTGACATAGCTGCCCAGAAAGTTTCTGGCTGTCTCGATCAGACCTTTCGCGATTCCTTCACCAAGCATGATTCCAGCCCTTCACGTTAGTAGTGCACGAATAAAGCTTTACCAGTGTTACTGCTCACTTATTTGCTGCCAGTGATAGATATCTTGAGACGGCATGGGTTTTGGCCCGCCCAGTCTACCGATCAACCTCCCCCAGAACAATATCGATGGTGCCGAAGATGACGACCGTATCAGCGAGACTGGAGCCGAGGCACATATCTTCGAGAACGGTGAGATTGATGAGGCTGGGCGGACGGACGCGGTAGCGGTAGGGGTTGGGAGTTCCGTCGCTGATCAGGTAGAAGCCGAGTTCGCCTTTGGGGGATTCGATTCGGCCGTAGGCCTCGCCAGCCTTGGGGCGGAAGCCGCGGATTTTAGCTTTGGGATCCATGATGGGGCCGGGGGCAATCTGCTGCAGCGCCTGGTCGAGAATCTTGAGGGATTCGCGCATCTCCAGCATGCGGATCATGTAGCGGTCGTACACATCGCCGTGTTCGCCGAGTGGAACCTTGAAGTCGAAGCGCTCGTAGATGCCGTAGCGGTCGACTTTGCGGATATCGTAGTTGACTCCGGAGGCGCGCAGAATGGGTCCGGTGACTCCACCTTGAATGGCGAGCTTGGGCGGTAACACGCCGACGCCCTGGGTACGGGCAAGCAGTATCTCGTTGCTGGCGAGCAGGCTTTCGAACTCATCGAGGAAGCGAGGGTACTCAGCTACCGTCTTGCGGGCCTGGTCGAGCCAGCCTGCGGGGAGGTCGACACGGCAGCCGCCGAAGCGCATGTAGTTACACATCATGCGGGAGCCGGTGAGGGCTTCGAAGAGGTCGAGAATTTTTTCGCGCTCACGAAAGGCATACATCAGGGGAGTGCCGCTGGCGCCCATCTCCTGCATGAGGAAGCCGATGGTGGAGGCGTGATTCTGTAGGCGTGTCAGCTCGGCGGCGATGACGCGGATGTACTCTGCCCGTTCCGGGACCTGCAGGCCGGCGAGCTTCTCCACGGACATGGCGTAGGCCCAGTTGTTGGAGAGCGAACACATGTAATCCAGCCGGTCCGTGTATGGAATCGAGGCGAGGTAGGTGGTCGATTCGGCGATCTTCTCGTGGTTGCGATGCAGGTAGCCGAAGACCGGCTTGAGCTTGACGACCCGTTCGCCGTCGAGAACGACGTCCATGCGGAATACGCCGTGGGTGGAGGGGTGATGCGGGCCGAGGGAGATCTGCAGCAGCTCGGATTCATGATCAATCATGGTCGCGTCGGCGAATCCGTGATGAGCTGCTGGTGTGGTGGCTTCCATACTGGTGCTCATGCTCCTTGCCCATCTGGACTGCTGATCCGGTTGCGGTGTTCGAGCGCTTTTTTCAAGACGGCATCGTGCGGGGTTGGCTCGTACTCGTAGTCGTCGGGTTCCACGTAATCCTTGCGCATGGGATGGTCTTCAAACTCGTCCCACATGAGGATGCGGCGCAGATCGGGGTGGCCATCGAAGATGATTCCAAAGAGATCGAAGACCTCGCGCTCTTGAAATTCGGCGCTGCGCCAGATGGGGGTGAACGATGGCAGGTGTACGCTGTCATTTCGATTCTGAGTCCGCAGGCGAACCACCAGCGGCCCATGCTTCTTCTGCATGGAGTAAAGATGGTAGACCGCTTCCAGATAGCCGGGTGTACGCGTCTTGCTAATCTCTTCGACTTCTTTTTCTATGCCATCGACCAACTGGGTGACCTTTACTTTTTCACTGGTTTCGGTGTCGAGCCAGTCGAGTCCGGTGACATTGGAGCAGTAGTCGAGGCAGAGGGTGGGATCATCGCGGAGAAACATGGCGGCTGCGAATGCGTGCTCGCGATCGAGCAGGAGCGAGTGCTGGCCGGAGGGGCTGCCGTTGGTCACGATCTGTGGCGAGCAGCCCGGAATAGCTGCTTCCAGCGTCGATTTAATCTCTTCCAGATTCATCGGTTCCTGAGGGTAGCGGCTTTGGAGAAGTGGTGTTGGTGGTGATGTGCCACAGGGTTGGGTTTTTGGCGGGTTGCAGATCGTGCGCGCCGTAGGTGGGGACAGGGAACTCGCTGGGGGTATCGTCGCGGAGATGACGCGGGCGAGACTCCCCGGTGAGGGCTTGTGCGTCGATCTTCTTCTGCAGGGTGATAAATGCGTCGATGAGGGCCTCCGGTCGCGGAGGGCAGCCGGGAATGTGGACATCTACGGGGATGTAGCGATCAATGCCCTTGAGCACGCTATAGCCCTGCTTGAAGGGGCCGCCGGAGATGGCACAGGCACCCATGGCGATTACATACTTGGGCTCCGGCATCTGGTTGTAAAGCCGGACGACCTGGGGAGCCATTTTCTTGGTGACGGTTCCAGCGACGATCATCAGGTCTGCCTGACGGGGTGAGGGCCGAAAGACCTCTGCGCCGAAGCGTGCCAGATCGTAGCGCGCCATGGTGGTGGCGATCATTTCGATGGCGCAGCAGGCCAAGCCGAAGGTCAGCGGCCACACCGAATTCTTTCTACCCCAGTTATAAAGCTCTTCCATGGTGGTGGCGAAGATGCCTTGTTGACTCAACTCGATCTTCAACTGCTGATCCATGCGGAAGGCCCGTTTCTGCTGAAGACACTTTAGGTCAGTTAAGAGCGAAACCAGTGTACTGCGCTGCTCCACTGGAAGGTTATGCCCAGGTAAGTACACCCTTCTGCCATGCCCAGATGAGCCCTTCGACCAGCAGGAAGAGAAAGACGAGCATGGCAAGCGATGCACCAACGGTAAGACTTGAAAACGCTACGGCAAAGGGTAGTAAGAAGATGGCCTCTACATCGAAGACCAGAAATACGATGGCGTAGATGTAGTACTCCGAGCGGAATTGAACCCAGGCATCGCCCTTGGACTCCAACCCGCACTCGTAGGTGGCGTTTTTGACTAAACCGGGCTTGCGAGGGGAGAACTTTTTGGACCAGAGCCACGCCAGCAGCAGCGGCGTTACGGCAAAGCCGATGGCTGCAATCATCAGGATTGCGATGGGGCGGTAGGTGTCGAGGAACAGTGAATTCATAGGTATCCGACTGTGCTGGTTAGTGTCGACAAGGTGTTGTGCCGTTGCCTTGCGCAGAGCGTAGAGAACGGGTTTTGCAGCGATACAGCGTGCAACCCATAGTACTGCGAATCCTTAAATATGTTTAGGGCTGCGTCTTTCGTAATGTTCGTCAGGGCTCGCACCGCGCGGAGGGGAGCGAGCGATACCTGAGACGAGCAAGGGGTTCGAATTGGGGTTGCAATCCTCATGAATGGGGCATACCCGGGCGCAGGGTATAGCTGCTGAGTGTCTTGATGTAGTTGCCGCGGTCGAAGGGGGTGGTGTCGGGAACGGAACGGCGGCTGAGGCTGCCGCGCATCTGGCGAATGGAGTGGTACTCATGCTCTTCCATCCAGCGGATGAGGTCGCTTTGGACATCGGCGATCCAATGGATGCCGTTCAGATGCAGGGCTGAGGTCATCATGGCGACCTGTGCGCCGGCCATGATGGATTTCAGGACACACTCGGCAGTGTGTACGCCACCCGTAACGGCAAGGTCGCAGCTGGTATTGCCATACAGGATGGCTACCCAGTGGAGTCGCAGGAGCAACTCCTCACGACTGCTGAAGATGATTCTAGGAACGACCTCGAGTTTGTCGATATCAAAGTCCGGCTGGTAAAAGCGGTTGAAGAGGACGAGTGCGTCGGCACCGGCCGCCTCCAGTTGACGGGCAAGATGTGGGATGGTGGTGAACTGCGGGGACAGCTTGACGGCAACCGGAATGGTGACGCTGCGTTTGACCTGGGCGACCAGATCGATCAGGCCCTGCTCTACTTCGCCGCTGGGGATGGTGGGGTCGGTGGCCAGGGAGTAGGTGTTGAGCTCCAAGGCATCGGCACCTGCTGCTTCAAGCTCCTTGGCAAAGTAGGTCCAGCCGCCGGGCGACGCTCCGTTGAGGCTGGCAATGACAGGAATGCTGACGTTGCGCTTGGCAGCCTGCAGGTGAGCAATATAGGCTGCCTGGGTGTAGTGATAGTTATCCTGTGATGGCAGGTAACTGAGGGATTCCGCGTATGACTCCGACCCGCGGGCGAGGTCTTGCTCGAGCGCCGCTGCATCCAGTGTGAGCTGTTCTTCGAACAGCGACGGTAGGATGACGGCCCCGGCCCCGGCGGCCTCCATGCGCATGATGTTGTCGATGGATTTACTCAGCGGGGTTGAGGAGACGACGATGGGCGACTTGAGTTCCAGGCCAAGATAGTCGGAGGTGAGATCCATTAGGATTGACCTCCTGTCACGATGACTGGTGAGGCCGCTACGGTTGGTGGCGGGGCAGTAGGTCGGATGGCTGGCCCTGCCATATCGGCTCGTGCCGAGTAGACGCGCCACTGACGATCGACGTCGTCCTGCGCCTCGTGGAGCAGTTGGTCGGCGACCTCTGGATGGCTGCGCACCAGCATGGTGTAGCGAGTCTCGTTGTAGGCGTACTGCTTGAACGGGATGGACGGTGGTCGCGAGTCGAGCTGGAATGCGTTCTTGCCCTCGTCGCGCAGGGCCGGGTTGTACCGCATCAGCGGCCAGTAGCCGCAGAGGACGGCCTTCTTCTGCTGATCGAGGCTGAAGGAGAGGTCGTAACCGTGGGCGACGCATGGACTGTAGGCAAGAATCAGCGCAGGGCCATTGTGTGCCTCGGCCTCTTGAAATGCCTTGACGGTGTGGGTGTCGTTGCTACCCAGGGCGACACGGGCCACGTAGACGGACCCGTAGCTGATGGCCTCCATGGCGAGGTCTTTTTTGCTGGTGGTTTTGCCGCCGACCGCGTACTTTGCCGAGGCCGCGCGAGGAGTTGCCTTGGACATCTGTCCGCCAGTGTTGGAGTAGACCTCGGTATCGAGGACTAGCACCTTGACGTTGTGTCCAGAGCCGAGCACATGGTCCAGTCCCCCGAAGCCGATGTCGTAGGCCCAGCCGTCGCCGCCGATCAGCCAGACGCTCTTGCGGACCAGGGCATCGGCCATGAGGTGCAGACTGGTGGCGGCGTTGGATAGATGGCCGTCAAGCTGCTGACGAACCTGTTGGACTCGGTCGCGCTGCGCTTCGATGCCGGTTTCGGTCGATTGATCGGCGTGGAGAATGGCTTCGACGAGCTGCTCGCCCACGATCGATGCCTGTTGTCGTAGCAGTTGCTCGGCGTATACCTTCTTCTGGTCGAGCGCGAGGCGCATACCCAGACCAAACTCGGCATTATCTTCAAAGAGCGAGTTGGACCACGCCGGACCGCGGCCGCTGCGATTGGTGGTGTAGGGCGTTGTGGGCAGGTTGCCGCCATAGATGGAGGAGCAGCCGGTGGCGTTGGCGATGTGCAGACGATCGCCAAAGAGCTGGGTCAGCAGCTTGATGTATGGCGTTTCGCCGCAGCCGGCACAGGCGCCGGAGAACTCAAACAGGGGATCGAGCAGTTGAATATCCTTGACCAGATTGTGCGAGAGGCGAGAGCGCTGGACGCTAGGCAGGGCTTCGAAGAACTCCCAGTTCTGCTTCTCGGTATCGCGCAGCGGAGCCTGCATCTCCATGTTGATGGCCTTGTGCTTGGCCTCGCTCTTGCTCTTGGCCGGGCAGGCCTCCACGCAGAGTCGGCAGCCTGTACAGTCTTCCGGCGAGACCTGCAGCGTGTAGACCTCTTTCTCCATATCGCGCCACCGGGCCGCAGTACTTTTGAATGTGGTGGGGGCGTTCTCCAGCAGGGCTGGGTCGTAGACGCGGGCGCGGATGACGGCGTGCGGACAGACCATGACGCATTTGCCGCACTGGATGCAGAGATCCTCGTCCCACACGGGAATCATCTGCGCGATATTGCGCTTCTCCCACTGCGCGGTTCCGGTAGGGAAGGAGCCGCCGGGCGGCAGTGCGCTGACCGGAAGCTGATCGCCGTGACCGCCAGCGATAGCGCCGAGGATGTCGCGCACGAAGGTCGGTGCGTTGCCAGAGATGACGGGCAGTATGTCGAAGGTGGAGCTGACTTTTTCCGGTAGCGGTACGCGATGCAGGTGGGCCAGTGCTGCGTCGACGGCGGCGTAGTTCTGCTGGACGACTGCTTCGCCACGCTTACCGTAGCTCTTCTGGATGGCTTTCTTGATGTGGGCGATAGCCTCATCGCGTGGCAGCACGCCGCTGATGGCGAAGAAGCAGGTCTGCATGACGGTGTTGATGCGGTTGCCCATGGCCGCCTCTCGGGCTACGGTGTAGCCGTCGATGACGTAGAACTGGAGCTGCTTTTTGAGGATAGTTTCCTGGGCTTTGCGCGGCAGGTGCGACCAGATCTCTTCGGGGCCGTAGGGGGCGTTCAGCAGGAAGACCGCGCCGGGTGCAGCCGCAGTCAGCACATCCATGCGCTCGAGAAAAGAGTACTGGTGACAGGCGACGAAGTTGGCCTTGGAGATGAGGTAGGTGGACTCGATGGGGTCCGGCCCGAAGCGCAGATGCGAGACGGTGACGGAGCCGGCTTTCTTTGAGTCGTAGACGAAGTAACCCTGGGCGTAGTTCTCGGTCTGCGAGCCGATGATTTTGATGGAGTTCTTGTTTGCGCCCACCGTTCCATCCGAGCCTAGTCCGTAGAAGAGTGCACGCACCGTACGTGGGTTCTCGGTAGAGAACTCAGGATCGTACGTCAGGCTGGTGTGCGTGACATCATCTTCGATGCCGATGGTGAAGTGGTTCTTTGGCTTTGGCTTCTTCATCTCTTCGAAGATGCCTTGGACCATGGCCGGTGTGAACTCCTTGGATGACAAACCATAACGTCCGCCCAGGATTCTTGGTTGCTGCTCAAAGGGCGAAGTGCCGTCAGCATGTGCTTCGCTGAAGACGGTGACGACGTCCTGATACAGAGGCTCGCCCAGCGACCCCGGCTCCTTGGTGCGATCGAGCACGGTGATGGTGCGCACCGTCGGAGGGAGCGCTGCGAGGAAGGCATCGGCCGCGAAGGGCCGGTACAGGTGAACTTTGAGTAGCCCCAGCTTTTCGCCCTGGCTGTTGAGCGCGTGGATAGCCTCTTCCGCTGCGCCTGCTCCGGAGCCCATCAGTACGATCACGCGATCGGCATCCGGGGCGCCTACGTAATCAAACAGATGGTAGGTGCGGCCGGTCTGCTGTGCGAAGCGATTCATCACGTCCTGAACGATCGTAGGGCAGGCAAGATAGTACGGATTGCAGGCCTCACGCGCCTGGAAGAAGACATCGGGATTCTGTGCGGTGCCGTGCAATGTGGGTCGATCTGAACTGAGCGCACGCTGGTGATGCGCGAGGACAAATTTGTCATCCAGCAGCGCACGGATGTCCTCGTCGCTGATGGGCATGGCCTTGTTGACCTCGTGCGAGGTGCGGAAGCCGTCGAAGAAGTGCAGGAAGGGAACTCGCGCTTCCAGTGTCGCGATATGCGCGATGAGGGCGAAGTCGCCAGCCTCCTGCACGGAGTTGGATGCGAGCATCACATAGCCGGTGGCCCGGCAGGCCATCACGTCGGACTGGTCGCCGAAGATAGATAGCGCATGGGTGGCAATCGCACGGGCGGCGACGTGAATGACGTTGGCCGTCAACTCGCCTGCGATCTTGTACATGTTGGGGATCATCAACAGCAGCCCTTGCGATGCGGTAAAGGTAGTGCCGCACGCGCCAGCCTGTAGCGCACCATGCAATGCCCCGACCGCTCCGCCCTCGCTTTGCAGTTCAGCGACCAGGGGAACCGAGCCCCAGATATTTGGCTTGCCTTCTTCGCGCCACTGATCGGCCCACTCGCCCATGGGGGAGGACGGAGTGATGGGATAGATCGCGATTACTTCCGAGAGCCGATACGCGACCGACGCTGCAGCCTCATTGCCGTCAAGAATTACTGGTTCCATATAGCCCAACCGTCTCCCTGCCGATGGATTGCTGCTGGACGAGGTTTCGGCTGGTACAGTCTGGCCTCGGCGCGGGCGCAATCGATCATGGAATGAAGCATATGTCGGAGCGATCGTTGCTGGATGTGACGTAGCTCACAATTGATGAGGTTTCTTCAAAACCAGAGGCTAGCTATAAAGTTGGATGCTTTACGTGCCAGCATTTGCAGGGTGGTGCTAGGATTCAGTCCGCACCACATGCCACACCAGGGGGGCGCCAATGAGGAATACCGAAAGCATTCGACCTGACGAAGGCCTGCGTAAAGGTGCCGTCGAAGACGATGGCCCTGAAAATGGACGGCAACGCCGGACCGAACCCGGTAACTTCGCCGGCCAATTGGGGCACCGCGACCAGGATGAGATGTTGAAAGATAACGACACTGACTTTCCGGGCCCCGATGCAGCAGCCGAGCACAGCGGTCGATAGACTTCGGTGGTGAGACGCCGAGGGAAGTTTCTGCCTGTTTCCACATAACAAAGAATCAGCCCCGATTTGGGGTCGGGGCTGATTCTTTGTTGTAGGCTTGTGATCGTTTTGCGGGGTGGTCTGATTTACATCAGCCGTTGCATCATCTCTTCCAGAACGGCGCGGCCTGGCCGGACGCGATCATCGGGCAGAGTGCCGAGTGGCTCGTCGACCAGGTTCAGCATCTCGGTAAAGCTGGGCTGCTGGGTGTTGATGTAGAAGACGCCGGTGAGCACTTCGTTGTTGGCGTGGGCATGGAGTTGCGCCGCGATGGAGGCGACTCGATCGGTGGGATCGAAGTCTTCGTGCAGCTTGCGCAAGCGCATCTGGCTGCCATCGTGCATTTCAACGTTGATCGTGGTGCCGGGATCGTACTCGACGTCGATCTCCTGGAAGAACGGTACAAAGCCAACCTCGTCGATGGCCTCGTCGTGCTCCTGCATGTACTTGTAGCTTTTGGTGGAGCCTTCGTGATCGTTGAAGGTGACGCAGGGCGAGATGACATCCAGCAAGACCGTACCGTTGTGTGCGATGGCGGCCTTGAGCATTGCGAGCAACTGCTTCTTGTCGCCAGAGAAGGAGCGACCGACAAACGTCGCACCCAGTTGGATGGCGAGCGTGCAGGTATCAATCGGAGGCAGATCGTTGATGACGCCGGTCTTCAGCTTGGAGCCGATATCGGCAGTCGCGGAGAACTGACCCTTGGTGAGACCGTACACGCCGTTGTCTTCGATGATGTAAATCATCGGGACATTGCGCCGCATCAGGTGAACGAACTGGCCGATACCGATGGAGGCCGAGTCGCCATCGCCGCTGACTGCCAGCGCCTTCATCGTGTGGTTACCCAGCAGTGCGCCTGTCGCCACGGAAGGCATACGACCATGAACACTGTTGAAGGAGTGCGAGCGACTCATGAAGTAGGCAGGGCTCTTGGACGAGCATCCGATGCCGGAGAGCTTCATGACACGTTCCGGCTGAACTCCCATCTCGTAGAACGCGTCGATGATACGTTCCGAGATGGCGTTGTGACCGCAGCCGGCACACAGCGTAGTCTTGCCGCCGCGATAGTCGAGCACCTGCAGGCCGATACGGTTGGTCTTGGCGGCCGCGCGCGGTGCTTCAAGCGGGGCAGATGGAACTGGATTAGTTGCCATTAGATTCCTTCCTGCGTGACAAGGTCATCGGTGATGGAGCGGGCGTCGATGGGAAGACCGTTGAAGTGGCGAATACTGCGCAACCTCACAATGTCTTTCGCTTCCAGGTCGAGCTTGAGCAGACTCAGCATCTGTGCGTCGCGGTTCTGCTCGATTACGTAGACGCGATCATGCGATGCGACGAATTCGTGGATCTCACGACTGAACGGGAAGGCACGAATGCGGAGATAGTCGGTGTCGAGATTGAACTCCTTGAGCAACTGATCGCGACTCTCGCGGGTGGCGAAGTCGGAGGTGCCAAAGGCAATCAACCCGATTTTAGACTTGCCAGTCTGCACGATCTCGGCCTGCGGCACGAGGGTACGCGCTGTCTCAAACTTTCTGGACAGGCGTTCCATGTTGTTTACGTAGTCGTCAGGCCGCTCAGTGTACAGAGCCTTTTCGTTGTGGCCACTGCCGCGGGTGAAGTAAGCCGCGAGCGGGTGGTCGGTGCCGGGCAGGGTGCGATATCCGATGCCATCGCCATCGACGTCCTTATAACGGGCGAAGCCTCCCAGACGAGTCAGGTCTTCCGCACTGAGAACCTTGCCACGATTCAGCGGCTTTTCAGGGTAGGTAAACGGCTCGGACATCCAGTTGTTCATGCCCAGATCGAGATCCGACATGACGAAGATGGGCGTCTGCAACTGTTCGGCCAGGTCGAAGGCATCCATTGCCATCTCGTAGCACTCGCGAACGCTGCCGGGAATCAACATGACATGCTTGGTGTCGCCGTGGGAGAGATATGCGACGGAGAGCAGATCGCCCTGCTGGTTACGTGTCGGCATACCGGTGGAGGGGCCTGTGCGCTGTACGTCAAAGATGACGCCCGGCAACTCGGCGTAGTAGCCGAGACCGGCAAACTCCGCCATCAGCGAGATACCGGGACCGGAGGTAGCGGTCATGGAACGAGCACCGGACCAGCCTGCTCCGAGCACTGCTCCAATCGCGGCAAGCTCATCCTCTGCCTGTACGATCGCAAAGGTAGCCTTGCCATCTGGCCCGATGCGATAGCGCTTGGCCAGGTCGATGAAGTTCTCAACCAGCGACGACGAAGGTGTGATGGGATACCACATGACGACCGTACAACCGGCGAAGATGCAGCCCAGCGCGGCAGCTGCATTGCCATCGATGATGATCTTGCCTTCGGTTGCGTTCATCGGTTGCAACTGAAACGGATCGTTCTTGGTGAAGTTAGCGGCAGCGTACTCATAACCGGCCTGCACTGCTGCCCAGTTCAAGTCTGCGGCTTTGACCTTCTTGGCGAATTGCTTGCGCAGTGCGGCTTCTACGGCCTGCATGTCCATTTGTAGTAGCTGCGCGGCAACGCCCACATAGATCATGTTCTTGACCAGTTTGCGCAGTTTGGCTTCCGGGCATACGGCGGCGGTCAGCTTGTCGAAGGGGACTGGGTAGCAGGCCACATCGTTGCGGAACTGCTTCAAATCCGCAGACTCTTCGTAGATGGCAGCGGCTCCCACGGGCAGTGAGAGCATGTCCTCTTTGCTGGTCTCTGCGTTCATCGCAATCAGGATGTCGATCTCCTTCTTGCGTGCGACATAGCCATGCTTGCTGGCGCGAATGGTGTACCAGGTAGGCAGGCCTGCGATGTTGGAAGGGAACAGGTTCTTGCCGCTGACGGGAATACCCATCCGGAAGATGGAGCGAAGTAGAACTGAGTTGGCTGATTGCGATCCTGATCCGTTGACCGTTGCAATCTGGATGCTGAAGTCATTGACGATGGTGGATCTTGGAGACTGCTGGTGCGTGTCCGGCTTGCTCAGGATGCCTTGTTCTGCACTGGCTGCCAGCGCGACGTCTTCTGTCGCCATAACGTTTGCTCCCCCGTGGTGAAACCTTCAAGCTTCACAGGGCGAAACAATAACACAATCTCATAGCGATTGGCTGTGTTCTGGCGCAACCTAAACCGCCGGTTGCCCCGGCTGGCAACGCCTTCAGGTCGCTAAAAGTGCTGATTTCACTGTCTCGATCTGCTTGCGCGTCTGAGGCTGCTCTAGTTCGGAGTCCGGTCACGGAGGATGCTGAGGTGTCCACTATTCGCACAGGGGCGCGAGGAGCGTGCGACGTTGAACTAGATCCATCCCCCGTCAATCACGTAACTCTGGTTGGTGATGGCGGCGCTGTCGTCGGAGGCCAGAAAGAGTGCGAGGCGGGCTACTTCTTCCGGCAGAATCATGCGCTTCAGCGCCTGACGTTCAAGGATCTCCGCCTGATACTCCGGGGTGAACCAGAGTTGCTTCTGGCGTTCGGTAAGAATGGCTCCGGGCAGAATTGCGTTGACCCGAATATTGTGAGCCCCCAGTTCGTGAGCGAGTGTACGAGTCATGCCGACGATGGCTGCCTTGGCAGTGACATAGACCGGCAGGTGGATAGACGGTATCAGCCAACTGATGGAACTGAGATTCAGGATCGACCCGCGTCCAGCGCGTTGCATTGCCGGGATGACGGCCTGAGCCATGAAGAACTGATGTTTCAGGTTCAAGGCAATAGCCTGATCCCAGAAGGAGGATGTAACTTCGCTGAGGCTGTGGCGAGTATCGTTACCGGCGTTGTTGATGAGAACGTCGACCGTCGAAAACCGCTCCAGGATGCTCGCGACAGTCGACTGCAGCGCGGCAATGTCAGTCAGGTCGCAGTGGAAGTAGGCTGGAGGACTTTGACCAGCCGCGACAATCTTTTGGATGAGTTGGTCTGCTGCAGCGTCCTGAATATCCAGAAACACTACCTTTGCGTGCTGGTCGGCAAAGGTCTCCACCATCGCTGCACCAATCCCGCTGGCACCGCCGGTGATTACGACCACTCGATCCTGAAGGCTGGGATATCGTGCGAATGGACTTGCTGGCTGCGCTTGGTTACACATACTTACTAATCTTCCTTGTCTGCGAGATGAATGTGGATCAGGCTATCTCGGCTTCTGCTACTTGCTGCAGCATATTCACGCGCCCAGAGGCGATGTGACTTAGTTTCAGATGGCTGCAGTGTTTGTGCCCGGGGATGCTGGAAGGCACCTGTGATATTAGTATGCCAAGCGGAATCTCGCACATCTCCTCCATCCAGCCAAGGCCGACCATGACGATGAAGTATGTCCAACGCATTCTCTGCATCTGTGTCTCGCTTATTTCAGCTTTACCCGGAGCCAATGCCTGGGCAGTCCCGAAGTCCAGTGCTGCGGCCAGCTTTGCTGTCGAGGAGACGACGATTGCGCAGACGCTGGATGCGATTCGGGCAGGCAAGGTGACCTGTCGCCAACTGGTGGAGATCTACCTGAAGCGTATTCACGCATACGATCAGACGACGCATCTGAACGCGATCGTGACGTTGAATCCGGAGGCGCTCGCTGATGCAGATCGGTTGGATGCGGAGTTTGCCCGCACCCATCGGCTGCGTCCGCTGCATGGTATCGTCGTGATCGTCAAGGATAACTACGACACCAAGGGCCTGCAGACAACAGGCGGCTCACTGGCGCTGAAATGGTTTGTGCCCGCGGACGATGCCTTTATGGTCAAGCGGTTGCGCGATGCCGGAGCCATTATTCTGGCCAAGTCCAACATGGCAGAGTGGGCGTTTAGCCCGCTGCTGACAGAAAGCTCCATTGCCGGTATCACGCGGAATCCCTACGCGCTCGATCATGTGCCAGCAGGCTCCAGCGGAGGAACGGCCGCGGCGGTTGCAGCCAATCTTGGCGAGGTGGGACTCGGCACGGATACTGGCGATTCTATCCGTGGGCCAGCATCCCACAACAGCCTGGTTGGCATACGTCCGACGATTGGATTAGTCAGCCGCGATGGCATTATTCCGCTGTCTTCCACCAACGATATGGGTGGTCCCCTGGCACGCACGGTTGCGGATGCTGCGGCGATTCTTGCCGCTGTTCAGGGCTACGATCCAGCCGACCCAATTACCAAACTGGCCGAGGGTCACACCCCCGCGGATTACACCAGTTCGTTGGACAAGGACGGTCTCCGCGGGGCTCGTATTGGTGTGGTGCGATCGTATTTCGAGACACCGACCACCGATCCGCAGGTGAAGCAACTGACCGAGAGAGCAATCGCAGAGTTGAAGCAGCAGGGCGCCGTGATTGTCGATTCGTTTCCGCTACCGGAGTACGAGCGTGGTGGGGATAAAAGTACTTGTGGGGGCTTTGAGTTTGACCTGAACCACTATTTTGCAGCGCATGGACAAAATGCCCCCTATCAGAGCTTGCAGGCAGTCATCGATTCCGGTCTCTATCTTGGCTCTGTTGCGGACCGGTTGAAACATGCTGCACAAAGCAATGCGGCTGGTACTGCCGTGACTGCGTCCGTTGCCGCTTGTCCGGATACGTATCATGATGCTCGCAAGATCAAGTTTCGCGAGGCTATTCTGCAGCAGATGGATCAACTGAAGCTGGATGCGCTGGTCTATCCCACCTGGAGTAATCCACCCCGCAAGGTTGGTGACCTGAAAAGTCCTGGTGGCGATAACAGCCAGATTATCGCGCCCATGACAGGATTTCCTGGCATTACCGTGGCCATCGGATTCACCTACGATTCATTGCCTGCCGGGCTTACGTTCATTGGGCGGAGCTTCAGTGAGGCCAGCCTGATCAAGTTTGCGTATGCCTATGAGCAAGCGACCAGGTACAGGCATCCACCTGCACTATTCGGACCTTTGCCATAGGGAATCCACAACATCATCTGGTTGGTATCGAGAAGGCTTAGCGATACTTCTGGCGGATCGTGCGCGTCCATGCAGCAATCAGTTAGCATGAGTTCGCGACGATATCCTTTTGTGACGACAACCTTGAACAATCCTATTCCGCGGCGTCGCTGGAGAATTGCGGTACTTCTCGGCCTGGGGGTGCTGGTCAACTACTTTGACCGGGTTAACCTCTCGGTGTCACATGCCGCGCTCTACACCACATTTGGCATCTCGACGATTACATTTGGCTATCTCTCCGGAGCCTACAACTGGACCTATGCACTGTGCCAGCTTCCGGTTGGCGTATTGCTGGATAAGTTTGGCACGCGTCGTATCGGACGTGTCAGCTCGTTCATCTGGAGCGTTGCATCGTTTGGCGCGGCAGTTACTCCCGGGCTGGGCGGGTTCTTCGCTGCACGGCTGCTGCTGGGCGTCGGGGAAGCGCCCACTTTTCCTGCGAACGCCAAGGCGATCGGGCTATGGTTTCCCTCGCGAGAGCGCAGCTTTGCCACCTCGGTCTTCGATGCAGCGGCAAAGTTCGCCTCTGCTATTGGTGTGCCGATCATCGGGGTGCTGTTGCTGAAGGTGGGGTGGCGCTGGAGCTTTGCGCTTACCGGGCTGGTCAGCCTCGCCTACTTTGTCCTCTTCTGGAAGGTCTATCGCGATCCTGCGGACGACCCGCTACTCACTACGGTAGAGCGCGACTATATCGGTCGTGCACAGGCAACGGACGCTGTGGATTTGCAGCAGCCTCACTCGCTCCGGTATCTGCTGCGACAGCCCAAGGTCCTGGGGCTTGCCTTGGGTTTTGGTTCGTATAACTACGTCTTCTATCTGCTGCTCACTTGGCTGCCGAGCTATCTCTCGTCGGCGTTGCATATCGATCTGTTGCACTCGTTTCTGTATACAGGTGTGCCGTGGCTGTTTGCGACGGTGACGGATCTGCTGGTGGGCGGATGGCTGGTGGATGCACTGATTCAGCGAGGGTGGTATGCCAGTCGCGTCCGGCAAGTTGTGCTGGTGGCTGGTACGGCGTTTGGGCTGGGAATTCTGGGTGCAGCCCATGCACACACGGCTATGCGAGCACTTATCTGGATCAGTATTTCGATCGGAGGACTGGCTGCTGCTGCTCCCGTAGGTTGGTCGATTCCATCATTGATCGCACCACGAAGCAGTGTGGGCAGCGTCGGCGGAATTGTGAACTTCTCCAATCAGCTATCGGGGATTGCCGCACCGATTGTCACCGGATATCTTGTTGCAGCGCATCAATCGTATGCATGGGCTTTCGGGGTGTCGGCCATCTATCTGTTGGTCGGTATCGCCGGATATGTGTTTCTGTTGGGCAAGATAGAGCCGATGGCTTTGCCCTTGGAGCCGGCTAACTAACAGGCCGCACTACGGGCTGTCAGCAGGTGGCTGCACGGTTGCTCGCGTGGCCCCGGTGGAGATGCCTCCATCGACCAGCAGTGTCTGACCGGTGATATATCGGCTTGATTCAGAGGCAAGAAACACGATGGCTCCATCTAAATCGTGAGCCTGCCCGGGCCGCTTGAGCGGAATGCGATCGATCAGGTAATCGAGCCACTCCTGGTTGTCGTACAACACTTTGTTCTGCTCGGTACGAAACCATCCGGGTGCGAGGCAGTTGACCGTGATTCCATGTTTGCCCCAGTCATCGGCCAGACTCATGGTCAGTTGTCGTACTCCGCCGCGGCTCGCGCCATACGGCGCCAGCCCCGCATAGCCGAACACGCTGGTGACGGAGCCGATGTTGATGATGCGTCCGTAGCGATGGGGGATCATGCGCTGGGCCATTTGTTGTGCAACAAAAAAGCTTCCGCGCAGGTTGGTTTCCAGCACCAGATTCCAGTCGTCCCACGTGACTTCCAGTGCCGGCTTGCGCACGTTGCAGCCTGCATTGTTGACGAGAATATGAATCTGTCCGCAAGCGGACTCTGCAGCGGCTGCCATCTGCACGATGCTGTCCTGCTCACGCACATCCAATGCCAGCGGCACTGCTCTGCGTCCCAGCGCTTCGATCTCCGCGACAAAGGGTGCGAGATCATCTGGATTGCGGCTGGTGACGACCAGGTCGGCACCGGCCCTGGCCAGCGCCCTGCCAAAGTGCTGTCCTAGTCCTCGGCTCGCCCCTGTTACGAGCGCAACCTGTCCGCTGAGATCGAATAAGCCTTGCGTCATCGTTGTGCTCCTGCCTCTGCCCTGGGGTCCAGCACGATCTTCATTAGGTTCGGTTCTCGTCCGTGCAGGCGTTCAAACCATTGTGGCCCGTCGCTGAGGGGCGCAACTGCAGTAATCAGCGGGTCCACCTTGATCTTTCCGGCGGCGATCAGTTCCATCGCCTGTGGGTATTCTCCTGCCGAAGCGCAGGAGCCCTGCAGACGAATCTGGCGGGTCACTACTTTTTGCAGTGGCAGTGCCACCTCGCGAGCAATATTGCCGACCAGTGTTACCTTGCCGCCTTTGCGAACGCAGTCGATGGCCGCATCAACCGTCTCGCCGCGACCTACCGCCTCCAACACGAGATCGACGCCGCGTCCTGCGGTGAGCGCAACTATATCGCTCACTAACTGTTGGCCGGATTGCTCCAGCGTCTGGTCCGCACCGAGGTTGGCGGCTAGCTCCAGACGGGTGGCATCAATATCCGCGACCAGAATACGAGAGCAGCCGGAAGCGCGCGCTGCCTGTAGCAGAAGCAGCCCGATCATTCCCGCACCGATGACCAGTACTGTCTCTCCACCCTGCAACTCGGATATGCGAACTGCATGTAGCGCAACGGCGACAGCCTCCAGCATCGCAGCCTGGACGAAGGACAAGCCGTCGGGCAGGCGATAGAGAATTCTCTCTGGTACGGCAACGTACTCGGCAAAGGCTCCGGAGCGGCGATACTCTCCACACGAGACCCCGACGACCTGCCGGTCATCGCAGAGATTGACCTCACCTCGACGACAGAACTCACATAGGCCGCAGTAGACCGTGGAGTCGAAGGTGACACGATCGCCCGGTTGGAAGCCGCGGACCTGATCCCCCACTGCGGCGACCACACCGGCGGCCTCGTGTCCCATGACGATGGGCGGAATGCGGCGCCCCGACGCGCCGTCGTATCCGTGGACATCGCTTCCGCAGATTCCACACGCGGCCACCTGAACCAGTACTTCGTCAGGGGCTACTTGCGGCAGCGCCAGTTCCGTCACTGCAAGTTGTTTGTATTCGGAGAGAAGTAGTGCCTTCATGATTGCCGTCGAACCTCGCACAGCAAGGGTATATCGTAGGCCGCTCAACCGACTACGGCGGTAGCCAGCACCAATGGAAAAGGTGAGGACTACCGCCGGGGAATACTGCCTCCTGTTGGGTGGATCAAGGCCTAGCCAGCAATGTCAGGCTGCCATTGCCCGTCGTGCCAGTTGTAGCGCATCGGTCCAGAAGCTGGGCGATGCATGGATGGTTTCGACGACATCGCGGATCGATTCCACAATGTGGTCAAGCTGGGCGTCGGACACGGTAAGCGGCGGTGCCACCTTCAACACCATGAAGTTGTTCCCGCAGATCTGCGCCAGAATGTTCTTCTCTTTGAACAGCCGCATCACCAGAATCTGACCGAACAGACCAGCATGAATGGCCTTGAACGCCTCGAACGAGACGCGTGCCGCCAACGTGGTGGGCGGTTGAAACTCAATACCCGTCAGCATGCCTTCACCGCGAATCTCCTTCACCATCTGATATCCCGACAGTGCGGTTCGCAAACGCTCCCGAAGCTGATTGCCTTTGGCTTCTCCGCGCTCAATCAGGTGTTCGCGATCCAGCACTTCGATCGTCGAAAGGCCGGCACGCATCGCCAGGGAGTTTTCGCTGAAGGTTGAGGTGTGAATGAACGCTCTGCGCAAGGAGTGGAATACGGATTTGTAAATCGAATCGGTCATCAGCACGGCGGCGCATGGAACCAGCCCGCCGCTGAGCGCCTTGGCCATCACGATCATGTCGGGCTCAACGCCGTAGCGCTGCGAGGCGAGAAACCTTCCCGTACGCCCCATGCCGGTCTGGACTTCGTCGAGCACAAAGAGGGCGTTGTATTGGCGACAAAGCTTTTGGACACCTTCGAGGTAGCCGGGTGGAGGAAGTACGATGCCGGCCTCGGCCTGGATGGGCTCCAGAACCACGGCTGCAATCTTGCGGGTTGCGAGCAGTTTTTCCAACGGCTTCAATTCGCCGAAGGGGACCTCGTGGGTGCCGCCCAGCATGGGGCCAAAGCTCTCCCGCCAGAAGTCGCTGCCCATCAGCGAAAGCGCTCCGCAGGTGAGACCGTGGAACGCGCCGGAAGCGTAGACAATGTCGGTCTTGCCGGTGTGGGCGCGGGCAAACTTGATAACCGTCTCAACACCCTCGCTACCAGAGCTGCAGAAGAACACTTTCGATACCTTGCCGCCAGCGTGTGCACACAGAGTTCTGGCCAGTGCACCAGCCTCTTCCACGACATTGCTCTGCAGCATGGCGGGGCTTTGTCGCTGTAGTTCGGCAACCAGTTCGGCGACGATGTACGGATGATTGTGGCCAACGTTGTGGACGCAGTAGCCAGAGAGACAATCCAGAATCGTACGCCCATCGGCGGTAAACAACTCTGCACCGCTGCAGTGGGTGTACTGCACATTCATCCCCAGCACGTCGAGCAGCCTGACCCAGATTGGATTGACGTGTTGCGCGTAGGACTGAGCGTCCTCGAGTTGGGTTGCTGCAGTTTGTTTGGTAGGTATCTCTAGTGCTGGTGCCGTTGCCATGGTTTCGATCGCTCGTCTCTGTCGTAGTTCAACCAGTCATAGCTCAACCTGGGATCAGAACAACGATTGTTCAGGAGTCAGGCGAGGTTTACTGTCTGTTTGACGTTACAGCATGGAAGACGTTGCCAACCCAGTGTTTCGGGCTACGTGTAACGGGTCCACCTCGCAGCGTGTCCAATCAGCAGCTAAGTCAATGAAAATAAATGCGTAAATGTTGATCCGTAAGCTACCATCGACTCAGATTGTGCATCACACCACAAATCCGGCAGATTGAGACGTTGCATGTTCTCGGATAACATGTGGCAACCGCTTGTTTTTCAGTTGTTTGATTATTGTGATGGCCATCACATACATTCCGGTTTCGTTGCAGGAGACTAAGTGGTGTCGGATGGTCAGGTTAGGATCAGGTCGACGTTGTACCGGCATGCGATCAAGCAATATCGCCCGTACTTTACCGTTTCGTAGCAGAGTTGTACCGGAATGCCAAGGAGTCGCTGTGCGGAAAACAATCCTAATTTTACCTGTTCTGTTTCTATTACTTGCCATAGGCGATGCCTACGCGGTTCCCAGTTTTGCCCGTCAGACGGGACTTTCATGCAATGTCTGTCATAGCAACCCACCCGAACTTACGGCGTTTGGACGCAACTTCAAGCTGAAGGGCTATGTGCTGACGGATATGACGGCGACGGACAAGGTGGGCAACAGCAAAGATCTGCTGCTCTCCAAATACATTCCGCTGTCCGCGATGGTGCTGCTCTCCGATACCGCTGCACAGACGAAGCAGCCCGCAACGCAAAACGGTACGGCTGGTTTTCCGCAGCAGCTAAGTCTCTTTCTCGCGGGAGGATTCGCTTCGCACTTTGGGGGAATGGCGCAGTTGACCTACACCCATCAGAACGACCACTTCAGCATGGATAATACCGATCTGCGCTATGCCAATCAGAAGACCCTCGCCGGACGCGACTGGATGTATGGCATCACGCTGAACAACAATCCCACGGTGGAAGATGTATGGAACAGCACCCCCGCCTGGGGCTTCCCCTGGATCTCGTCCAGCGCTGCCGTTGGTCCGATTGCAGCACCGGTGATCGGCAGTCTGGGAGGCGATGTCGCTGGAGTTGGCGCCTACAGCATGTGGAATGGGCACCTGTATACAGATGTCACGCTGTATCGATCAGAACACGCGGGTTCAGCCGTGCCGGTAACTGGTGTCGGCAGTTCGTATAACATCAGCGGCGTAGCACCCTACTGGCGTGCGGCCTGGCAGCAGACCATAGGCGACAACTACTTCGAGGTGGGAACCTACGGTATCGCCATGAACTCCTATCCGGGAGCCATCAGCGGCCCGCAGGATCATTACCGTGACCCCGCTGTCGACTTTCAATATGAGCATCCGTTCGGTCCCAATCTGCTGGATGTTCATGGAACGTACATTCACCAGTCAACGACCCTCGATGCGACGTCTGCCGCGGGTGGTTCAACCAACCTGAAGAACCATCTGAATACGTTCAAGCTCGACAGCACCTATCATTGGGCCAACAAGTACAGTGCAACGGGCGCGGTCTTTACCACCAGTGGCAACGCCGATGCGCTGCTCTATGCTCCTGCAGCAGTAAGCGGCAGCAACAACGGAAGCCCCAACAGTACCGGATATGTCGCCCAGTTTGGCTACTGGCCGGTACAGAATATCGACATCAACGTGGCCTACACCGGCTATACCAAATTCAACGGTGCCAGCACTAACTATGACGGCGCAAATCGCAACGCGTCCGACAACAACACGCTGTATATGGCCTTGTGGCTAAATTTCTAGGAGACAGTATGGGACACGGCCCTGGGCTGGACACGAACGAAACAAAAGAAAATGTGATCATCATCAACCGCCGCTCGTTCTTTGGCACGTTGCTTGGTATCGGTACGGCAGGCATGGGGGCTTTACTCGCTGTGCCGGTGTTGCGCTATGTGTTGTATCCGCTCTACACCAAGGCTGGCCTGGGAGAGTGGTCGGTGGTGGGTACGGTCGATGAGTTTTCCGATTTGGCCAAACCTATCCGTAAGACCATTGATTTTGCTCAGCGTGATGGCTGGCGCGAGGTAGTCTCGTCCCAGTCGGTGTATGTCACCAAAGCTGAGGACAATCAACTCAAGGTGATCTCGGCTATCTGTCCCCACCTGGGGTGCAGCGCCTCCTGGCAGAATGCGCAGAACGAGTTTGTCTGCCCTTGCCATGGTGGTCGCTTTGCAGCCGATGGTGCTCACGTCGCCGGGCCACCACCGCGTGGCCTCGACGCACTTCCGCATAAGGTGGAGAACGGAAAACTCATGGTCCACTTTAAATATTTTCGATCGAACGTTCCGAACCAAGAAGTGCTCGGCTAGGAGCCAATGTGAGCGAACCAGTGAAGCCCGAACTCTCCCAGAACAAAAGTGCGCCAGCCCGTCTGTATGGCTGGCTGGACCGACGAACCGGCATTGGCAGCCTGATGCATACCTCGCTGGATGAACCTATCCCGGGTGGTGCACGACTGGCCTATGTCTTCGGCTCAGGCCTGATCTTCATCTTCATCTCTCAGGTCATCACCGGTCTCTGCCTAGCGCTCTACTATGTGCCCTCGGCGGAGACGGCACACACCAGCGTTGCCTACATCACCAAGCAGGTGGCTGCGGGTGCCTTTCTGCGTAGCCTGCACTACTACGGCTCCAGTGCCATGATCGTGGTGCTGTTGCTGCACTTTCTACAGACATTTCTTTATGGATCCTTCAAGGGTCGAAGAGAACTGCTGTGGGCTTCGGGTGCGCTGCTGTCCTTTTTGGTACTCGCCATGGGCTTTACCGGATACCTGCTGCCATGGGACCAGAAAGCCTACTTCGCAACGGCCGTCGGCACCAACATTGTCGGAGAAGTGCCGCTGGTAGGGGAGTGGTTGACGCGCCTGCTGCGTGGCGGAGACACCCTTGGAACGCTGACTCTTTCGCGCTTTTATGTGGCTCACCTGTTTCTGATTCCAGGCGCAATCTTCCTGTTTATCGCCGTTCACATTGCGCTCTTTCGCAAGGCTGGCCCGGCTGGTCCTATCAACGAAGACCCCGTCCATCCTAAGCTTGCCCCGGAGGGTTTCTATCCCCGCCAGGTCATCATGGACATGGCCTTTGCCCTGCTGCTGATGATCGGTCTCGGCATTCTGGCCTTCTTTCATCCGGTAGAACTGGGCCCTGTTGCCAATCCTGCCGATACCCAGTTCCTACCCCGGCCGGAATGGTATTACCTTTCGATGTTTGAGTGGCTCAAGTTCTGGCAAGGCTCGATGGTTGTCTTCGCCATCGTGGTCATCCCTGGAATTCTGGCGCTCATGTTCTTCCTGATGCCGTTCCTCGATCGCAGTCTGGAACGTAGGCCCTGGCGTCGACCGATCCCGCTGCTGGGCGTATCCATCGTGCTGCTTGGCATGGTCTACCTCGGCATGAAGAGCCACCGGGACGACGAGCGCGACCCAACCACCGCAGCCCAGATTGCCCGTCAGGATGCCCAGGAAGAGGCCTACAGCAAGGCTCCCTTTGAGCCTTATGTTGCCTCGCCGGGTGGTTCTGCCGGAGCAGTTGCGGCGGCCTCTGGCCCGGTCAACCCAGTCGTCGGTCAGGGCAAGGGAGTCTTCAGTGCGAACGGCTGTTCCGGTTGCCATGGAGAGACCGGTATGGGTACCCCCGCTGGACCCAGCCTGGTTGGAGTCACCAGTAAATATCCTGCCGAACAACTGACCGAGTGGCTGCACAACCCCAATCCCAAGATGCGTGCCGGCAATATGCCCGCCGTCGATCTCTCTCCCAGCGATATGTCCGCTTTGCTGAGCTATCTTGGCGTTCTAGGTACCAGTGCTGCAAACGTACCCGCGACCTACAATGCCGAGCAGCCAAAGTCTGCGGCGAATGGCAAGGAAGCACCGGTCGCGGCGAAGGCTGCGGAAGCTGCTCCACTCTCGGCCAAGGCCGCAGCTGGTCAGCAATTCTTCCAGAGCCACGCCTGCTTTGCCTGTCACGGTCAGGCTGGTATCGGCACCGCCCGCGTAGCGCCGATGGCTGGCTTGATTGCCAAACACTCGGATACCCAGATAGCGCAACTGCTACACAACCCCAGCGCGAAGATGCGTGCGGGTGGCATGGCCGCACTGGACGCGACTCCCGATCAGATTAGTTCAGTAGTGGCGTATCTGCGGTCGCTTACATCTGTTCCGGCAGGTCAGTCGCAGCAGGTAGCAGCGGCTGCCACTGCGGAAGCTCCTGTGGAACAGGTTGCCAACAACGCGGCTCCCGCACCGTCGGCTCCAAACGCGGCTTCTGCGCCTGTTGCCGGTGTCCATGCGGTTACTGCCAGTGCTCAGCCATTGCCAGGGCGCGCCGTCTTCGTCGCCAATGGTTGTGCTGCATGCCATGGCACAGTCGGGCAAGGCACTCACTTTGCTCCTGCGTTGATCGGCATCGACAAGAAGTTTTCGTCAACTCAACTCGCGGCAATGATCCATCACCCAACCAAGAAGATGCGTGATGGAGGCATGCCCTCGATTACGGTCTCCGACACTGAGATGCAGCAACTGGTTGCGTATCTCTCCAGCCTGGGTGCGACTCCTGCACCGCAGTCTGTTGCTACTAGCCAGGGTGCCGCACCGGCAGCTAATCAGGCAACGTCCGCTCCTGTCAGCGCGAGTCAAGTAGCTGCCATGACGCGAGCTGCAACCGAAGAGCTAAAAGCTCTTCCGCTGAGCCCCGAAGCCACGCTAGGAAAAGCAGTCTTCCAGAAGTACTCCTGCGAGACGTGTCACGGTGTCGGCGGTTTGCACGGAACGGTTGCTGCACCAGGATTGGCGGGAACCGCTTCCATCTTGCCCTCCGCTATGTTGGAAAATCTGTTGCGCCATCACAGCAAAAAGATGCAGCAGGGTGGAATGCCGCTGACCAACATGAATGCGCAGGACATGAAGGAGATCGTGGCCTACATCCGTTCGATGCCGATGCCCAAAGGCGGACAATAGAACGCACTGATGAGCGAGTGGCTGCAAGAGCAGTCACTCGCTTTTTCTACGATTGTAGATTCCTGCCCTTGCGTCCCCTTGCATATTCCGATGCGATACTTTGCATCAGCCGCAAAATCGCTTGCACAATCTGATCTGTGTCATGGTGCGCGCGCATTTGTCTTTCTAGCAATTTTTATCAGTAAAAACTGACGCCCACAGCCCTGATATCTGCTACGTTGTGGAAGTAGCCAATATCCCCAATATCCATGACGAAGACTGCCACAAAGCGCTACTATCCAACACCTGCTCTGGAAAAGGGTCTCGACATACTCGAGCTATTCGCCAGCACTCCGGAGGGGATGAGTGTGAGCGAGGCGGCACGGCGGTTGGATAGGACCGTGTCGGAGATCTTCCGCATGATCCTTTGTCTCGAGCAACGGGGCTATCTGGCTCAATCTCCCAATAAAGAGCGGTATCACCTGACGCTCCGCCTGTTCCGCCTGGCGCAGGAGCATCCGCCAACCAAGCGGTTGGTGACGGAGGCTTTGCCTGCAATGCACTGGCTGGCCCACGAACTTCGACAGTCCTGCCACCTCGGCGTGATCGACGGTGGGCACGTCGTCATTCTGGCCCAGGTTGATTCACCGGCCCCAACCGGGTTCTACGTCAAGGTAGGCTCCAAGGTAGATTTGATGCACGCTGCCACGGGTCATGTCATTCTGGCACATCTACCAGTCGAAGACCGTCAACGCATCATCGACGAGTGGCGATTGGAGACAAAAAAACGTAAGCCATCCGATCTGGAGGATCACCTCGCCAAGATCCTCGTCCATGGCTATGAGCGCCGAGACAGTTACGAGATTGCGGGAGTCGTCAACGTCAGTTTTCCAATTCTCAACGTACAAGGACACGCCATCGCCGGACTTACCGTTCCCTACGTCAAACGTATGGAAGACACCGTAGGCGTTCGTGATGTAGTGAACAAACTGCGCATCGCAAGTCGCAAGCTGTCGGAAGCGATGGGTGCCCAACTAGCAGAGACGGTCACTCCGGACTAGTAGGTCAGGTATCCGTAATCATCCTCTAAAGACCACTACTCGCATCATTATCAACGCCTGATGCGGGAGTTGTTCTATGCTCCTGCTGCGTTCGAGCTTCTATAGTTTTTACTGTGAACAATGCGCCTTCTTCTGCCTGCGTCTTTGCTTCTAGTTGATAAGGCAAAAACTGCTTGGCAGCCCCTCTGTGGTTACCGCTACCGTGCTTGAGCCGCCATTCCGCTGGAGGGTGATCTCTGCACGTCCGTTATAGAGCTGCACCACCCGTGAGCCCCGCGTTGTGCCTTGATTGTCGATCAGGGTGGCTCTACCGGCGACGCTAAAGCGCACCTGACTTCGAGCCTCCAGGCACAACACGTTCTTCTCGTCGTACAGCTTTGCTTCCAGGGTTACGGTATCTTTCCCCGAAGTGGTGGCTCGACTCTTTTCCGTCAGAATCAGCTTGGCTGGGGCTCCCCATTTCTCTATCTGGTAGATAAATTCGATCTCATCGACAACCCTCTTGCCATGCTTGGTTGCAATTACCTTCAGGTGGTTTTTACCCGGTGCAAACACGCTGCTCCAGCGCAGGCCGGCAGCAGGGAAGTCCTGGCTGTCGCGTTGCTTCACTCCTGCTGACTTGCCATTGATAAATAACTCGGCCTGCTCGCAATTGGAGTACACCTTAACCATCTTCATCTCGTCGGCGTCGCCCCAGCGGACAGGCCAGGTGTGTCCATAGATGTGGACCATTGGCTCGTCAGCCCAATACGATTGAAAGACAAAGTAGGACTCTTTCAGCGTCATGTCTCGCTGAATCACCCCTTTTTGATTAACGCGGGGTACCGGATTTTCAACGCGCAATGGCGTTGTAAAGTCCTTGAACACCCACTGGGCCGACCCGGTAAACCATGGCAGAGTCTCCTGCACCTTCAGATACCAATCAAATAGATTGCAGGCATAGGTCTCCGACCAATCGCCGTCCTTGGATACTCGTGACTGTCCACCCGACGGGAGATAGTCCAAACCACGTTCATCGCTTCCTCTGCCGGTCGCGATCTTTGCCACAACCTTGTCAGGATTTTCCGAGTGTCGTCCCGCATGACTGTCGGCGCCCCACTCGACGTGGATGAGACGCTTCACCCGCTCGCGCTCCGTCTCCAGCGACTTCTGATACTCCTGATACGTGCCCCGATACCAACCCGCCCAGATGGATGGCGAGTAGACGTCGGGTATGTCGCGGGCAAAGTCACACCTTCGGATGGTCGTCATTCGTGATGGATCCAGATCATGGGAGAGCGTGTTCAACTCCTGCATGAACTCGCGGATATTCTCAACGTTGGTCTCCGGATATTCGTTGGGCCAGTCGTCTTCATTGCCTAACCCCCACAGCACAACCGAGGGATGGTTGTAGTGCTGCCCAATCATATTGTGCAGCGTCCGCCGAGCCATCTCCTTGAACATCTCATTTCCCACACCACCGCGACACCACGGAATCTCTTCCCACACCAGAATGCCCAAACGGTCACAGTGCTCAAGCACGCGGCCCGACTGTTGATAATGAGCCAACCGAATAAAATTAGCTCCCATCTTCTTAATCAGGTGCATCTCCTGCGCCAGCAGGTCATCCGGCATCGCAGCGGCATATCCTGCATGATCCTCATGACGGTGGGTGCCACGCAGCAGCAGTCGCTCTCCGTTCAGCTTGAATGGGCCATGTTCTACGAACTCCGTGTGCCGCACGCCAAACTGCTCGTGCGTGACATACTCGCCATCCGCACCACTCAGGGTCACCCGACACTCGTACAGATGCGGCGTTGCTGGGCTCCAGGTCTCCGGTTTGGCAATGCGAAAGCTCACAATCTCGGTAGCCTCATCCCAGGGCTTCAGAGTATGCGTGGAATGATGCACCGCTTCGCCCCTCGCATTCAGCACCTGCACCGCAAGTTTCACTGCCTCCGTTGAGTGCGTAGGGTTGTACAGCGTCCCGACGATGGAGACCTCTACTGCACCCTTGGGAGAATCTTGTGTGGTCTGCACATGTACGGTCTCCAGTGAGATATTGGGGACATAGACCAGATGTACATGGCGGTACAGACCGCCGTAAAGACTGAAGTCGCTCAGGTCCGACGGTATGCGGTCCAGATCGCGGGAGTTGTCGCACAACACTGCAATGGGCACACCTTCGGGTCGCTTCCCTGTGGTCGGGGCGGCGCTGGTCTCTGCCAACTCAAGAGAAGCAACTAGATCGGTTATGTCGAGAACGAACTCATCATAACCGCCGGTATGGACTCCGGCCAGTTTGTCCCCTACATACACACTGGTCGTCTGCCCGGCTCCTTCAAAATGCAGCAGCGTGCGTCCATTTTTGTAAGGATTTGCAGTCTTGACGTATGTTTTGTACCAGCCATTCCCGCGGTAGTAGGGCACATCCGGATCACACCCGTCGTAGGCATTGAAACAATGTGGCATCGTTACTGGCTCAAATACCGCAACTTCATCGCTGTTCCAAACCTCCCATGGCCCGCCCAGCGATCCCCGCAGAAACTCCCATCCTGTAGAGAGTCTGTGCCTGCTGTTACTTTGGCCGGTGCTTTGTCCCGCTTCTGTCATGGTCGCGATGGAGGCGCGCAGGAACGGCGAGGGAAGTATGGCTACCGCAGCAACGCTGGCACCTGACTTCATGAACTGGCGGCGAGAATGCATTGAAATGATGAGCTCCTGACGTGGTCGCCGATCAACAATTGCTTGGAAACAATCCTTGTGAATCCTCATCAATCATCTCTTGAGGAGCACGCAGGAAGATTTAGTTCATAGACTCTACAAAATCTCTTAGGTCAGTGATATAAAGACTCGTCTACTAAGATGTCAAGTAGGCCGGTGCCAGATGCAACGGCCTCTCTATAATTTCGCTTCGGCCGGAAAGAAAATCGAATGACTCCTCCTGCATCGCGGTTTACCTTTACTCAAAGACAAAGTGCCTCCAATAAGACACCCCGCCAGATCAATCGTAATCTGGTCTTTAATCTTATTCGTACCCGCCAGCCTATCTCGCGTGCAGATCTTGCTCGTGTCTCCGGTCTACAGCGCAGCACCGTATCGCTGATAGTTGAGGATCTGATTCGCGACAAGTGGATTCTGGAAGGTTCGATCGGGCGTCTCCCCCGTGGGCGACGTCCTACGTTTTTGGAGTTGAATCACCATCGCGCTGTAGTTGCTGTGGATATACATCCTTCACAGACCACGGTTGCTGTGACCGACCTGGGAGGAAGGATCGTTGCGCAGAATCTGGTCCTGTTACCCAAGGAGCCAGCAAAGGCCATTCCGGCAATTATCGCCGGTGTCCGCAAACTGATTACTGCGAATGCGGACAAGACATTTGTTGGTATCGGTATCAGCCTGCCGGGCCGTACTGATCTCGGTTTACAGAAGCTGATCTTCGCCCCAAATCTCAACTGGCCAGTCCTCAGCTTCAAGCCACGAATCGAACGCGCCACAGGCCTGCGAGTCGAGATGGACAACGCAGCCAACGCATGTGCTTTGTCTGAGGTGTGGTTCGGCGACAGCGACGGCAACCACGATCTGGTCGTTGTCAACGTGTCCGAAGGCATAGGCTCCGGTATCTTTGCCAATGGACGCCTCTTGCGCGGTGAGAACGGAATGGCGGGTGAGTTCGGCCATATTCAGATTGACTCGAATGGTCCCCTGTGTGGTTGCGGAAATCGCGGTTGCTGGGAGACGGTTGCCTCCAATCGCGCGGCTCTTCGCTACTTTCAGGAGGCTGGTGGCAGTGCATCCGTACAGACCATGGAAGCTCTCATCAAACTGGCTCAGGCAGGCGAGGAGCATGCCGTCAAGGCACTGGAAACGATGTCAGTCTACCTTGGACGTGGCCTTCGTATGATTGCTTCCGCGCTTGCCCCTCGAGAGATTATCGTCGTCGGCGATATCACCTCTGCCTGGTACCGTTTCGGCCCGGTCGTGGAGGCCGAGTTTAAAATCAACTCGCTCTCCAAAGGTCCCAGGTTGAGGCCTTCGCTCGATGGCAATACCGCACGTCTTCGCAGCGCTGTTGCCCTCGTCATGAACGAAGGCTCCATCTAATTCAGATGGCACTGTCCATCCCTGTTGTCTGCGTTTTATCTTGTGATTAAAGCTCATCGGCCGATCTTAGTCGCCACCGGGTAAGCTCGCTCTAATCGACTTGTAGTGCAGTATCGACGTCGACCACCATAGAATTGCCTTCCACAATCATGGAATGGATCTTGAGAGACGTTAGCGTGAGTGAGTAGCCAGTCGTCTGTGCCGACTGCACCAATAACTTTCGCAGCAGGTCTGCCGCATTGACCTTCATCTGCGTCGGCAGCTTCCGGCTTAGGAAGGGAACCAAAAGAAAATTGAGTTCTTTCGATTCACTCAACCGCTCGATCCGCGCATCGCGGAATCCAATCGACTCGCCCTCGGCGTCAGGAATAAACGATACGTCGGCGTCCGTTGCCAACGAAATTCCCACGCAGCTTCCACGCAACGAAGTACCCAACTTCGATCGTGTGTGAACATGCACCACCACTCGATCCTGCACAAAACTCACCTGAGGAGAGTCGGCATACACGTAGCAAGCCGTAGTCACATCACCGCGCATATAGTAGCGCCCGTTTGGTCCGTTGAACAGTTGTGCCCGTAGGGTTCGCTCCAGTGCTTGTGCCGATATCTTCAATTCAGCACCAAAAGCAGCTTGTACCAAGCCGAACAGCAGGCAAACTCCAAATAGGCTACGCGTCGACAATCGAAACATACTAATAAGCATAAGTCAGACGCTGCTTTCTGGATGCCTAATCAGCCAACCCGCACTATTAGCTTCCCAGAAGGCTGTTTGCCCGCGGAGTTAGCTGCGAAGCAGGTAGACCCTCGTGCGCTTCTTGTCTTCAGACTGTTCCCGCCGTCTTCATCGTACGCAAACAGGGTTGCCCCTTCGCTTGGACAAAGGTGTCTCCACAGTTACAATTCGCACCAGAGGGGAAGATGACGAAATCAAGAAGGCAGTTTCTTCAGCACAGTTCTATGGGCATTCTGGCAGCAGTTGCTACGCGTGGAGAAGCCCAAACGTCGGCCAATCAGGCTCCGGACACCGCGACTCCCGGTGCGCCGCCTGCGTTTGGCACTTCGCCTGCTTTTGGCCCCGAGGTCTCCCCGGCAACCTTTGTTGAAGCTGAGAAACTCGTGAGCATCACACTGACTCCTGCAGAGCGCGCACAGGCCGCAGGTAACTGGCGTAACTCCCTCGCACCAGTGTATGAGCGCCGCACGGGTCCTAAAAAAGTAGCGATCGAGCCGACCGTTCCACCGTACTCGCGTTGGGATGCCGCCCTGCCCGGAGAGTTCAGTGGACCAATACAAGATCGCTTTGTCCGCAGCCACAGCCAACCCGCTCCGCTACCCACCAGCGACGAAGATATTGCATTTGCACCCGTAACCATGCTCTCGCAGTGGATCCAGCGCAAGCAGATCACCTCGGAACGTCTGACTCGCATTTACATTGACCGTCTAGAGAAGTTCAATCCCAAGCTGAACTGTGTGATCACGCTGACCCGCGATCTGGCCATGGCACAAGCCAAGCAGGCCGACGCCGAGATTGCGGCAGGGAAGTACCGCGGGCCGCTGCACGGAATTCCCTGGGGAGCCAAAGATCTCCTCGACACTGCTGGCATACCCACGACTTACGGGGCCGAACCCTTTCGCGACCGCGTTCCAGGCAAGGATGCGACCGTAGTGCAGCGTCTCCACGATGCCGGCGCTGTTCTGGTTGCCAAGCTGAGTCTGGGGGCACTGGCACTGAACGACATCTGGTTTGGCGGACAGACCATGAACCCCTGGCTGCTGGAGGAGGGTTCCTCCGGTTCCAGCGCAGGTCCGGGTTCTGCCACGGCAGCCGGTCTGGTTGGCTTTTCCATCGGCAGCGAGACTGGCGGCAGCATCGTCAGCCCCAGTATGCGCTGTGGCGTAAACGGACTGCGTCCCACCTACGGACGAGTGCCTCGCACCGGAGCCATGACACTGTGCTGGTCGCTCGATAAACTCGGCCCCATGGCCCGCAGCGTAGAAGATACGCTGCTGGTGCTGAATGCCATTACCGGACCGGACGGTAAGGACCTCTCCAGCGTGCCATGCAAACTGGACTACGATGCTGCAACCTCGGTCAAAGGTTTGCGCGTCGGCTACTTCCCGCAGTGGATGAAGGAAAGTCCTGCCACGGACGTCGACCGCGCTGCACTGCAGATGGTCAAGCAACTCGGCATGGTTCCGGTTGAAGTTTCGCTGCCAGACTGGCCCTATGATTCACTCAACCTGATCCTCTTTGCCGAGGCGGCAGCGGCATTTGAAGAACTCACGCTTAGCCATAAGGTCGATCAACTCAAAGCGCAGGTCCCCGATGCATGGCCAAACCTCTTCCGACAGGCGCGCTTCCTCTCTGCCGTCGATTTTGTCCAGACTGATCGCCTTCGCCGTATGGTTGCCATGGAGATGGCGCGGATCTTTTCGCAGGTTGACTTGCTTCTCGTTCCGTCTTTGCGGGATGAGATGCTGACCTTGACGAACTTTACCGGGCACCCCTCGCTTACTATGCGCGCTGGTTTTGTCGAGGTCTCCGAAGCCCGTAGCGACTGGGCTCCAGACCCGGCTAAGCCACTGCCGAAGTTCTCCCCACCACGTCGCGTTCCACATGGAGTCACCTTCATCGGCCGCCTGTTCGATGAAGGTACTCTTGGCCGCGCAGGCCTTGCGATGGAATCCGCCCTAAACGTTGCTGGCGAACGCCCTGCAGGTTTTTAGTCCCTTGCAGGGAAGTTCCATCTAGTGAGCGTTTGCCGCTTTGGCCTCTCCAACAGTTGCGGCAGGCGCTGCTGTCTCGCTGCCTGGTTGCAATGCATCCAGAACACACTGGTACAGCCGATTCCTCATCTCCACCCGGTCGGAGGCTCGCGTCACATACCGGACCAGTACGTCGATCCCTGATCCACTCGGTCGAAGGTTCACCGCAGGAGCAGCGCTGTACTGGCTCAGTCCATGCTGCTTGATGTTGCGCTTCCACTCTTGCTCGGCCTGTTTGGCATCTGCCTCGGTCGCTTCTAAAACAGCTTTATGGATACGTTCTATGGTTGGATAGGTCTCGGTCGAGGTAGGGATACTCACCGTGATCTCATCCCACATCCATTGCCCAGCCGTGGAGAAATTAAAATATTGGCCGCTGATTGCGTATTTGTTGATGAATGTAACCCGCCGTCCAGTCGGGTGGCCTTTATCGGTCCAGTTGCCTGTTTCCATCACGGAAGTGCGAAACAGGCCAATCTCGGAGACCTCTCCATCCACGCCATTGATCTCGACAATGTCCCCAATGCGTATGCCGTTCTTGCCCATCAGAACGAACCACCCGAAGAACGCAAGAATAAAGTCCTGCATCACCACCGTGATACCAGCTGTCGCCAGACCTAAGATCGTCGGCATCTGTTGCGGAGTACCAAAGACAATCAGCAGAATCACGATGACTCCGACCAGTTGTACTGAAAGCTCCAGAATCTTCTGCAGGGTCTGCGTACGTCGACGGTCCAGTGTCGGACGCTCCAGTAAATGCCGAATCATCAGGTCGCACAAGGTCACCAGGATCAACGTAAACGCGATCATTGCCAGTGATTGCAGAATCAGGTGGAGTACGATGCGGTGCTGAACCAGCACCTGTGCCGACCAATTGGCATACACGCTTGCCAGTTGCTGCTGGGTCTGGAAGCGGTCGTTGTAGATGCTCAGCAGTTGATGCTGATCTGCCTTTTGCTTGATCTTTGCGAGTACCGAAGTTGCTGAGTCATTCTGTGAGGACTGCCCCCCGGTCCCCGAAGCATTGTTGCCCGCACTGGCTCCGGCGTTGGCCTGCAACTCCAAAGCATGGTGCTCCGCCATCAGCGCTGCACTGTCGGACTCCGCCTGTTGCTTAGCCAACTGGAGTAGTTGATAACGTGACCGCTGTGCCGACCAGGCCTCCAGACGATGAGCCAGCGTTCCGTAGCGCTTGGACGAAACGACCGCCATCTCCCCAGGCTGGCTGGCTTGGCTGTCATATTTCTTCATGGTAGCTTCATGGGCCGCCAACTCCTGCTGTATCGCGGTCCTCCGATCGCCCGAAGCTCTCGCCAGATCCTGCTCGGCATCATTCAGTTGGTCGGAGTCCAGTCCCAGTTGGGCCTTCGCGATGTCCACGTCGTCCGAGTTTGTACTCGTACCGTTGGCTGTATGGCTTGCCGCGGTTGCCTGCTGCAGCAGTGCCTGGTCACTCTTTACGGTCTGCTGCAGGTCGACAACCTTCTGTTTCAGGGCCATTGCCGCTGCAGTCAGTGGCTGAGATGAGGTGTCAGCCTGTCGCAACGCCGCAGCGAAGGCCTGATCAACCTCGTGATCTGCCAGACGTTCCGCTTCTCGAGCATGCTCTTTCTCCTCAGTGCTTACAGCAAGAGCAGCCAGAGCCTGTGCTGTCTGCCAGGGACGCAGGTCAACCAACGTCTGCTGACCAGAGGGTGTGCCGCTTATGCTTCCTCGTTGCAGAAAAGAAAGGTTGTTCATCGCATCGCGGGTCCTCCACGAGAACGCGACGCACAGTACTAGGATCACTGTGAGTGGAATCAAAACAAGACGATGAAACCGAGTGAACAGGCGATGGGAAGTGTTTGGCGTTGCGGTAGCTTCAGGAGCAGGGGGACGAGTTGCCATGCTCTATTCTTACAGGTTGATCACGCTTGCCTCAAGCGCGTAGCTCCTATCCTCGAAATCCGCAGCGGGAATCAAGCCAGGCTACACGCTCCGTGAAACCTACTATTCTCTCGTCAGGAGAGGTGCTCGTTCCGCCGTGTGATCTGGATAATCTTCCAGTTCAATACGATGAAACGAATCACCTGCCAAGGGATAAAGACCCGCAGCCAACGGGTCACCCTGGTTGGCTTGGTGGCGTAGGCGGAGGATTTCATATGCGGCTTTCCTGCGGTCCAGACAATTCGATCGCTCATCGTTACTCCGGGATCAGGGTCCAGCCAGGGAGCAGCCGAGCCTTGTACATAAATAGGTAGTGAAGCAACAGCTTAAGCCAATGCCCTGCAAGTCCAATTTCACCAACAGTGAAGTTTAGATCACGTCCGTACTCGGGGTAGCGATCATAGTCCTGCACAATTGGAAATACCGTCATACTGGCTGCAGAGCCGTGCACCAGGTCGGCACCGGCCGAAGCAACACACGCTGCACCCAACTCCGACATGGACGCCATGTGTGGCGCACGTTCAACACCGCGAATTCTATCTGCGATAGTGTGTGCAACCGCTTTGCCGATCATTGCAGAAGGCATCCCCGTGCGGGGTGGTGCGGCAAAGATCGGAACGCCGGTGGCAGTGTAGTGTGGCTGCGAAATAGCGTGTGGCGGAGCGAATGCAATACCTGCCGCAAAGATATTGGAATACTCGGACGATTGGTAGCTTCGAGGCCAATCACTTGCCTTCCACTGGTCATACGGTTTCGCGGAATAGGCAGCATCCACGCGCATAAAGCCGCTCGGTGCAAACAGTCGCGACGAAATGTTGGTACCCATCTTGTCAAAGGCATCCAGGCCCACGCCAGAGAAGGGTGGCAGTAGCATGGCCATATCGAAAGGCAGTTCATACTCTTCGCCCGACAATGTCTGGTAAAAAATCCGAGATGGTTCAACCTTGGTTACATGCGAGCGAATAATCCACTCAATGCCTCGTTCTGCAAATAATGACTCCGTAAAAATATTTGTTGGAGTGATATATCCATTTCTACGAATATGGGCACCACCCATACCAAAGTCCCCCAACTCATATTCGTTCGATAGGTACACCACCTCTGCCTGCTCACGCACCTTGTGGCGGCGCAACTCAAACTCCAGGTTCACCACATATTCAAAGGCTGCCCCCTCACAGGTGCAGGTGCCATGGCCTGTTCCAACCACAAAGCGTCTTCGCTCTCCGCGCTTCATCGCTGCTACATGATCGAGAAAGGTATGAGCCGCTTCTTGAGCATGGTCCGCGGTACAAACGGACAGACTATTTCCACTAGGGCCCAGTCCCTCGGTCGCCGCAAAGTTCAGCTTGGGTCCTGTCGCATTGATCAGATAATCGTAGGTCAATAACTCCTGCGCCGCTGCGCCTTCAGCCAGGGTCGATTCAATCTTCACATGCGGTTGATCCAGCTTATCGCTGCCCTCTGGATACAAACTCAACGCCTTTGCCTGTTTAAAGATAATTCCATGACGTTTATAGATTTGTGCCAGCGGTATCAGCACATCGTTTGGCTGCATCCGTCCCAGACCCACCCAGATGTTGGAAGGTAGCCAGTTATAGTCGGGCTTCGGAGAGACAACCACGACTTCATCCTCAGCACGCAGCCATCTGCGAAGAAACGCAGCAGCCGTATGACCCGATACTCCTGCTCCAAGGACAACGACACGCGCCATGACAATTGCTCCCTTCCCGCCACAGACGCGCCATAAGCAATACGCAACAGCTAGGCATAACCTGAACTGACCTTTCGCATATCCTTATCCCTGCAACGTCTGACCTACGCAGATTGTTGAGCAGCAATAACAATCTACGACAACTATGGTCGTCTGGGAGTGGTGTTGGATGTGACGTATATCACAGCCTCGCAAGCGTTGCTAAGTCGCTCTCGAAGCATAGCCTTCGAGCCTGTTGTACCTTGTTCAGGTGGCATTGCCTTACGTGCTTGACTTATTGAAAGTCCATATTGGAATGGAGGAGGTAGAACCCCGATTTTATGTTACCCCTCAGTGCTATCAAAATCCGCTGCATGCTCGTGTTTGTGCTGCTCATGGTTCTCTCCATGTCCATGCCAGCCATGACGGCCCGTTCTGTCCCATCAGTACCTGCTGAGATCGCATCAACATCCTTCATCGTCACGTTAGACGGTATTCCGACGCCAGTCATGCACGCTGCAGTCAATACCTACTTCCTCAACTTCGACGCACACAAGCGAACCAGAGTCTCAGTCACAGCTTCTGCAGACAACTTCTGGTCAGCCGGGGTCGAAGTACAACCGTGGCGACTTGGAATTCGTCCTGTTCGCCAGGGCAACACCATCACGTTCGATCTCAACGGCCCGGCAAAGATCTCCATTTCACGGCCAGGAGACTACTTCGGCAATGCAGAGATGCTATTTCTGTTTGCGAACTCACCCGAGAAGAAGCCCCCATCGGCAGCACAAGTTGGCCTCCGCTACTACGGACCCGGCGTTCACCGCGAAAATATCGATGCCGCAAGTGGTGACCGCATCTACCTCGCGCCCGGTGCAGTCGTCTTTGGATCGCTCAACATCTGGGGCGTTCAGCATGTCAAAGTCTTCGGCACCGGCGTCATCGTATACGACGGACCACAGAATCCAGCCGACGATGATGGATGGATGCACAAACGCAACTGGCATTGCATCGTGATGGATCACGCGACCGATATCACGATTGAGGGCATCACCTGCGTGGTCCGCAGCAGAACCTGGCAGATACAGATGAAGGACTCGCGCCAGATTCTGTTCCAGAACATCAAGGTCATCGGCGCGAATGCAGGTAACGCCAACGCCGATGGTATGGACTGGCTGGGTGGTGGAGACACCGTGGTGCGCGACTCCTTTATCCGCGCCGCAGATGACATCTTCGCCATGCAGGGCAGTTGGGAGGGCTACGGACCCAAAGCCTTTGCAGTTCAGGGCAATCCGGTGACGAAGATCACCGTCGAAAACAGCGTTCTATCAACGAGCATCTCCAATGTCGTCCGTGCGGGATGGCCTTGGAAGAACTTTGAAGGCGGTCACTTCGTCATGCGCGATTCCGATGTGCTCCACGCAGGCATGGGCGGTTGCGGCATTCCATTCGCATTGATGGAGATATGGGCAGACCCTGAGGGCAGAGGACAGAGTAGTGGCTTCTACTTTGAGAATATCCGCCTGGAACACTGGTACTCGCTGGTTCAACTCATGCAGCCTGTAGAAGGAGTCCGTGATGTTCGCTTTACCGATGTAGCATCCTTGGAACAACCTTCGCTCGTCCCATCCGTCTTAGCGGGAAGTATTCACAGTGTTACGCTCGATGGTGTACAGCTTGGCAGTGTGCTGGCACGAAGCAGCGCGGATATTCCCATAGAGCAACGCGACGGCGCTGACCAGCCAGTGTTCAGCACAACCGGACCGTCTCTTCACGTCACCTACCCCTCTGGCTTAATTAAGCCCGGAGATAAGCTTCGACTCGAAGCAACTCCAGACACCAGCAGCAACACACATGCACTGCGCTATCAATGGACCTTTGGCGACGGCACGCACGCAACGGGACGAATCGTGACGCACCGCTTCCCTGATGCCGCTGGAACCCTGCTCGATGGTTCAGGGCGATTTAGAGTCCTGCTTCACACCACCGATCCAGCCGGCCGAAACAACTGGATCGCCACGCCGATCATCGTCGCCGCTACAGCGAAGCCTGCGATCAATACTCAAAGCACCGTCAGCGGCCTTATCTACCGCTACTACGTCCGGGACCCAGCGCAAGTTACGCAGCCAGCCGATCTCGGACGTATGGTAGCTGTCGGCGTTAGCACGGCATTCGATGTGTCCGCCATTCGCACCCGAGACCAGCAGTATGGTATCAACTTCTCAGGAATGATTGATGTTCCGACCACTGGGGGGTACACCTTCACCATGCTCGCCAATGACGCTGCAAACATTGTGATCGACGGAGATGTGCAAGGACAGGCCCCCATTCCATTCGCACAGGTGTGTGGACTCAACGGCAATGCCGTCCAAACAACAACACTCAGCGTGATGCTTACACGAGGCAAGCACCGCATCCAGGTGAGTGAGACCCACTCCGCTGGAGTAGACGGCTTCGGCCTCTGGTGGCAAGGCCCCGGCATCCTCCTTACCCAAGTGCCCTCAACAGCCTTGTCACACGAAGTGGATCAGCCGTAATCCTGCGACACTCCACTACACACACGAAACACAAAGCGGCAGCCTCTCAGCTATTTCGTAGTATGGTCCCACATCATGTCGATCTGCTCTTGCCGATGCTTCTCGAACTGCGCATTCTCACTCGGTGACATAAAGGATGCTCCCACAGGCCAGACGGAGAAATCCCGCAGCGCCATCCGCTTGGGTGTGCCATGCATGCTCACCAGTGCCTCTTCCAATTCAAGCAGTGCTCCACGCGACAGAGCCAGTTCGTGCTCGTTTGGCTGGTAGATCGTACCGACGGGGTAGTCCACAAACGGTGTACTGCTCTGTTCGATATGGTTGCCCAGAATGTGTGCGACGGGTTTGCCCTGAGTGAACTGGATTAGCCGCTCGGTACTTGCCTGGAAAGCAGGGAAGTCCGCAACGTACAGCCGCCCTGGATACAGACTGTCCCCTGCCAGCAATAGGGCAGTCTTGCGGTCATAGAGTGCCACACTGAGGTCACTGTGTCCCGGGATCGGAATCATATCGATCACCCGTCCTCCCAAATCAACATGACCGATATCGGTTGGCCAATGGGCCACTCCATAGAATCGCTTGGTCGCCTCCAACTCCGCAGGAATAAATGTGATCGGCATCGCTGAATCGTGAATCGACTGAACCTCAGCATCGCCAGCGACATGATCTTCATGCGGATGAGAGTGTACGACGATCAGCGGTATGCTCGTCCGGGAATTCCGCTGGAGCCACATCCGTACAGTCCGTTGCAGTGTAGGAGCCAGGTCTCCATGTCTCGATCCCGTATCCATGAGCAGTGCTTTATCGTTTCCGAAAAGCAGATAGATGAATGGCTTTTCAAAATCGGTACACCCAGACTGCCGCAACAGGAAGGTAGTCGGGTTGTACTCATGTACCTGCCACTCAGGTATCTCCATGCACTTGGCTCCCTCACTGTCCCAGTGCGCAGGAAGGACTCCACGAGCAATAGTCCCGCCGTCAGGCTGCGGAAGCTGTGCCACAACAGAATAAGTACAACCCAGTATCGCGACTGAAAGAAGAACTCCAAAGTTAGATAGCTTCAACATTTTCCCTCGATCAAGACGTCAAGTCAGAGCATACTCGCCAGCTACAAGTTTCAGAAAAAACTGGCGCGTCCAGACTGCCACGCGCCAATCAAGTCAATCGGCCAACGGTCTAAAAGCCATAGCGCAGAGAGAACTGCATCCTTCTTGAATCAACCAGCGTCCGGCTATACACACCGAAACTCCCAGCACTGAAGGGGTTATTCTGCACACTCGCAGGATCAAAGCGAACTGCATTCGTTGTATTGAAGACATCCCACTGGAACTTCAGCGTCTGTCGCTCAAAAACTGGAAAGGTCTTTGCCAGGCTGGAGTCAATCGTAAAGTAGCCGTCTCCACGGAAGGCGTTTCGTTGTCCAGACTCACCTGCATACGGAGGACGAATGTTGGCCAAGGCCGTGGTCTGGCTCTTGAACGCATTTGGCTCTCCATTGATGATCTGGTGATGTCCAGAAGCGATCTTGCCAGTGACGACAGCAAAGCTCTGCACTGCCCAGTCTGTGCTCCAGCCTAGTCCGTCAACTGGCGAGAAGGGGAGTCCACTCGTCCAATGAGTCAAACCGGAAAGATCCCAACCACCGATCAATTTATTCACCAGCGGGCTGACGTTCGAGCCAAACATTGCACCTTGACCAAACGGCAACAGGTACCCCCAGTTTCCAGTGATTGCATGGCGAGTATCAAAGTCAGACACACCACGATTTCCTTTGATGTTCCATGCATTAATGATGCTGCTGAAGTTCTGACCCTTGTTATAGTCCGTGCGCTCAGAGTCTGAACCTAGATCGATCGACTTCGCCAGCACATAGTTGATATCGAACTGCAGGCCATGCGTTGCAGCATGATGCAGCGACAATTGCATAGAGTGATAGCTACTGGTTCCAACAGAAGACCAGGCATAGAGTGAAGCGTACTGCGAGTCGAAGAAGCGGTTAGTAGGTCCACCCGGCGTGCCATAGTAACCATTGTCCAGAGTGTAAAGAGGGTAGGTCTCATTTCCTACAGCAGCACTCCACAGATCGTTATAGATGTTCTGGGTCGCTGAGCGCCCATTGCCAGCAGCGTTGGGAAACATATTCTCGAAGTAAGGATTCGCAACGACAGAATCGGTTGGTGTTCCCGCTGCAGCCTGTTGCGACATGATCTGCGCTGCTTTGAAGTAGTCGGAGCCGCTCTTCATATCAATCAGATCCAGCGGTGTTGCCAAATCCAGGTTCTGTAGTAATCTACGGCCCAGTCTGCCTACATACGCCGTTTCCACTGTCCAGCTTTTGGCAAACTGCCGCTGAAACGAGAGATCAATGGCATGGGCGTACGGAGTCTTTACCTTGTTGTCTACAGTCCACGAGAGTGCGCTGATGTTACCTGGGGTAACGGGGAAGGAGGTAGCAGGTGCAACAGGTGGAATTATCTGCGTCGGTACTGCCGTGGTCGATGAGAACCGCGGCGCCTGATCAGGAGTCAGGTTAATAGGACTACGCACCTGGGACGAAAGGCCATAAGCACCGTTTGCATCGAAGGTGTCCACGATCCCTTCGCCAAAGTGATCGTAGTACAACCCCCAACCGCCACGGATTGAACTTGCTCCAGAGCCAAAGATCTTCCCCAGAAATCCAGGAAGGCGTGTCGGAGAGTAAGCAAACGCAAAGCGTGGAGCGATGTCCAGCTTATCCTTCGCCCACAGTCCAGCAGCGTTGTTCGCATGTCCTGCGGCTGCAAAAGATATCTCCGGCTGGTTCGTCAACCCCTTGTACATCGCTGCACCACGGGTCTGAAACCAGTCGTGCAAGCTGATCGTCGGTGCAACCTCCTGGCCGTTGATCTCATACGGCGTCTGAAGAATACTGTGACGGATTCCGTAAGTAATGGTTAGATCTCTTGTCACCTTCCAGCTATCCTGAAAGTAATACTCCAGTTCGTTAGACTTGTAGTTTCTCGTCAGCGGCCCGGCAGGGAGAGCTGACAGGCTGTTACCTGCTACTTTGTAGTTGAAGTACTCGGTCGCTACCGGAATCAGACCAGCGACGGCAGCAATGGCGTTACTATATGCGCTTCCAAACGACTGAGCGACATTAGGTATCCCCAGACTCGGGAAACCCGATGGATCCAGACTATTGCCCGTATTAGCGATGCTTCCTGCACCCAGATTGTAATAGTCAACCTGCGCGTTGTTATAGGCCGTCGCATTGCTCTGTCGGTTGTTGTGTATTAATCGATAATTAGCTCCCACCTGAAAAGTGTGCGCTTTTTTTGTCCAGCTAAGATCATCAATAAGGTTATGAACCGGCACGTTGACTACTAGATCATTCGTTGTTGCTGTCAGTGGATCGATATTGGCAAACGTGACGAAGTCGCCATGCAGCGCTCCACGCCGCGCGAAGCCTTGACGTATATATCCATACCTCAGATTGTTGACAAGACTGTCAGTAATCATCCATGTATGGCCAACTCCGATACCTCGTGAATTATCGAAGTTAGAACTGCTCGGCGTCCCGCCAGGATACTGGACTGCTCCCGTAGCATTATCACTTTGCAAATCGCCTCGTAAGAAAATGCGTTGCCGACTATTGATGTTGTAGTCAAACTTGACGATGTTTGTAATCAGCGACTGCGGATTGGGTGAAGAGAAGGTGTACGAACCAAAGTTATAGCCATCTCCCAAAAGGCTGCCGTTAGCCTGTGGAATCGTTGCAAAATACTTCAATGCTGCAGGATCAACACCGTTACCCAGCGGACAGGTCCCAAGTGAAGTACAGTTTGGATCCATCTGGCCAATGGTGGTTGGATTTAATGTAGTTGTTCCACCAGTTGCATTGACGTAGGTAACATAGCCTTGTCTAAGACCGGGATTTGCCGCAGTTCCAAGTGGAACCTCCCTGGTCTCTTGGACATTTTGGGCCTTCTTGTCCCCTTCGTAGCTGGCAAAGTAGAACAGCTTATCCTTGATAATGCTTCCACCGAGTGATACGCCATATGTGTTACGAATATATTTCCCAGGAATATTAGGCTGTCCATTCGCAATCTGCGCCTGCTTGATGAACCAATCATTGGACACCGTATTGGAGGGGCGATAATACTCGTACAAGCTGCCATGGAGTGTATTCGTGCCGCTCCGCGTCACAACAGAAATCTGCGCCCCGGAAGAACGACCGGAATCTGCATTGGAACTGGTCGTAACTACCCGAAACTCTTCGACTGAGTCGCGTGTAGGGCGCAGTACGCCCTCAAAAGCATAGCCCTGAGTCTGTGTATTATTGTCCAATCCGTCGAGCGTTACATTCCCCTGGTCAGAGCGAGCACCGTTTACCGCACCTGCACGGCTGTCGGAATCCATCGTCGCATTGCTCTGATCTCCTAGCGACAGGACGCCCGCCTGCAAAGCCAGAAGCGATAAAACGTTGTTGCCCTGAAAGGGAAGCGTTTGAATTTCAGCTTGGTTGAATGGGGTTCCGATGGTTGCATCGGTGGCATTCAACGCATTGGAATCTGCGGTAACGTCGACGGTCGTGTTATCACCGCCAATAGAAAGTGAGACATTTACAGTTGCAGGCTGATTCACGAGCAGTTGCACCTGAGTTGTCTGTTCACTAAACCCAGTTGCGCTTACTTTGATCTTGTATGCCCCGGGAGGAATCTGCTGGAAACTGTATTCTCCTTGCGCATTCGTCTTGTGCGTCTGAGTAAAGCCAATCGAGCTCTCGGTTACCGTAACATCGACTCCCCTCACAAGCGCACCCATCTTGTCAGTAACGACACCGCGAACGGATGTAGCTGCTGTCTGTGCAAGACATACTGAAAATAAGGACGAGAATAGTAGTAAAAGAATAGATCCGGTAGTACGACGCATAGGCGAAGCTCCATAGTTGAAGTCAAAGCAACTGGGATAGAAATGGCAAAACGGCTTAGAACGGAATGTTCCAAAGCAGACGGGTCTTGTTATGACGCAGGTTATCGATCAGCAGACACAAGACTGCGAAGACTTGTAATTAGCCGGGGAAACTACTCTATGGTTCGGTGTGTGTTGTAGTATGCGGGGTTAAAAATGAGAAATCAATCGAATGTGAATTGATCTATAGCGACGATAAGCTATGCCAATAGCTGCTACTTCTGTGGCTTTGTTCGACCAAGGTCGAAATACCAAATGCAGTGCAATAAGTGCCGAGTCGATAAAAAGCACAGAGCCACGATGTGCAATTTCCGCCTAAGCAGTTAGGCTGCTGGAATACATGAGACTCTTCCTTGGAATCGAGACGCGTGCAGTATAGGAGAGCTTAGCGTTACTGCTCGTCAGGGGACGGCCGAACACTACCGGTTGCAAAGGTGAAAAAAGAGTTGCCTGCTCGCGTCAGCGGTCGATCTTTGCGGCTAATAAGAGCGAGATCTCTCGTCAATTCAACATTCTCAATCGTCACAATCTTCAAAGTGCCTGCCTGTAACTCATCCAAAACGTTGATCTTCGGTAGAAAGCCAATCCCTAGCTCATTCAAGATCAACCGCTTCAGTAGTTCATTGGAGTCCAATTCCATCGCAATCTTCGGGATCAGCTTTTCTTTGGCAAAGAGTTCTTCGATCTGCTCGCGGCGTCGGCCCTGCTTCGGCAGAAGTAGTCGGTGCTGTGCCACAACATGGAGCGGTGCCTTCTCAAGGCCAGCTAAAGGATGGTTGGCAGAGACTACGAGTACAAAGGTGTCTTGGTGGATGAGTTCAATGTGCAGCCGAGCGTCCTTCAGTGGCAAGGAAACCACACCAAAATCAACTTCTCTATCGAGTACCAATTCAAGCGACTTCACTCGTTCTGCCCGCACAATGTTTAGAGCCACACGCGGATACTGCTTTCGAAACCTACTAAAGAAGACAGGAAGAACATACAGCGCGGTAGAGTCGTTCGCGCTCACACTCAGAGCTCCTCGCGGAGACCGCTCCAGGTCTGCCAACGTCATCATCATATGATTTAGACGCGAAAGGCAATCTTCGGCAAATGGCTCAAATACACGCCCTGCAGCGGTCAACGTCACTTTTCCGCCGCCCCTTTCCAGTAGGCGATATCCCAAATATGTCTCTAAAGATCGAATCTGTGCAGAGATCGATGGCTGGGTCACATGCAGCTTCTCTGCCGCACGCGAAAAGCTCTTTTGACGGTTGACTTCCAGAAATGTCTTGAGTTGGTCGATATCCATCGTGTCCCCTGCGAATAGGTATGCATGGCTATGTTTAGGGTCAGGTAGTCGTTGCGGCTGACATAAGGGTCAGCGCAGGTCAGCCACATGGAATGTACTTCTGTGTACTCAGGAAAACACAGACTGGCAAAAAGTCATAGAGAAAAACAATCCCTGAAATCAGAATTATCATCGTATGCAAATCTTCTACTCTGGCAATAGAAAGTATGTATCACTCATGTTCGGCACCGCCGAATTACGTTAATATCGAAATTAAACAATAGGCACTGATCGTTCTGTAGTAAGTCCTTCGAGGAGAGAGTCTCATGTATGGGCTCTTCTCCTGCCTTCTATCGGCTTCAATTACAGTTCATTGGAGAAGAGTATGGGTGTACACATCTGGCGAGGCCGTCTGACGCTTGTCGTTGCTGTAGCAGGGTGTGTCGGACTGGCTGCCTTTCCTACCATGTCCGCAATAGCTAAGACCATGATCTCTTCCGGTAGCGGGTATGGCAATCAATCGCAGACTGCGAAAGCCCAGAAATCAGCTTATGACTTCAGTCTCCCAGGTCCCAACGGTAAAGGTGTCCCAGTTTCCAACTACAAAGGAAAGATAATTCTGCTTGTTAACCTGGCACGGAAATCAAGCTACGCGAATCAGCTTCCTGCCTTGATAAAGCTGAACGACACCTATCACGACAAAGGCCTGATTGTACTTGGGATACCGTCAAATGATTTTGGAGCATCGGAGCCCGGGACAGAAGATGAAATCCAGAAGTACTACTCTGATGCCAAGGTCGATTTCCCTGTCATGGCACTGTCCAAGCTAGTCGGAGATGATCAAATACCGCTCTATCTATATTTGACCAAGGGTGAAGACGCACCTGGCGGCGGCCCGGTACATTGGAACTTCAGTAAATTCATACTAGACAAGAATGGTAAGGTGATCGCGCGGCTCGATCCTGCAGTTGCCCCTGATTCTCCAGAGATGATCTCAACAATTGAAGAGATTCTCGCCGGAACCTACAAGCCCAACAAAACTAAGTCGGCTGGTTCAGACAGGAAAGACCTTCCGCAGGAATAGCTAAGTAAAGTCGCGCCATCAGTTTCACTGATTCCAAATGCAGTCAGGTGATCATCCTTCCGTACCGGTCAGGGTTGCAAGGTACTGTCGCCAGCCGCCCAGGTGAGTGATCTCAATAGCATCTTCAACAGCACATGGCTCGACCAGAAAGCCCTTCACCAGGCTGCCATCGTCCAACTCAAGCGTCCCAATCGAGAGAGGCTGCGGAACCCCATCCACAAACGTTCCAACAGTATTTGCGGGCAACGACCAGACTTCAACATCAATACCTGGTCCAACATAGCCTGGTGTACGAACCAGCCCAGGCTTGGCAGGAATGGTATTCCTCAAAGCATAAAACCGATAGTCTGAAGAAGTTTTACAACGTCGGAGCAG
>VFSW01000684.1_pt1 | contig 50522 bp, 58 predicted proteins | sample 5358111 | NCBI WGS metagenome assembly VFSW01 (sample SAMN11554181, study PRJNA540505) | mine drainage metagenome | isolation source: sediment from site ElyBrook_90M | place: USA: Ely Copper Mine, Vershire, VT | collected 2017 | reverse complement strand
GTGGCAAGGTGAGACAGATCCAAATTGACTTGGATCCTCAAGCTATGCAATCAAAAAGAGTTTCACCGGATGACGTCGCAAGAGCTCTGAGCCAACAAAACTTAGTACTCTCTCCTGGAACCGAAAAAATTGGTTCCTTTGAATACAACGTAAAGATTAACGACAGTCCAGATGAGTTTACTTTACTCAACAATCTTCCCATTAAAAACGTAGGGGGAGTCACTATTTTCATTCATGATGTAGCCCATGTCCGTGATGGTTTCCCTCCACAAATTAATGTGGTGAGAGATGATGGTCGGCGCTCTGTATTGATGACGATTCTTAAAAATGGTGCCACCTCAACCTTGGATATTATTCAAGGAACGAAAGAATTGATTCCTAAATTAAAAGAAACCTTACCTAACAACCTCGTTTTAAAAGTGGTAGGGGATCAATCCATTTTTGTAAAATCTGCGATCAGTGGTGTAGTACGCGAAGGAACTATTGCCGGCATTTTAACTAGCGTCATGATTCTATTGTTTCTGGGCAGCTGGCGCTCAACGATTATTATTTCCATGTCTATCCCTCTCGCCATTTTATCGGCAATTATCTTTCTTTCTCTCACCGGTAACACGTTAAATGTGATGACGTTAGGTGGTTTGGCTCTTGCCGTGGGGATGCTGGTAGATGATGCTACGGTGGTGATTGAAAATATTAACCATCATTTGGAAATGGGAAAACCCACTACCAAAGCTATTATTGATGCAGCAAGGCAGATTATTCAACCTGCTCTGGTTTCAACATTATCTATTTGTATTGTATTTGTGCCCATGTTCTCTCTAACGGGGGTACCCAGATATTTATTTATTCCAATGGCTGAGGCCGTTATCTTTGGTATGCTCTCATCCTTTGTATTGTCGCAAACTTTCGTACCTACGGTGGCCAACAAGTTACTTAAATATCAGACTCAACACTTTAAACATGAGCATCACACTGATGCACATCGTCCCGAACATGATCCAAACTTTAAAGTTCATCGCTCTGTTAAAGCATCTATCTTCCAGTTTTTCATCAATATTCAGCAAGGCTTTGAGAAACGTTTCACTAAAGTGAGGTTGGTTTATCGCTCCATATTACATTTTGCACTGGACCACCGTAAAAAATTTATCACTCTATTTTTAGGCTTCGTCATTGTTTCCTGCGTGACTTTATTTCCCTTGTTGGGGAAAAACTTTTTCCCAGAGGTGGACTCAGGCGATATGAAAATTCATATCCGCGTACAAGTGGGAACGCGTATTGAAGAGACCGCCAAACAATTTGATTTAATTGAAAACACCATTCGACGTCTGGTGCCTCAAAATGAACTCGATACCATTGTGGACAATATTGGGCTATCCGTGAGTGGTATTAACACCGCTTATAGCAGTACTGGTACCATTGGTCCTCAGGATGGAGATATTCTCATTCACTTAAATGAAAACCATCATCCCACGAAAGAGTATATGAAAAAGTTAAGAGAAACTTTACCCAGAGCCTTTCCTGGTGTGAGTTTTGCCTTTCTACCTGCTGACATTACGAGCCAAATACTAAACTTTGGTGTGCCAGCTCCCATTGACATTCGAGTAGATGGCCCCAATCATGATAACAACCTTAAATTTGTCAGGGCTATTTTAAAAGATATTCGTAACGTGCCTGGAATTGCTGACCTTCGCGTGCAACAGGCCACTAACTATCCTCAGTTTAATGTGGATATTGATCGCTCTCAAGCCAAAAACTATGGTTTAACAGAAGGGGACATTACCAACAGTTTGGTGGCCACCTTGGCAGGCACCAGTCAAGTGGCGCCTACTTTTTGGTTAAATAATAAAAATGGGGTTTCCTACCCGATTGTAATTCAAATGCCACAATATAAAATCAACTCTCTGGCAGACCTTGCCAACATTCCGATTACCACTAAAGAATCCTCCTCGATGCAAGTGTTAGGCGGTTTAGGATCCATTGAACGTGATCAATCTGACTCGGTGATTTCCCATTACAACATTAAGCCTTCTTTTGATATTTTCGCCTCCTTGCAGGGCAGGGATTTAGGAAGTATTTCTGGTGACATTGAAACTATTATCCAACATCACCATCAAGAGCTACCTAAGGGAGTCAGCGTTAAACTTCAAGGACAGGTGCCTATTATGCAGGACTCTTACCGTGGTCTTAGTTTAGGCTTGGTAGCATCCATTATTTTAATTTATTTCTTAGTCGTGGTGAATTTTGAGTCATGGCTTGATCCTTTTGTAATTATTACAGCGTTACCGGCAGCCTTAGCTGGGATTGTGTGGATGCTCTACTTGACCGGAACCACTTTATCCGTTCCTGCCTTAACTGGCGCTATTATGTGTATGGGGGTGGCTACGGCCAATAGTATTTTGGTGATCAGCTTTGCTCGGGAACGATTAGCTATTGTCAAAGATTCCACTCAGGCTGCCCTTGAGGCCGGTTATACCCGATTTAGACCTGTGCTCATGACCGCTTCAGCTATGTTAATTGGTATGATCCCCATGGCTCTCGGGTTAGGGGATGGGGGTGAACAAAACGCTCCACTTGGTCGGGCAGTGATTGGTGGTTTGCTTTTAGCAACTATTGCTACCTTGATTTTTGTACCCGTGGTCTTTAGTGTTGTGCACGCCAATGACACCTTTGAGGATGAACCAGAAGCTACGGGTAACCTGTAGTAACTTGAGTTGCGCACAATGATGAGATTAGCAGTATAATGTAGTACAACTTTAGTACTATTTAATTGAGGTATAGCCATGAACGCACCATTAGATGAAGCTCTATCCCCGGTTTTATTGTCAGATAGCGCCACTGTAAAGATTCGCTCTATTCTTGAGGAAGAGAATAACCTCGACTTAAAACTCAGAGTGTTTGTTTCAGGGGGGGGCTGCTCAGGTTTTCAGTACGGTTTTACTTTTGAAGAACAAAAAGCCGAAGATGATACCGTTGTACAAAAAAACGGCGTCGAGCTTTTGATTGACCCCATGAGTTTTCAGTATCTAGCAGGCGCTGAAATTGATTATAAAGAGGATTTAGAGGGAGCACAGTTTATTATTCGTAACCCCAATGCCACCACCACCTGTGGGTGCGGCTCATCCTTCTCAGTTTAAAGGCTAAAGATATTCTTTAATCTTTAACACAGCAGCACGGTTAGTTTCTGAAAAACACTGATCGGCAGCTTGTTCAATGGGTAACCATACAAAATCAATATGCTCCCGTGGCGCCAGGATAATCTCTTGGCGCTCAGGTAAACATAAGCCAAACACATGCTCCGTATTATGAATCACCCCCTCGGCATAGCGATGTCGCCAATGGGGATAAATTTCATAAACCTGTTGCCAATGCCAATTCTTTAGCTGAAAATCTTGACAATTAAGTCCTGTCTCTTCCATCACTTCACGACAGGCAGCGCTCTCAAGGGGCTCCCCTACATAATCACAACTGCCCGTGACCGATTGCCAATAACCGTGGTGGTCAGCACGGTTTAGTAACAACACTTCACCGTGCCGTGTGTAAATGACCACCAGCACTGAAATGGGGATTTTATTGCCCATACCAATATTTACTTCGCGGGGTGCTTATTAAAATCACCCGCCATAACTTCTGCAAAACTAGCCGGAGTCACCCATTTTCTGAAGGCTGCATTGACATCATTGACACTAACCTGTTGCGTCTCTTTTTCTAATTTATCCACATAGGTCATATCATGATTATCAAACAACAATTTTGTTAACAGTTCAGCTAACCCGTCATCCTGAGCACGCCCTAAGGCAGCGGACTGCAGTAAGGATTGCTTAGCTTCTTTTATTTCAGTCTCGCTAAAGCCGTCCTTGAGGGCTTTATCTGTTTCTTCCTGAAAGGCATTCTCTAGACGAGCGAGGTTTTGTGGAGCATAAATGGCATAGGCGCCGAGAGTACTGTTTTTAGTCAGATTATTGAGCCTTAAAAAGGAACCTACGCCATAACTAATACCCTCTTTTTGGCGGATCCGTGTGGCGAGACGTGAGCTTAAAAAACCACCCCCGAAAATAGTATTAGCCACTTTTAAGGCAGGTGCCGTGGGATCATCCTCCATGATGGGTAACGGCAATTTCATAATAAAGATGGCGTTGGCCTTATCGGGAGTATTCAGCACATCTTTAAATGCTACAGGGGCCACATATGTGTTTAATACCACCTCATAGGACGATTGACTCACCCACTGATCGAGACCTTGATTGAGTACCGCCTTAATTTTTACGGGATCAAAGTCACCCACTACAGCCACTTCCCCATGGTTAGCACCGTAGAAATCATGATAAAACTTCTGAATTTTATCAAGAGTCACCGCCTTTATATTCTCTTCAGACTCATCGAAGGTAGGACTATAGCGAACATCCCCCTTAGGATAATGATTAAAGTGACGTGACAGGGCATTACCGGCGATAGCCTGAGGATCAGTTCTCTCTTGCTCAATCGAGGCAATAGCTGCAGCTTGTAACTGCTTAAACTCACTTTCTGGGAAGCTCGGATGACGTAAAATCTCTGTGACTAACGCTAAGGTGTCGGAGAGATGATCGCGATCCGTTAACATACTTACCGACACTCCTGTAGGTCCACCGCTGAAACTGACCTGCGCTTTTAATTGCGTAAAGCGGTCGGAGATTTGTTGACGCGTCATCTTATCGGTACCACGATCAAGAAGCCCTGCCACCATATTCGCTACGGAACTTTGATCTATTAAGTTCTCTGCATTACCAAAATGCAAGTTCAGTTGAGCAAATACCGTTGCTCCTCTGGTTTTCTTAGGGAGCAGTGCGTAGCGAATACCGGAGGGTAAACGTCCCCATTGTGTGCGTTGTTGGATATTCATGGGAGAGACATCAAAGGCTTCAGCATGGTCTATCTGTTGTTTACCCGTGAAGTCTTTTAATTGCTCCTTCGCATCCACTCGTGCGGCGAAAGGCACTCTATCAGGCTTTGCGGTGGGAATAAACTCACCCATGGTACGATTACTGGATTTAAGCCACGTCTCTGCCACTCGCTGAACGTCTTGAACGCTGACTTTTTGAATTCGGTCGCGATTTAAGAAAAACAAACGCCAGTCGCCGTTAGCAATGGCCGTGGATAGAGAAATCCCAAAACTTTCAGGATCATTAAAAGTTTGCGTTATATCATTTAATAAATTGGCTTTAGCTCTTGAAACCTCTTGCTCGGTAATAGGCTCATCATGAACGCCTTCAATGGTTTTCATGAAAACTGGAGCAGCCTTATCCAGAGATTGTTCTTTACTTAAATCAGCCTCAAAGTAAATGACTCCCGGTTCATCTAAGTTAAAGCTCTCCGCAGACACGGCAGTAGCCAGCTCTTTTTCTACTAAGGCTTTGTGTAAGCGCCCCGAAGGCGTATCGCCCATAATATAAGACAATACTCTGAATGCTGCATTATCTGGATGGGCAGCTGCTACACTGTGATATACCGCTTCAATATATTTGACATCGCCTACGCGCCTTAAGGTCACACTTCTCTCGCCATCTTGAATAGGGTCCAAGGTATAGGTAGGTTCAATGACTCTTTTGGGTTTAGGAATCACACCAAAATCTTTACTGATCAGTGCCAAGGTTTTATCAGGATCAAAACTACCTGCCACCACTAAAGTGGCGTTATCTGGTTGATAGTATTTTCTGTAGAAGGCTTGCAAATGGGGAATTGAAACGTTTTCAACATCGGTACGAGCACCGATAGTGGATTTACCATAGTTATGCCATTGGTAGGCGGTAGCCATCAATTTATCCATGAGCACACTGCTGGCATCATTTTCGTCTTTTTCCATTTCATTGCGCACCACGGTCATTTCACTGTCTAAATCTTTGCGCGCAATAAAGGAATGCACCATGCGATCAGCTTCCATGGCGAGAGCCCAAGAAAGATTACTCTCTGAGGCAGTAAAGGTCTCAAAATAATTAGTGCGGTCAAACCAAGTAGTGCCGTTAGGACGCATCCCACGATGGCTCAAGTCAGCGGCAATGGTGGGATGCTTGGGGGTTCCTTTAAACATTAAATGCTCAAGTAAATGAGCCATTCCTGTCTCACCATAGTTTTCCATGCGCGACCCTACGCGATAGGTAATATTCACTGTGGTGGTGGGTTTTGAGCTGTCCGGCGCTAAAATCACTTGTAAACCATTTTTTAAATGATACTCAGTGACCCCTTCCACTGACGTCACTTGTGTGACACCAGCAGGTAGAGCGGGGCTCTTAGCCCAGCCTGCCAGTGACAGTGTCATCAACCCAAGAGCTAGAATGTGGCGCATCTTGACCATTAAACGACTCCTTTAGCGTAAAATACTTAACTTGAAAAACCTAATATAAGAACTTATTTATGGTTCAGGGTTCCCTGTGACTTGACTCATTTTAAAGAGTAGAGCTCAAGAATAACAAGGAACTATGCTATCATTGATCTGTTGTGGAGGATAGAATGCCTTTATATGAATATCGTTGCCAAGCCTGTGGCAAAGCCAGTGAAATGCTGCAAAAAATGTCAGACCCACCTAAAACTCTTTGCCCACACTGTGGCCAAGAGGCTTTGGCCAAACAAGTGAGCGCCGCGGGCTTTCAGCTCAAGGGTTCAGGTTGGTATGTGACAGATTTTCGTGGTCAAAAAAGTGGTTCCACCAGCGCCACTCCAAGCACGGCCAGCGCCGACAGCGCTCCTGCCACGAACAATACTAACAGTAATAATAATTCATAATGAAACGTTATTTTTTGACTGGTATTGTGGTTCTCATTCCCGTGGTCATTACCGTTTGGGTGTTGCGTCTCGTCATCACGAGCCTTGATCAAATCTTTGATATTCTTCCCATTGCATGGCGGCCTGAAACCCTGGTTGGGCTGCATATACCAGGACTTGGTGTGCTTGTGGCACTGTTAATTGTCATTTTAACTGGCGCCGTAGCCACCAACTTTCTGGGTCGAAAACTCCTTGACATGCTAGATGACATACTAGGTAAGATCCCTTTAGTAAAAAGTATTTACTCGGGTGTTAAACAAGTCAGTGATACTTTGTTTTCAAGTTCGGGACAAGCTTTTCGCCAAGTGCTACTAGTGCGCTACCCGCATAATGATGTCTGGACCATCGCCTTTCAAACCGGCGTCCCAACCCAAAGCATCGCCAGAGAGTTCAGTGAACCCCATGTGAATGTTTATGTCCCCACCACGCCCAATCCCACCTCGGGATTTTTTCTAATGCTCCCTAAAAGTCAAACCATTGAACTGGATATGAGCGTTGATATGGCCTTAAAATACATTATTTCTATGGGCGTTGTGGATCCCACCTCACACACTAAAGCTGCTATCCATTCCATTAATCCATCTAATTAATTTCTTCTGAGACACAGATACTATGCGTACTAATTATTGTGGTCTAATCGACGACCAATATCTTAACCAAACCATTACTGTTGAGGGCTGGACCCATCGTCGCCGCGACCATGGTGGAGTGATTTTTATTGATCTGCGTGATCGCGAGGGGCTATTGCAAGTGGTTGTGGACCCTGATAATGGAGCGGCCTTTAAACAAGCCGAAGAGATTCGCAGTGAATTTGTCTTAGCCATTACCGGCAAAGTGCGCAGCCGCCCAGAGGGGACCGTTAATAGCTCCCTTAAAAGCGGGGCTATTGAACTGCTGGCTGAGCGCATTACCATTTTAAATAGCTCATTACCACCCCCATTCCAAATTGATGATGATTACATTTCAGAGCCGGTACGCTTAGAGTATCGCTACTTGGATTTACGGCGTCCCATGATGCAGCATAATTTTAAACTACGTTATCGTGCGGCCATGACGATGCGTCACTATTTAGATAAACAGGGTTTTATTGATATTGAAACCCCCATGCTCACCAAATCCACTCCTGAGGGAGCCCGTGATTATTTGGTTCCAAGCCGTATTCATGACGGTCAGTTCTTTGCCCTCCCCCAGTCACCTCAATTATTTAAACAATTATTAATGGTATCGGGCTTTGATCGCTATTATCAAATTACCAAGTGCTTTAGAGATGAAGACTTGCGTGCTGATCGACAACCTGAATTCACACAGGTGGATATTGAGACCTCCTTTCTAAACGAAGAAGAAATCATGACGCTGATGGAAGGCTTGGTTCAACACTTGTTTCATGAAACCATCCAAGTAGATTTACCCAATCCCTTCCCACGCATGAGTTGGCATGAGGCCATGCACCGCTTTGGCTCCGACAAACCTGATTTACGTATCCCCTTGGAGTTTACCGAACTCACGGACTTGATGAAGCAGGTGGATTTCAAGGTTTTCCGTGCTGCCGCTGATCTCAAAGATGGTCGCGTCGTGGCGCTCAATATTCCAGGCGGAGCAACCCTTTCTCGTAAAGAAATTGACGACTACACGCAGTTTGTCAGTATTTATGGAGCAAAGGGCTTGGCTTACATTAAGGTCAACGATAAATCAGCACTCAATGAAACGGGCTTACAGTCCCCGATAATTAAATTTCTTACCACTGATGTATTACAAGAAATCATCAGCCGTACCGGTGCTAACAATGGTGATCTCATTTTCTTTGGCGCCGACCGCACTAAAGTGGTGAATGATGCCATGGGTGCGCTACGCCTCAAAATAGGCCATGAAAGAGGGTTTTCTCAAGGGGGATGGCAACCCTTATGGGTAGTGGATTTCCCCATGTTTGAATTTGATGAGGAAGAAAACCGCTGGGTCGCCCTACATCACCCCTTTACCGCCCCCAAAGATGGTCATGAGGACTTTCTTACCTCAGACCCCAGTCAAGCAGTAGCTAAGGCCTATGATGTGGTATTAAACGGCTGGGAGATCGGTGGTGGATCCGTGAGAATTCACCGCGAAGAAGTGCAATCCAAGGTATTTCGTGCCTTAAACATTGGCCCTGAGGAGGCGCAAAGTAAATTTGGCTTTCTATTAAAAGCACTCCAATATGGCGCACCACCCCATGGTGGCATTGCTTTTGGTTTTGATCGATTAACCGCTATGATGACGGGAGCCGAACAAATTCGCGATGTGATTGCCTTTCCTAAAACACAACGGGCACAATGTTTATTAACGCAAGCACCCAGTGTAGTGGATGAAAAACAACTCAGAGAACTGCATATTAAATTACGTTAATTGTCGACGAGTTGGGATCGGTGCGCCACGGGTAAGTCTAGCGCGCCGATAAATCACTGAGTAAGGTTTTACCAAGTTCAACACCCCACTGATCAAAGGGATTGATTTGCCAGATCACAGACTGCGTAAAAACCTTGTGCTCATAGGTGGCAATCAATGCCCCTAGCGTGTGAGCATTTAATTGATCCAGCCAAATGAGATTACTGGTGGTCCCTCCTTCAAAACAGCGGTGAGGGACTAAGCGAGACAACTGTGGTTCACTATAGCCTTCCTTAATTAAGCGCTGCCGGGTCGTCGCCTCATCGCGGCCAAGAGCCATGGCTTGCGCCTGGGCCATCATGCTTCTATGGATAAGTGTCTGATGTTGATCAAAACGCGGTAGTGAGTCATCTCTGTCAGATCGCACTGCAATAAAGTCTACAGTCGTGTTCAGTCGCCCCTGGTGGACTGCTTGGTAATAGGCATGTTGCCCATTAATACCTAGCCCCCCCCACACCAAAGGACTCGTCCCATAATCTATGCTTTGACCTAATTGATTGACATGCTTGCCATTGGATTCCATATCAAGCTGCTGGATAAACTCCGTGAAATAACTCAAACGGCCATCGTAAATGGCCATTAAATGGGCATCTTTATGTAAGAAATTACGATTTAACACGCCTAATAGGGCGAGCATAACAGGTAAATTCTGCTCTGCTGGCGCATGTTTAAAATGCCAATCCATAGCGCTAGCGCCTGCCAAAAGCTCTTTAAATACGGGCCAGCCATAGGTTAAAGCAATGGACAGACCGATGGCTGACCACAGAGAATACCTGCCGCCAATATGGTCCCACATTGCAAACAAACGCTGTTCAGAAAAACCCATTTCACGGGCTGTATCTTGAGCGGAGGTGACTACCACAAAGTGTTTTTCTAAATCTTCGTCGGTACAGCCCTGTGCCTTTAGCCAATCCACAATGGAGTAATAGTTTTCAAGCGTCTCAAGGGTACTTAAGGATTTTGAGGAAAGAATAAATAAGCTCTGAGGGGCATGAAGTTGGCTTAACAATTGTTGTAGGGCCCAAGGATCAGGATTGGCTAAAAAATGGGTTGCCTTGGTGTAATGCTGATAAGGCTCTAGGGCTTTGACTACCATTTTAGGACCCAGATCTGATCCGCCAATACCAAGGTTTACCACTGTGTTAAGAGTGTCTCCAGAGAACCCCTTCAACACTCCTCCTTGAAACTGTTTGGTTAACGTCTCTAAACGCTGCAGCTCACAATCTATCTCACGCTGAATAGAATCAGGCCAAGTGGGGCTGTTAGGTTCACCGCACCTTAAAGCCATGTGTAGCGCTCCACGCTCCTCAGTAAAATTCATTTTTTCACCGGCAAATAACCGTTGCCGCGCCATGTCAAAGCCCACCTCATTAAGTAACGCCATCAGTTGGCCTAACAAAGATTGATCGAGGGCCTGATAAGCATAGTTAAGCGTTATGCCTAAGACACTGAACTGATAGCTTGAAATACGCTCTTGATGACTTCTAAAAAGATGGGGTAGGGAGTAGTGGGGCTGTTGGAGAGTCGCTTCTAAGCGATTCCATAGCGGCGTCTGATTAATTAATTGAATATCCATAGATGTTAATATCGCCTACCCATCATTAAGAAAAATAAATTTTTATGGGTTCACATAGCTCACCCATTCTTTATTGGGATGTTTATATCCCGTAACAACTCGCTATAATAGAACTTTATTGATAGAAATGCCACGATGATTGCCCACAACACCCTCTCACCCTATCAAAAAAACACTGCTTTATTGGTGGTCCTGTTACTACATGCCTTGATACTCTATGGTTTGATAAAGCAAACTAAGCATTTAACGCTTCGTCATCATTCCATTATGGTAGAGACACTTGTTTTTTCGTCCCGCAACAATAGCGCTCAAAGTATTAATCTTAATATTCTTAAACATAGCGCTCCGTCTAAACCATTAATCAGTACAACACCCATTAAAGAACCCCTATCCAAACCACCCATTCATGCTCCGGTAACACTACCCACTTCACCAGCCAAAGCCGCTGTAAAAGAGAGTACTAATACCCCCACTCAATCACCCACTAAAGCACCTAGTACAAGCTCAGTCAAACAGGCCCCCAGCATTGATACTAACTATCCCTGCCCCACCCCTAATTATCCCGCTTCAGCAAGACGTAACGGTGAAGAAGGTGTCGTATTACTGAGTTTTTTAATTAACCAAGCAGGGCAAGTGGAACTCAGTAAAGTGTTACAATCAAGTGGTTCCAGTGCCCTTGATGAAGCGGCGCTAAGCGCTTTGAGCCAATGCCGTTTTACTCCCGCCACGGAGAATGGTAAAGCTATCGCTATAAGGGTAACTATTCCCTATGTATGGCGTCTTAATCAATAATTAAGTAGAAAAGGTCAACATGCAACGTAACGTTTTTTTCTTCCTTAATCGGGGATTGGTGTATTTACTTATGCCCCTCAGTTGTTTCAAGGCTTCTGGTGCAGAGATATCTCCCTCAAACAATAACGCTCTGAGTAATCCCTATGGGCTGGATGCACTGTGGGCAAATGGGGATCTCATTGCTCGAGGTACCCTCGTGATTCTACTCATCATGTCAGTGGCCAGTTGGTATATGTTAGTGATAAAACTCCTAGAGCAAAGACGTTTATTTCGCACTTCCGTTGAAGAGAAAAACGCCTTTTGGCAAGGCCCATTAAATATGAGCGTCTTAGACCAATTACCCCCTCACTCGGCTTATCGTTTTCTGGCTCAGTCCGGTATTCAAGCGAGGGAAGAGTATCAGGGGCAACTGTCGCAACATATTTCTTTAAATACTTGGGTGGAAAATAATTTAAACCAAGCCTTTGATCAAGTTCAAGCGCGCCTTCAAATTGGTTTGGCTTTATTGGGAACAGTGGGCTCAACGGCTCCCTTTATTGGTTTATTTGGAACGGTATGGGGCATTTATCACGCTCTGACTGCCATCGGTATTTCAGGGCAAGCCTCCATTGATAAAGTGGCAGGTCCCGTAGGAGAGGCTCTCATTATGACTGCTATCGGTCTTGCGGTGGCAGTGCCTGCGGTACTCATTTATAACTGGCTTTTAAGACGTAATAAAAACGCCATGACAGCGCTTCACGGTTTTGCCAACGATTTAGAAAAAGTCTTGTTAGGCGGCAGAACCCCACAACGTTAAGACGAATTATCTATGGCCATTGATCTTAAGGATTCAGGAGAGGGTGAGGAAATTATCGCCAGCATCAACACGACCCCTTTAGTGGATGTCATGTTGGTTTTACTGATTATTTTCTTAATCACCATTCCGGTGGTCGTCCATACTCATCAAGTAGTGCTCCCTAAAGAGACCACCACCCGGGAAATCATTGCACCACAGGATATTAACTTAGCCATCACTAAAACAGGTTCTCTCTATTGGCAAGACCAAAGGATTGACGTGAAAGCGCTGGGGATAAAGCTTAAAACCATAGATGGTAAAACAGTACATATATTGATTCGCGCTGACGCCAATACTCCCTACCACTTTATTGCGCCAATACTCCATCAATGCCATGAAGCGGGGATCAACACCATTGAATTCATTACTGAACCTGTGCATTCGTCATCATGACTATTCGATTAAAAGACAATGAAGCTGCGCCATTAATCGCCATCAATACCACACCATTGATTGATGTAATGTTGGTGTTGCTGATTATGTTAATTATTACCATTCCAGTCCAATTGCATTCGATTAATATGAGTACTCCACACAACATGGTCAGTAGTCGCACCATAACAGCCCCTATCATGACCATCACCATTAATGCATCAGGGCAGTACAAAGTGAATCAACGACCGGTTACCCAAGATGCTTTAGATCAGCAATTATTAAGTCTTTCAAAATCCTCCAACCCACCAGAAATACATATCAAACCCAGTGGTGATTCGCCCTTTACAAACCTTGCGCATATCCTAGCCCTGGCACAAAACCTGAAAATTTCTAAAATAGGTATTGATGACACACCCTAAATTAAGAGTTTTTCATGCAGTATTCCACGGCGATCGTTGAAAATAAAAACCCCTTGTAAAACGCCGTCTTACAAGGGGTCAAATAAGATGACTTAACTATTACGTTGGGGGTCAGAAAGGGATATCGTCCGCAAAATCATCAAACTTAGTGGCAGCTTTAGTAGTTCCCCCTGAGGCCGGGCTGGGATGCTCAGATTGCATATCCATCGGAGGCTCACTGCTACCCCCTGCCATAGAGCGCCCACCCAACATTTGCATACGGTCCGCAATCACCTCAGTGGTATAGCGCTCCTGGCCTTCTTTATCTTGCCACTTACGGGTTTGCAAACGTCCTTCTAAATACACTTGCGAACCCTTTTTTAAATATTCTCCTGCAATTTCTGCTAAACGCCCAAAGAATGCTACCCGGTGCCACTCGGTTTTTTCTTGTTTTTCGCCGCTTTTATCTTTCCATACATCCGTAGTGGCCACACTAATATTGGCAATGGCAGCGCCATCAGAGGAATAACGCACCTCAGGGTCGCGGCCTAAATTACCCACTAAAATCACTTTATTTACCGATGCCATACTCTACTTCTCCCTTGATTCATGACTGGCTTTAATTTTCATGGGCAACGCCACAATTAACCAAGTCAACATTAATATAACGCAAAACAAAGGGACGCTTGAGGGGCCAAACTCTTTGGCCAGCAGACCTGCCACCGAGGCCCCAACAAATGTCCCCATAAACTGAATTGAACTGTATACCCCCGATGCTGCCCCCTTGATATCGGGTGGAGCAATGGTGGTAATAAATGAAGGTAAGCTTGCCTCTAACATATTAAAACCCGTAAAAAACACAAACAATGCTGTCACCAGGCCATAAAAGCTATGCATACCCACCCACAATATCACCTCAGCCATCAATAATACCGCAATCGCTGTCAAAAAGACTGTTTTACGGTGCTTACCATGGGACAGCGCCACTCCTGGAATCATCAAAACAAAAGAGCCAATCATTACGGGCAAATAGAGCTTCCAGTGCTCTACAGCCTGAAAGCCGGTTTGCACAAGAGCTTGGGGAAGAACTACAAACATGGCCATCAATGAGCCGTGTAACACAAAAATCCCCCAATCCAAGCGCAATAACTCACTGTGAGTTAAGACTGTTTTGATGCTCTCCCAAGTGCCACGAGCCGGGATGCGATGTTGTGGATTCGGGGTCACCCAACGCACCATGACAATGGCAAATAAAGCCAACACTCCCGTCATGGCAAAAATTCCCGGAACCCCAATTTGTGGCTCTAATACCGGCGCTAAAATCATTGAACCGCTAAAAGTGAGGCCAATGGTGACTCCTATCATAGCCATGGCTTTTGTACGCTGCTCAATTCGAGTTAAATCTGCGGTCATGGCGATAATCGCCGAAGAAATTGCCCCGGCCCCTTGAATCATGCGCCCAATAATAATCCCTTCAATACTGTGAGCGCCGGCCGCCACAAAACTGCCCACAGCAAAAATCAATAACCCGCCCATAATGACTGGCTTTCGTCCAATGCGGTCAGATAGCCAACCAAAGGGAATTTGTAATAGAGCCTGGGTTAATCCATAGGCCCCCATAGCCAAACCAATTAATGTTTTATTCCCCCCACCCGGAAGATGTGCCGCATACAAGGCAAATACAGGTAGAATGATAAACATTCCCAACATACGCAAGGCGAACACACTAGCAAGACTTAAAGTGGCTCGGCGCTCAATAGGTGTCATAGTAACTTTAGTTCTCATTTTTCCACAGGATAAAAAAGTAAAATATTTATCTTATATTAACAGGTTAAGCCTTTCATTTTATACCATGAAAAAGAAACAAATTGTTGAAAGTCCCGTGATCCGAATACGGGGGGCCAGAACCCATAACCTAAAAAATATTGATATTGATATTCCCCGCCATCAGTTAGTGGTGATTACCGGTTTATCAGGATCCGGTAAATCCTCTCTTGCCTTCGATACTCTCTATGCCGAGGGACAAAGGCGCTATGTGGAGTCTCTCTCTGCCTATGCCCGTCAATTCTTACAACTCATGGAAAAGCCAGATGTTGACTTAATCGAAGGGCTCTCTCCTGCCATCTCCATCGAACAAAAAGCTACCAGTCATAATCCCCGTTCGACAGTGGGTACGGTCACTGAAATTCATGATTATTTACGCTTACTCTTTGCCCGGGTAGGGGATCCTTACTGCCCCACTCATCAACAAAAACTGGAGGCGCAAAGCGTGTCACAGATGGTGGATCATGTATTAACATTACCTGACAATACGCGCATCATGATTCTCTCGCCACTCGTGGTGGGACGCAAGGGACAACAGGTAGACTTAATTAATGAGTTGCGGGCTCAGGGTTTTGTGCGCTTACGAGTGGACTCCGTAGTGCAAGACATTGACAATATTCCCCCCCTTGATAAGAACAAGAAACACTCAGTGGACATTGTGGTGGACCGCTTAAAGGTTAAACCTGATATGCAGCAGCGTTTGGCTGAGTCTTTCGAGACCGCACTGCGACACAGTGATGGGCGAGCTATTGCGGTAGATTTAGATCAGAACACAGAGCATCTTTTCTCCTCCACCTTTGCTTGCCCTATTTGTAGTTTTTCAATACAAGAATTAGAGCCTCGCCTCTTCTCCTTTAACAACCCTATGGGGGCCTGTCCCAAGTGCGATGGACTGGGCGAGATTAGCTTTTTTGATGCTAAACGAGTAGTGGCTTTCCCACAATTGAGTTTAGCTGGCGGTGCTATTAAAGGTTGGGATAAGCGTAATCAATTCTATTTTCAATGGTTAACCGATCTCTCTAAACACTATCACTTCAAACTCGATACCCCCTTTGAAGAGTTAGAGGAGTCTATACAACATCTATTACTTTTCGGCTCCGGTAAAGAAAAAATCACCTTTCATTACCCAGGCGACAAAGGACGACTGCGCAGTCAACAGCACCCTTTTGAAGGAATTATTCCGATTCTTGATCGACGTTATAAAGAAACAGATTCCATGGCTGTACGCGAGGAACTCGCTAAACTGTTAAATGACAAACCATGCCCCGATTGCCAAGGCTCACGCTTACGTATTGAGGCGCGGGAGGTCAGGATTAATCAATACACGCTTCATCAAATCAGCGCCTTACCCTTGCGCGAAACCTTAAGTTTATTTCAGCAACTGACTCTTAAGGGTAAAAAACAAGCCATCGCTGATAAAATCTTGAAGGAAATTATTGCCCGCTTACAATTTTTAAACAACGTCGGCTTAGAGTATTTACAGCTTGAGCGCTCCGCCGATACCCTCTCAGGAGGCGAAGCTCAGCGTATTCGTCTTGCGTCACAAATTGGTTCAGGGCTCACGGGGGTGATGTATGTGTTAGATGAACCCTCCATTGGTCTACATCAGCGTGATAATCATCGACTACTTGAAACCTTAAACCGTCTACGCGACCTCGGTAATTCCGTTATTGTGGTTGAACACGATGAGGATGCTATTCGTGCGGCAGATTTTGTGGTGGACATGGGACCAGGTGCAGGGGAACACGGCGGTGAGGTGGTGGCAAAGGGGACCCCTCAGGATATTGAAAACAGCCCTCACTCCCTCACGGGCGAATATTTAAAGGGTAGTAAAGCCATTGCAGTACCTGAGCAGCGTCATCAGCCCGATGAGCGCCGGTTGATCATCCGCGGCGCCCAAGGCAACAACCTCAAGAAAGTGAATCTTGAGCTCCCTGTGGGGCTATTTATTGCCATCACAGGGGTCTCGGGTTCAGGTAAATCCACTTTAATTAACGACACTCTCTATCACGCCGTGTCCCGTCACCTCTATCACAGCAGCACAGAGCCAGCTCCCTTTGAGGGAATCCAAGGCTTAGAGCATTTTGATAAAATCATTAATGTGGATCAAAGTCCAATTGGTCGAACACCGCGCTCTAACCCTGCCACTTATACGGGATTATTTACTCCCATCCGCGAACTCTTTGCCGGCATTCCCCAATCCCGTGAACGCGGCTATGGTCCAGGTCGTTTCTCTTTTAATGTGAAAGGAGGGCGCTGTGAGGCCTGCCAAGGGGAGGGCATGGTGCGCGTGGAAATGCACTTTTTACCTGATATTTACGTACCCTGCGATGTGTGCCATGGTAAACGCTATAACCGTGAAACCCTGGAGATTCATTATAAAGGGAAAAGTATTGATGAGGTATTGGCCTTAACCGTCGAAAAAGCCCTGGAATTTTTCAATGCGGTCCCCATTATTGCCCGTAAATGTCAGACCTTGATGGATGTGGGCTTGGGCTATATCACCCTTGGGCAATCGGCCACCACCCTCTCAGGGGGAGAAGCGCAGCGAGTTAAATTATCTTTAGAACTCTCTAAACGCGATACTGGGCGTACGTTATTTATTCTTGACGAACCCACCACCGGCCTTCACTTTCATGATATTGACCTGCTTCTCAAGGTTCTTCATAGGTTGCGTGACCATGGCAATACGGTAGTAGTCATTGAACACAATCTTGATGTCATCAAAACCGCAGACTGGATCGTTGATTTAGGGCCTGAGGGTGGAGCACTAGGTGGCCATATTTTAGTGGCTGGAGCGCCACAGGATATTGTTAAAAATGAAACTAGTTATACGGGACGTTTCTTGGCCCCCTATTTAAAAAATAAGGTTATTCAGTGATTAATTTACGTTCACCTTGGCGCCGACATCGTTGGGGAATACGCGTTGTGTTATGGGGTTCCGCCATCCTTGCGGGACTGTGTGTAGTGGGTTTTTCCCAACTAGCCAACAAAGCCTTAGATATATTTTTCAACCTGTATACTCACCATTGGTGGTCTCCTTTCATTTTAGCCCCCGGCGTTGGCATGCTGACAGTCTTTTTAACGCAACGCTATTTTCCAGGCAGTCAAGGTAGTGGCATTCCTCAAGTAATCGCAGCCACTGAGCTTGCTCGAAAAAACAAACCCGTCAACAGCTTAGTCTCCTTAAGGATACTAATTGGTAAAGTTTTTTTAGGTTGTTTCGCACTAATTGGTGGCTTTTCTGCTGGCCGCGAAGGCCCATCAGTACAAGTGGCTTCCTCGATAATGGCCCTTGCTCATCGTTTTTTACCTCACGCTAGAGCCATCAGAAAAGCTGATTTAATTTTAGCTGGCGGTGCCGCTGGCATTGCAGCAGCCTTTAATACGCCTTTAGCAGGAGTTATTTTTGCTGTGGAAGAATTAGGTCGCCGTTTAGAAACCCGTACCAGCGGGGTATTAATTAGTACTATTATTCTCTCCGGGCTGGTATCCATTGCCCTGTTAGGTGATTATCAGTATTTTGGTCGCCTGAGCATGCACGAACAAGAATCTTTTGCCATTATTCCCTCCTTGATCATTTGCGCAGGAGTGTGTGGTTTACTGGGCGCGCTCTTTAATTTTTTATTACTTTCGCCACAAAAGTCAGCCCATTTACCTATCTGGCTGTGGCGTCAGGCTCACCCAGTTTTATTTGCCGGGGTATGTGGTGTAGTTGTTGCCATCTTGGGAGTGGTCGTTAAGGGAGCCTCCTTTGGCAGCGGCTATGGTATTACTAAATCAATTATTGAAGGACATCAAAGTGTCAATTGGGCCGTACCTATTTGCCGTTTTTTAGCCACTATAGTCACTTATTTCTCAGGGATGCCGGGCGGAATTTTTGCTCCAGCGCTCTCCGTTGGGGCCGCCTTGGGTTATAACCTCAGTCATGTTCTGGGAGGGTTTAACAGTGCGGTTCCTATTATGACACTGTGCATGGCAGGTTTTCTTGCAGCAGTAACTCAAGCTCCTATTACCTCAGCCATTATTGTGATGGAAATGGTGGATGGCCATGGTTTATTGATCAGTCTCATGGCGGTCTCTCTCATGGCCAAGGGAGTCAGCTCCCGCTTTGGAGGAGAGTTATATCAACAGTTAGGACATTACTTTTACATGAACACCCTGACAAAGTTGGATGATGAAGTCAACCCGTCAACTCTTCCTGCCGAAGATCATAGTAAACCTTGAATATTGTGTCTTTGTATTTGGGCGTCAAGGTCTTTCTCACTACTCTAGTTTGTAGTATGTTGATTGCGCTTAATCATTTCTTGAGCCATAGATTGAAACTGAGTGGTGACTTCACTTTCAATAAAGTCACTACCAAAAATATCAGCAAGCCACGAATCAGGCTCAATAATAGCCTGGTAATCTAAATTAACCTCTTGCCTATTATCCAAGGCAGTGATTCGCATGGTTGTTTGCATACTTTTAACGGTTCCTGAGAGGGTTTTACTGATAATACTGAATTCAGGAATGACCTTGATTTCTCGGATATTTTGATAATCCATAGAAATAATTCCCCACTGTGCCTCACCCACCTCGCGAATACGATACAAGTTATCTTCGTGATCTAGGATAGTCACGCTCTCCACATTATGTAAAAACTGTGGGAAATGGGTGAAATCTGTTAACACTCCCCATGCAACACTCACTTTTACAGGAACATGTATCTGAGCAGTCACCTTAAAGACCGCATCTTGGTGATCCACATGAACCCTCACAGAGGTTGTCGTCTCCTCGGCATCAGTCAAGGCAGGCCATAGGCAAAAAAAGCCTACAGCACCGAGATACAGAAACCATTTAATAAGTTTTATAGGGTAAAAACTTGCCTGATAGCGTAATGTGTACTCGATCCCCTGCTTCATTCTTTTCACGCTCAAGGTCCATTTTAAAGTCTATTGCAGACATAATGCCATCGCCAAACTCCTCATGAATAAGCTCCTTAAAGGTAGTGCCATATACTTGCACTAACTCATAGAAGCGATAAATTAAGGGGTCTGTAGGTACCGCCTCGGGCAGTGATCCTTTATAGGGCACTTGGGTTAACCAGACCAATGCCGCCGTGGGTAATTCAAAATAATCTACCACAATCTGCGCTTGACTGGGAGTAAAGGTCATTTGTCCAAGACAGCCTGCCGTCACCCATTCTTTTGATAATCCTAATTGGTTTGCTAAGCCTTTCCAAGTTAAATTTTTATTAACCTTGTTTTGTAAAATTAATTGCGTGACTTCATGACGATCCATGGACAGCTCCTCTTAACAATGAACAACGGAAAACATAAGAAAAAACAGACCAAAAAAAACCCCAATTAAATAATTGAGGTTTTGAATGGAGTATATAAGACAAATAAACCTTAAACTTCTTGAGCCTCTGCCTGAACTTCACCTTCTAAGGGGCGATCAAGTAACTCAACTAAAGCCATGGGAGCATTATCACCCTGACGGAAGCCAAATTTTAAAATACGAAGATAACCACCATTACGGGTTTTATAGCGTGGGCCTAACTCATTAAATAATTTAGTGACCATATCGCGATCACGTAAACGATTAAACGCCGTACGGCGATTATTTAAGGTTGCCTCTTTTCCTAAAGTAATTAAAGGTTCTGCGACGCGACGCAGCTCCTTAGCCTTAGGCAAAGTAGTCTTAATGACTTCATGGCGTAGTAAGGAGTTGGTCATATTACGCAACATGGCCAGACGATGGCTTGAAGTGCGATTTAATTTACGGTTGCTTAAGCGGTGACGCATAATTGTATTCCTTTCAACAAATCTGTCTTAGCGACGTTCGGCCAAATTAGCTGGTGGCCAGTTCTCAAGTTTCATTCCTAACGTCAAACTTTTAGACGCCAAAACTTCTTTAATTTCATTAAGGGACTTACGTCCTAGGTTAGGTGTTTTAAGTAATTCAGTTTCTGTACGTTGAATCAAATCACCAATATAATAAATATTTTCAGCTTTTAAGCAATTGGCAGAACGCACAGTTAACTCCAAATCATCCACAGGCTGCAATAAAATTGGATCCACTTGCGGGACTTTAGCTGTCTCGGTGGTCATGGGGGTGCCTTGCAAATCAGCGAAAACATTCAACTGTTCCATCAGAATGCGAGCAGCAAAACGCACTGCTTCCTCAGGATCAATAGCACCGTTAGTTTCAATATCCATCACCAATTTATCGAGATCCGTACGTTGCTCAACACGGGCGCTTTCTACGGAGTAGCTCACTCGATGAATTGGACTAAAGGAGGCGTCAAGTTGAATCCCCCCCACGGTACGCGACTCTTGATCCACACCACGCATAGTAGAAGGCTGATAACCACGACCTTGTTCAACTTTAATCTGCATATCAATCTTCCCACCCGCAGTTAAATGGGCAATGATATGATCAGGATTAATGATTTCAACGTCATGTTGAGCTTCAATATCACCCGCTCTTACCACCCCAGGACCTACTTTAACCAGTTTCAAAATAGATTCTGTGTGATTATGTAACTTCAATACAATGCCCTTGAGGTTCAACAGGATATCTACAACATCCTCTTGAACACCTTCCACAGTAGAGTACTCATGTAATACCCCAGCAATCTTCACTTCTGTTGGGGCAAAACCAGACATGGAAGATAAAAGAATACGACGTAGCGCGTTACCTAACGTATGCCCATAACCACGCTCAAAGGGCTCCATAACAACCTTAGCATAGGTTGGTGAAATGTTTTGAACCTCAATACTGCGAGGTTTTAAGAAAGAGGCGTTTTGGTTTTGCATCATTTGTCCTTGTCAACTTCTAACAGGAAATCATCCCAATTATTTAGAATATAGTTCGACTACGAGTGATTCATTCATAGTAGAAGACAACTCACTGCGCTGAGGACGTGCTTTAAACACTCCCTTCATGGCTTTGGCGTCAACCTCTAACCATTCTGGAAAACCGCGGTTTTCAGCAGCCTCAACAGCACCTTTAATCCGTAACTGAGCCCTTGATTTTTCAGCAATTTCCACTGAATCTCCAGGACGCAAAATAAAGGAGGGAATATTCACACGGCGGCCATTGACGAGAACTCCATTGTGACGAACCACCTGGCGAGCTTCGGCACGTGATGCACCAAACCCCATTCGGTAAGCCACATTATCAAGACGTGACTCGAGATTTTGCAATAACACCTCACCGGTAATACCACGTGAGCGTTCTGCATCATGATAAACACTGCGAAACTGTCTCTCCAACACGCCGTAAATACGACGGATTTTTTGTTTTGCCCTTAACTGACCACCATAGTCAGATAAACGGCTTTGTTTCTGACCATGTTGGCCAGGTGCATAAGCACGTCTTTCAATTGCACATTTATCAGTGAAACACTTCTCACCTTTTAAGAAAAGTTTTTCACCTTCACGGCGACACTGACGACATTTTGCATCCAGGTTTCTTGCCACAATCGTTCTCCTGATCCTGGGTTAAATACGACGCTTTTTAGGGGGACGGCAACCGTTATGAGGTACCGGCGTCACATCTGAAATACTGGTGATTTTAAAACCAGCAGCATTCAAAGCACGAACCGCTGACTCTCGTCCAGGTCCAGGTCCTTTGATTCTGACTTCAAGATTTTTCACACCACACTCTTGAGCAGCTTTACCGGCATGCTCAGCAGCAATTTGCGCTGCAAAGGGAGTACTTTTACGAGATCCTTTAAATCCATTACTGCCTGAGGTAGCCCATGATAGAGCATTACCTTGTCGGTCTGTAATGGTCACAATGGTGTTATTAAAGGACGCATGAATATGAGCGATGCCTTCTGCTATATTCTTTTTAACCTTTTTGCGAACACGGTTTGCTGTATTTGCCTTAACCATTCAAATATCCTTTCAATTACTTCGTTGAACGTACTGCTTTACGTGGACCCTTACGTGTCCGCGCATTAGTTCTTGTGCGCTGACCACGGCAAGGAAGACCACGACGATGACGGCTACCACGGTAGCTACCAAGATCCATTAACCGTTTAATATTTAATGACACCTCACGGCGTAAGTCACCCTCGACGGCATACTTGGTGACTTCCACGCGCAATTTTTCCATATCGGCGTCAGAAATATCTTTAATTTTAGTGCTAGCATTAACTCCTACTGCCCCACAAATATTGCGTGCAGTGGAACGTCCAATACCATAAATTGCTGTCAAAGCAATTTCTGCATGTTGATGATTCGGGATATTAACCCCAGCAATACGTGCCATAAAACGACCTCGATCTTGTTACGTTAAATCACCAGATTAACCCTGGCGCTGTTTGTGGCGAGGATCTTCACAAATCACTCGCAATACCCCTTTGCGTCGCACTAACTTGCATTTACGACATACTTTTTTTACTGATGCTTGTACTTTCATGTTTTTCTCCTACATTCTCATTACTTGGCCCGGAAAGTGATCCGACACCTTGTTAAATCATAAGGGGTAAGTTCAACTGTCACCTTGTCACCTGGCAAAATACGTATATAGTGCATACGCATCTTTCCAGAAATGTGCCCTAACACCACATGATCGTTTTCGAGTTTGACGCGAAAAGTTGCGTTAGGCAGCGTCTCTAAAATTTCACCCTGCATCTCGATCGTATCTTCTTTAGCCATCGACTCTGGTCTTATCCTTTAAAGTTAGCTTTTTTTAACATACTTTCATATTGCTGGGCCATGGCATAGGATTGAACCTGAGACATAAAGTCCATAGTTACCACCACAATAATCAATAATGAAGTACCCCCAAAATAAAAGGGAACGTTAAACTTTACAATTAAAAACTCAGGTAGCAAACAGACTAAAGAAATATAAATAGCCCCCGTTAAGGTTAATCGCGTCATAATTTTGTCTATGTAACGCGCTGTTTGTTCACCGGGACGAATACCAGGCACAAAAGCACCACTTTTCTTTAAATTATCTGCTGTTTCCTTACTATTAAATACTAATGCAGTATAAAAGAAACAAAAGAAAACTATGGCTGCGGTGTATAACAACACATATACGGGCTGTCCAGGGCTTAACACCGAACTAATATCCTTTAACCAGTGAAACTTTTCATGGCTACCGAACCAACCAGCCAAGGTCGCTGGAAATAAAATAATACTACTAGCAAAAATTGGAGGGATAACTCCAGCCATGTTTAACTTGAGGGGTAAATGGGAACTTTGACCACCATAGATTTTATTACCCACTTGGCGCTTTGCATAATTAACAATAATCTTTCGCTGACCTCGTTCCACAAAGACTACTAAAGCAGTCACCATGGCCACCGCTGCAAACAGAACAAGGGCCGTAAACCATGAAAAAGCACCCGTTCTCACTAGCTCTAAGGTACTGCCTATCGCGCGTGGTAAGCCCGCCACAATACCAGCAAAAATAATCATTGAAATGCCGTTGCCTATACCACGCTCAGTAATTTGTTCACCCAGCCACATTAAAAACATGGTGCCAGTGACTAGAGTAATCGCAGTGGTTAAACGAAAGGCTAAACCTGGGTCAATCACTAGACCAGGCTGCGCTTCTAAAGCCACCGCAATGCCCACCGCCTGAAAAAAAGCTAACACCACAGTGCCATAACGGGTGTATTGAGTAATTTTTCTGCGTCCTGCCTCACCTTCTTTTTTTAAAGCCTCAAAGCTTGGCACCACCGTACCTAATAACTGCATAATAATTGATGCAGAAATGTAAGGCATAATCCCAAGGGCGAACACAGTAAAACGTGATAAAGCTCCCCCTGAGAACATATTGAACATACCTAATATGCCACCTTGCTGACTATTAAATAATCGAGCCAATTCTACCGGATTAATACCAGGCACAGGAATATGCGCCCCAATACGATAGACCACCAATGCGCCCAAAACAAACCATAGTCGACGTTTTAAATCACCAAATTTATCTTGATTCATGGTGGAAGAGGTAACCATTAGTTTGCCTCTGCATCCACGGTAACGCTACCACCCGCTTTTTCAATAGCGTCTTTAGCACCTTTTGTCACTAAAAGACCTTCTAACTTAAGAGCTTTGGTAATATCGCCTTTCAAAAAGACTTTTGCAGCGCCCGCCGAAGTTGAGACTAAGCCAGCCTGCTTTAAGGATAATAAATCAATCACTTCTGCATTGACTTTCATCAAATCAACTAGACGAACTTGCTCCGTTTCATGACGGTTAACTGGTTGGAAGCCGCGTTTTGGTAAACGGCGCTGCAGAGGCATTTGCCCCCCCTCAAAACCAACCTTGTGAAAACCACCAGATCGGCTTTTCTGACCTTTATGACCGCGACCAGCAGTTTTACCAAGACCACTACCAATACCACGGCCAACACGTCGACGATCTTTTTTTGCGCCATCAGCAGGTTTAATTGTGTTAAGTTCCATATTTCTATCCTTAATGATTACACCACACGAACCAAATGACTAACTTTGTTAATCATGCCTCGGTTCTCAGGAGTATCGATGACTTCTACCACATGATGCATACGCTTTAATCCCAAACCTTTCACGCAGGCTTTATGAGATTGAATAGCACCGATGGTACTTTTGAACAAAGTCACCCGTAATGTTTTGTGTTGCGTTACTGACATAGCTAATTACTCCGTAATTTCTTCTACAGTCTTACCACGCTTAGCAGCAATTTCCGAGGGGCGACGAGTAGCGAGCAGACCGTTTAAAGTTGCACGAATCACATTGTAAGGGTTTGTAGAACCAATACATTTTGCTAACACATCGGTTACTCCCATCACCTCAAACACTGCCCTCATCGGTCCACCCGCAATAATACCGGTACCCTCTGAAGCAGGTTGCATAAATACTTTAGCTGCGCCATGCTCACCGATTACTTGATGATATAAGGTTCCATTTTTCAGATTCACCTTAACCATTTTACGGCGAGCCTGCTCCATGGCTTTTTGAACAGCCACAGGAACCTCACGGGATTTACCTTTACCCATTCCAATTCCACCATCGCCGTCACCCACCACAGTCAATGCTGCAAAGCCTAAAATACGACCACCTTTCACCACTTTGGTTACACGGTTAACTGCCACCATTTTTTCGCGCAGACCGTCGCCACGCTCATCTGTATTTTCAATTTTCGCCATTTGCTATCCCGCTGGGTTTCGCTAATTAAAACTTCAATCCGCCTTCACGGGCAGCATCAGCCAAGGCTTTAATGCGACCGTGATAACGGAAACCTGAACGATCAAAGGCCACACTTTCAACTCCAGCCTTGAGCGCTTTTTCAGCAATGCGCTTACCCACAGCACTTGCTGCCATGATATTGCCACCGTTGGCAATCTCTTTTCTTACTTCAGGTTCCAGAGTAGAAGCACTTGCTAATACTTTAGCCCCTGTTGCATCAATAATCTGCGCATACACATGCTGATTGGTACGATGTACAGTTAAACGTACCGCGCACAACTGAGTGATTTTTGCACGGGTTTTACGTGCGCGCCGAACTCTTCCGTTGTCATGCATCATGATCTAGTCGCCTTATTTCTTCTTAGTTTCTTTCAAAATGATTTTCTCATCCACATAACGAATCCCTTTACCTTTATAAGGTTCAGGTTTGCGATATGCGCGGACTTCTGCAGCCACTTGACCGACTACCTGACGATCAATCCCTTTAATAATGATCTCAGTTTGGCTAGGTGTCTCAACTTTAATACCTGCCGGCATTTGATGAACCACTGGATGGGAGAAACCAAGAGTTAAATTTAATTTGTCACCCTGAGCCTGAGCACGATAACCCACGCCTACGAGAGTTAATTTCTTTTCCCAACCTTTAGTCACACCATTGACCATATTAAACACTAAGGCACGAGCAGTGCCTGACATGGCATTGGCAAATTGACTATTGTTAGCCGGTTTAAACGACAAGACGTTATCATTTTGTTCAACGCTCACCGCGTCACCAATATGCTGACTTAGAGCGCCCAAAGGACCCTTTACCACCACCTCACCTGCCGCAAAAGTAATCTCAACCTTTTCGGGAATGACAACTGGGTTATTTGCAATACGTGACATAGTCTTCTCCTTACGCCACGATACACAACACTTCGCCACCCACATTCTGGTGTCGTGCTGCTCTATCAGTGATTACGCCAGCCGGAGTAGAAACAATAGCTACTCCTAACCCATTCATTACCTTTGGAATATCTTGGCAACTCTTATATATACGTAGTCCAGGACGGCTTACTCTCTCAATCAACTCAATGACTGGACGGCCTGCATAATATTTAAGAGCCAACTCAAGAGTTGGTTTGTTATCATTTTGATGGACTGAATAACCATCAATATAACCCTCTTCTTTAAGTACCTTAGCAATAGCTATTTTTACCTTAGAAGAAGGCATTGATACACTAGTTTTTTCCGCACGCTGGGCGTTACGGATACGAGTTAGCATATCGGCGATTGGATCTGTCATGCTCATTGAATGCGCTCCTGGTCCTACCAACTGGCTTTGATCATGCCTGGAATTTCTCCACGCATAGCGATCTCACGGAGCTTATTACGCCCCAAACCAAATTTTCTATACACACCACGCGGCCTTCCCGTTAATGCACAACGGTTGCGCAGTCTCGTCGGGCTTGAGTTACGAGGCAAATTTTGCAAAGCAACTCGAGCTTGATAGCGGGCATCGTCAGTTGCCTTGCTATCGTTAATCACACTAAACAATTGAGCACGTTTTTCAGCAAACTTCTTAACCAAATCACGGCGCTTTTGTTCTCTATTAATTAGTGAGAGTTTAGCCACATCAAACCTCAGACTTTCAAAGGAAATTTAAAGGCAAGCAAAAGCGCTTTCGCTTCTGCATCTGTTTTAGCACTAGTGGTAATTGTGATATTCATACCACGTACTGCATCAATTTTGTCATACTCGATTTCTGGAAATATAGTTTGCTCTTTTACCCCCATACTATAGTTCCCACGACCATCAAAAGAACGACCGGAAATGCCTCGAAAGTCACGAATACGAGGTATAGCAATCGAAATTAAACGATCTAAAAACTCATACATTCTCTCGCGTCTTAAGGTGACCATACAACCTATGGGATAACCTTGACGAATCTTAAAGCCTGCTATAGATTTCCGTGATTTGGTTACCACAGGTTTTTGACCAGCAATTTTTTGCATATCGCCCACAGCATGCTCAATGACTTTTTTATCAGCCACCGCCTCACCAACACCCATATTCAAAGTAATTTTGGTTATCTTGGGCACTTCCATTACTGAATCATAACCAAACTCTTTCATCAAGTTTGGAACCACTGTTTCTTTGTAAAAACTATTAAGACGGCTCATATATTAATCCTTACGCGTCCACCACTTCACCATTAGACTTAAAGAAACGAACACGTCGCCCATCTTCAAGTACTCGAATACCTACTCGATCTGCTTTCTGTGTGGCAGGGTTGTACAACGCCACATTAGAAATATTAATCGGCATTTCTTTTTCAATAATACCGCCTTGATCACCCTTTACAGGATTAGGTTTCTGGTGTTTTTTAACACGGTTAATACCCTCTACCACCAAACTTAGTTCAGCAACGCTACGAACCGTACCGCGCTTACCTTTATCTTTACCTGTGATAGCTATAACTTCGTCACCTTTGCGGATTTTACGCATGAGACACTCCTATAAAACTTCCGGCGCCAGGGAAACGATTTTCATAAATCGTTCTGTACGCAACTCACGGGTGACTGGCCCAAAAATACGTGTACCAATGGGCTCCAGCTTTGCATTAAGCAAAACCGCCGCGTTGCCATCAAACTTAATTAAAGAGCCGTCTGAACGACGAACACCTTTAGCAGTTCTCACCACAACAGCGTTGTACACCTCACCTTTTTTAACACGACCACGAGGTGCAGCAGATTTAATGCTGACCTTGATCACATCACCAATATTGGCGTAACGGCGTTTTGAACCGCCCAACACTTTGATGCACATAACAGATTTAGCGCCGGTGTTGTCGGCGACATCTAACATTGATTGCATTTGAATCATGGCTTATGCCTCACTCCAACTTGTTCCGCCGACATATTGTCTTAGTGCCGACGGGGTTATTTTGACCCCACGGCGCGACGGCTAGTTTTGGATCCCGTTAGGGACTGAAAAAACGTTGCTTCCGAAGAATCGACAATTCTAACCTAAGAACTTACTTTACGCAAGCCCCTTTTATCTTAAACTGTTTCTGCACGAGAAACTAAATGAGCTACTTTCCATGTTTTTGTTTTAGATATGGGGCGGCACTCTTCAATAACCACTACGTCACCGTTGTGATAATCGTTAGCCTCTGCGTGAGCGTGGTATTTTTTTGATCGACGAATAACTTTCCCTATAACTGGGTGCGTGACTGTTCTTTCTACCAGCACCGTCACTGTTTTATCCATCTTATCGCTAACGACGGTTCCCGTTAAGGTACGCGCATTAGTGGTTTTTTCGCTTTTCATTTCTGTCATGATTGAATAGCCTTCTCACGAATCAAAGTTTTTACTCTAGCGATATCTCTTCTTAACTTCAAAAGATCACTAGTCTTATTGCTCTGTTGGGTTGCAATTTGAATCTTTAAACCAAATCGAGCTTTCATTAAGGAAACGAGCTCTTGGTTTAGTTCTTCAACAGATTTACTACGTAATTCTTTAGCTTTCATAACCCTTACCCTAACTGTCTGGTTACAAAGGTGGTTGCTATTGGCAACTTCGCAGCAGCCAACGTAAAGGCCTCACGAGCCAATTTTTCATCCACACCATCCATCTCATACAGCACTTTACCTGGTACAATTTCAGCCACGAAATACTCCGGACTACCTTTACCGTTACCCATACGTACTTCAGCAGGTTTGCGGGAAATAGGCTTATCTGGAAATATACGAATCCAAATACGACCACCTCTTTTAATATGACGCGTCATAGCTCTACGAGCAGCTTCAATCTGACGTGCAGTTAAACGACCACGTTCAGTGGCTTTCAAACCAAAATCACCAAAAGAAACTTTGGCACCACGGGTAGCAACACCTGTGTTTCTACCTTTTTGCTGTTTACGATATTTTGTTCTAGCTGGCTGCAGCATTTCGCGCTCCTGACTTACGTGGTTTTTTCTCGGGCTCAACCTGTGGCGCAGGAGCTGCTGCCACTAAAGATTGTTCACCACGACCCATAATCTCACCTTTAAACACCAGTACTTTTACACCAATAATGCCGTAGGTTGTCTTGGCTTCGGAGAAACCATAGTCAATATCAGCACGTAATGTATGCAACGGTACACGACCTTCGCGATACCATTCAGTACGTGCAATCTCAATACCATTAAGTCGTCCACTACTGGTGATTTTAATACCCTGGGCACCTAATCTCATGGCATTTTGCATTGCGCGCTTCATAGCGCGACGAAACATGACACGTTTTTCTAATTGACTGGTAATACTGTCCGCAATAATTTGTGCGTCCAGTTCTGGTTTACGAATTTCTTCAATATTGACGTGGACAGGGACACCCATCAGCTTTTGTAAACTGCTACGTAACCCCTCAATGTCTTCACCTTTTTTACCAATTACCACCCCTGGACGGGCACTAAAAATGGTGATTTTGGCATTTTTAGCAGGGCGTTCAATTAATATCTTCCCGACGGAGGCATGAGCTAATTTTTTCTTTAAAAAATCGCGCACCTTAATGTCATCTTGCAACATCTTTGGAAATGCTTTTGAATTCGCAAACCATTTAGAAGACCAATTTTTTAATACACTTAAACGGAATCCCGTTGGATGAATTTTCTGTCCCATATCTATTCCTTATCAGCCACAGTGATGAAGATGTGGCAGGTTGGTTTAACGATACGATTGCCACGACCCTTTGCACGGGCAGTGAAACGTTTCATCACTGGTCCTTTTTCCACATAGATGGTGGATACTTTTAATTCATCCACATCCAATCCAAGATTATGTTCGGCGTTAGCTATTGCTGACTCCAATACTTTCTTAATAATCTTGGCACCTTTTTTAGGACTAAAAGTTAATAAATTTAACGCTTGATCAACTTTCATCCCACGTACCTGATCAGCCACTAAACGACCTTTTTGTGCTGACAGTCTTACACCTTTTAACATCGCTTGAGCATTCATGAATTACGGCCTCCTACTTCTTACCAGGCGCCGCTTTCTTGTCAGCCGCATGGCCTTTAAAAGTGCGCGTCATTGAAAACTCACCTAATTTGTGACCTACCATGTTCTCTGTAACATAAACAGGAATATGTGTTTTCCCGTTATGAACAGCAATGGTTAAACCTACAAAATCAGGCAATACGGTTGATCGACGTGACCAGGTTTTAATGGGCCGCTTATCTTTAGAAGCAATCGCGGTTTCCACTTTTTTAATTAAATGCCCGTCAACGAAGGGTCCTTTTTTTACTGAACGTGCCATAGTCGAAATCCTTAAGCAGAATGACGGCGGCGAACAATCATATTGTTCGTGCGTTTATTCTTACGAGTACGATAACCTTTGGTTTGTACTCCCCATGGGCTGACAGGATGACGTCCTGCGGCCGTTTTACCTTCACCACCACCGTGTGGGTGATCAACTGGGTTCATGGCAACACCACGAACTGTTGGGCGAATACCACGCCAACGTTGTGCACCCGCTTTACCAATTGATCTGAGGTTATGCTCTTCGTTACCCACCTCACCGATGGTGGCGCGACATTCTACATGTACACGGCGAATCTCACCGGAACGTAAACGTAGTTGAGCATAAGCCCCCTCACGGGCCAATAACTGCACTGAAGTTCCTGCTGAACGGGCCATTTGAGCCCCTTTCCCTGGTTGCATTTCAATGCAATGAATTGTGCTACCCACTGGAATATTTCTCAAGGGCAAGCAATTACCTGGTTTAATAGGTGCCTCAGAACCACTCATTAATTGCGCACCTTGTGCCACCCCTTTTGGAGCGATAATATAACGTCTTTCTCCATCGGCATAACACAACAAAGCTAAGTTAGCGGTTCTGTTTGGATCATACTCTAAGCGTTCTACCGTTGCTGGAATACCATCCTTATTGCGACGAAAATCCACTATACGATAATGTTGACGATGCCCCCCACCCTGATGACGAGTAGTAATATGTCCGTTATTGTTACGACCAGCATGTTTGTGCTGTTTTTCTAACAAACTGTGAACGGGTTCGCCTTTGTGTAAATCTGGGTTAACTACCCTAATCACACTCCGACGACCGGGAGAAGTGGGTTTCATTTTAACAATAGCCATTTCTTATTCCCCCGCTACCAAATTAATTTCTTGACCTGGCTTGAGACATACATAAGCCTTTTTCCAATCTTTACGTTTGCCATTAAAACGTCCTGAGCGCTTCACTTTACCCTTAACGTTAACAACTTGAACGCTTTCAACTTGCACTTTAAAAAGCATTTCTACAGCCGCTTTAATTTCAGGCTTGGTTGCATCTGGAACGACTTTAAAAATCACCTGCTCGTTTTTGTCGGCCACAAAAGTGCTTTTTTCCGAAATCAAAGGAGCCTCGATGATGTTAAGCAATCTCTCTTCTTTGAATGCTAGACTCATGACAATACCTCCTCGAATTTCTTCACTGCCCCACGGGTTAAAATCACTTTAGGAAAGCGTATTAAACTAACGGGATCTGCCTCTTGAACCTCCAAAACTAAAGTGTTAGGTAAGTTGCGCGAAGAGAGATATAGGTTTTCATCTAAGCTATCGGTAATAATCAAAACACGATCAAAGCCCATGTTCTTGATTTTGCCAGCTAATTGTTTGGTTTTTGGTGACTCTAACTCAATATTTTCTATCACGGAGAGCCTGTCTTCACGTACTAGTTGTGACAAGATGGAACAGATCCCTGCACGATACATTTTTCGGTTGATTTTATGAGTAAAGTTTTCATCTGGACTTGATGGGAAAATTTTACCACCACCTCGCCATAATGGACTTGATGCCATCCCGGCTCGAGCACGACCGGTACCCTTTTGACGCCATGGCTTACGAGTTGACTTTGCAATTTCAGCACGGCCTTTTTGAGCACGCGTACCCTGTCTTGCATTGGCTTGAAAAGCAACCACCAGTTGATGCACTAAAGCTTCATTATACTCACGAGCAAATAATTCATCAGAGGCAGCTACAGTAGAGGTAGCCTGTCCATTATCATTAATTAACTTGAGATCCATATTACGCCCCCCCTTTTACAGCAGGCTTGACAATCACATGCCCGCCCTTAGAACCGGGGATTGAGCCTTTAATCAGTAGCAATTGACGTTCGTTGTCAATCCTTACTATCTCCAGATTTTGAGTGGTACTCTTCACATCACCCATATGACCTGCCATGCGCTTTCCTGGAAACACACGTCCTGGATCTTGCGCCATACCGATCGAACCTGGGCTATTATGGGATACAGAGTTACCATGACTAGCACGGTTTGAACTAAAGTTGTGTCGTTTAATTGCGCCAGTGAAACCTTTACCTATGGAGGTTCCGGTGACATCCACCATCTGACCCACTTGAAAAACATCGGTAGTTAGGGTTGCACCAGCTGAAAAACCTTGTGCCACCTCTAGGGTTACTGGAAATTCGCTAATAATCGTACCTGCAGTCACCCCTGCTTTGGAGAGATGCCCTGCAATAGCTTTATTGATACGGCTAGCACGACGATCACCAAAGGTTACCTGAATGGCGCTGTAGCCATCATTAACAGGCGTCTTGATTTGTGTGACGCGATTGTTGCCCACCTCAACTACGGTAACAGGAATAGAGTCACCGTCGTCGCTGAAGACACGCGTCATGCCGATTTTACGGCCGACGAGTCCTAGAGTCATTCTACTATCCTTTATGTTTGTTAACCCTTGCGGGTACCGATTACAATTGATCGGTGAATAATTACTACAACCAAGGGGCTGAATTATACCCCTATAAATCTAAAATTACAACTTAATTTCAACATCCACGCCCGCAGGCAGATCTAATTTCATTAAGGCATCCACCGTTTTATCGGTTGGGTCCAAAATATCCATTAAACGCAAATGGGTACGAATTTCAAACTGATCACGAGAGGTCTTGTTCACATGAGGTGAACGCAACACATCAAAGCGTTCAATGCGAGTAGGCAAGGGCACTGGTCCCTTGACTACAGCACCAGTTCTTTTGGCGGTTTCAACAATCTCTAAAGCTGACTGATCAATTAAACGATAGTCAAAGGCTTTTAAACGAATGCGAATTTTTTGGTGAGCTATTGCGGTTACCATAATTTATCCTTACTCAATCACTTTAGCGACCACACCGGCACCAACCGTACGGCCACCTTCACGAATCGCAAAACGCAATCCTTCTTCCATCGCAATCGGCGCAATCAATGTCACCGTTACAGATACGTTATCACCAGGCATCACCATCTCGGTTCCTTCTGGCAACTCAATGGCTCCCGTCACATCCGTAGTACGGAAATAAAACTGTGGACGATATCCTTGGAAGAACGGCGTATGACGACCCCCTTCATCTTTTGATAATACATAAATCTCAGCCGTAAACTTAGTGTGTGGCGTAATAGAACCTGGCTTAGCCAATACTTGACCACGCTCCACATCCTCACGCTTGGTACCACGTAACAATACCCCAACGTTATCACCTGCCTGACCTTGATCAAGCAACTTGCGGAACATCTCAACACCTGTACATACCGTCTTCTGAGTAGCCTTCAAGCCCACAATCTCAAGCTCTTCACCTACCTTAACCACACCACGCTCAACACGACCAGTCACCACCGTACCACGACCTGAAATAGAAAATACATCCTCAACCGGCATCAAAAACGCACCGTCAATAGCACGCTCAGGCTCAGGAATATATGTATCCAACGCCTCAGCTAAACGCCAAATTGCCGGTTCACCAATCTCAGACTGATCGCCTTCCAATGCCTTCAATGCACTACCAATCACAATCGGCGTATCATCACCTGGAAAATTGTATTTCGATAACAGTTCACGAACTTCCATCTCCACCAACTCAAGCAACTCTTTATCGTCTACCATGTCAGCTTTGTTCATGAACACCACAATATATGGCACCCCAACTTGACGTGCCAACAATATGTGCTCACGGGTCTGTGGCATAGGACCGTCCGCAGCAGACACCACTAAAATCGCTCCATCCATCTGTGCCGCACCAGTAATCATGTTCTTCACATAATCCGCGTGACCAGGACAGTCTACGTGCGCATAATGACGATGGTCCGTCTCATACTCCACGTGTGCCGTGTTAATCGTAATACCTCGGGCCTTCTCTTCTGGCGCTGAATCAATCTGATCGTAACTCTTCGCCTCACCCCCGTACTTCTTCGACAACACAATCGTTAATGCCGCCGTCAAAGTCGTCTTACCATGATCCACGTGACCAATCGTCCCCACGTTTACGTGTGGCTTCGTACGTTCAAACTTGCCTTTTGCCATGAATGTCGTCCCTTAAAAAATGACTTTACTTCTTGTTAATAATCGCCTCAGCCACGTTTCGTGGAGCTTCAGCATAATGTTTAAATTCCATCGTATAAGTAGCCCGTCCTTGGGTTGCAGAACGAAGAGTCGTGGAGTAACCAAACATCTCAGCCAGTGGCACCTCAGCCTTAATGACTTTAACTCCAGCCACATCTTCCATTCCTTGCACCATACCGCGACGTGAGGACAAATCACCCACCACATTACCCATGAACTCGGGAGGAGTTTCTACCTCCACCGCCATCATAGGCTCAAGTAATACGGGGCTCGCTTTCCTCATACCATCTTTAAAGGCCATTGAAGCCGCCATTTTAAAAGCGTTCTCATTAGAATCCACATCGTGGTATGAACCAAAGTGCAGAGTTACCTTTACATCTACCACTGGAAAACCTGCTAAAACACCATTAGGTAATGTGTCAACTAAACCTTTCTCAACAGCAGGAATAAATTCGCGCGGTACTACGCCACCCTTAATCGCATCCACAAATTCAAAACCTTTACCTGCTTCATTGGGCTCAACTTTCAAGACTACGTGACCATACTGACCCCGGCCTCCAGACTGCTTGATAAATTTACCTTCTGCATTATCCACTTTACTGCGAATCGTTTCACGGTAAGCCACCTGAGGTTTACCTACCCCCGCTTCAACACCAAACTCTCGTCTCATACGGTCAACAATAATCTCTAAATGTAATTCACCCATACCAGAGATAATGGTTTGACCTGATTCTTCATCGGTGTGTACACGGAAAGAGGGGTCTTCTTGTGCTAAGCGATTCAGCGCAATACCCATCTTCTCTTGATCTGCCTTGGTTTTAGGCTCAACTGCTTGCGAGATAACGGGCTCAGGAAATATCATCTTTTCAAGAGTAATAACGTGCTGCGGATCACATAATGTGTCTCCGGTAGTCGCTTCTTTTAGCCCTACTGCAGCGGCGATATCCCCTGCACGAACTTCCTTGATCTCTTCACGTTGGTTTGCATGCATCTGCAAAATACGTCCAACACGCTCTTTTCTACCCTTAATAGGGTTATAAATAGTGTCGCCTGAGTTAATTACCCCAGAGTATACACGGAAGAAAATTAACTGACCTACGAATGGATCCGTCATAATTTTGAAGGCCAAACCTGAGAAGGGCTCATCATCAGAGGCTTTACGCTCGCCCATTTGACCATTCTCCAATTCTCCATCCACAGGAGGAATATCAATGGGTGAAGGCAAGTATTCTACTACCGCATCCAACATGGCCTGTACGCCCTTATTTTTGAACGCACTACCACAAAGCATCGGTACGATTTCACCTGCAATGGCACGGGTGCGAATACCTAAGCGAATCTCTTCTTCAGTGAGTTCGCCCGACTCAAGATACTTGTTCATTAGCTCTTCAGAGGCTTCAGCAGCTGCTTCCACCATTTTTTCACGCCACTCTTGAGCCACTTCTTGCAAATCAGCAGGAATTTCTAGAAATTCAAATTTCATGCCTTGCGAAGCTTCATCCCACAAGATTGCTTTCATGCGAACTAAATCTACCACTCCGGCAAATTTATCTTCTGCACCAATGGGAACCTGAACAGGTACAGGGTTACCACGCAAACGTTCACGAATCTGATTGTATACTTTAAAAAAGTCAGCCCCTACACGATCCATTTTATTAACGAAGGCTAAGCGGGGAACGCCGTATTTGTTAGCCTGTCGCCACACTGTCTCCGACTGAGGTTGAACACCACCCACAGAATCGTATACCATGCAGGCGCCATCTAATACACGCATGGAGCGCTCCACTTCAATAGTGAAATCTACGTGCCCAGGAGTATCAATAATATTGATTCGGTGCTCCGGGAACTTACCTTCCATACCACGCCAAAAACAGGTGGTAGCAGCTGAAGTGATAGTAATTCCACGCTCCTGCTCTTGCTCCATCCAATCCATGGTAGCAGCACCGTCATGCACCTCACCTATTTTATGCGAGACGCCAGTGTAAAACAGTATACGTTCAGTGGTGGTTGTTTTACCCGCATCAATGTGGGCAGATATACCAATATTACGATAACGCTCAATAGGAGTTTTGCGAGCCAATTTATTTACCTTCCGATTGTTTCAATTAATACACCTTGGGCCCAGTCTTTATACTGAGCCCAAGGCACCTTTACTTAACAGTTAGGATACAACTAGTGTTGTCGATATCTGCTTGACGCCTTAGAGTTGGCAGCAGATCAACTCCTAACTTAAAAACGATAATGCGCAAAAGCTTTATTAGCTTCAGCCATACGGTGAACTTCTTCACGCTTTTTAATTGCGCCACCGCGTCCTTCAGCGGCATCTATTAATTCACCAGCCAAACGCAGACCCATAGACTTCTCACTACGTTTTCTGGCTGCTTCGCGCAACCAGCGCATAGCCAAGGCCGTACGGCGACTAGCGCGAACTTCAACTGGCACTTGATAGTTAGCCCCTCCAACACGCCGACTCTTAACCTCAACAATGGGCTTTGCGTTATTTAGGGCAGTCACAAACACTTCCAATGGATCCTTTCCTGATTTAGTGGAAATGGCGGCCATGGCACGATAAACAATCTGTTCTGCAACAGATTTTTTACCTGAATCCATAATAACGTTTACAAATTTGGAAATGTCAGTGTTACCGTACTTTGGATCTGGTAGCACTTCACGTTTTGGCACTTCGCGACGACGTGGCATAAATCTTCTCTCTAATTAATTAAGCTGCTTTAGGGCGTTTAGCACCGTACTTAGAACGGCTCTGCTTACGATCTTTAACACCCGCTGTATCCAAACTACCACGAACAGTGTGATAGCGAACACCAGGCAAATCTTTCACACGACCACCCCGTATAAGAACCACCGAGTGCTCTTGAAGGTTGTGACCTTCACCACCAATGTAGCTACTGACTTCAAAGCCATTGGTTAGACGAACACGAGCCACTTTACGTAACGCAGAGTTAGGCTTTTTAGGTGTTGTCGTATAAACACGAGTACATACGCCACGTTTTTGAGGAGAACCTGCTAGCGCTGGCACTTTACTCTTGGCTTTCTTCAAAGCTCGTGGCTTACGAATTAATTGGTTAATTGTTGGCATTGTTAATCCACTTTATCTCTACTAATAGTCGATTTGGGATAAATCGCATTTACCCCAAAAAAGACTGTTGATTTTATGGCCTATTGGCCCCCTTGTCAAGCCACTTGCTCATTATTGGTGGCTTCACCTAGCGGAATATCTGCAATATCTAGGTTTAAGCCAGCATTATTAGCACTTTTAGGTTGTTTTTTACGTACATTGTGATATGCCAATCCTGTTCCCGCAGGGATGAGTCGACCGACAATCACATTCTCTTTCAAGCCACGTAGTTCATCACGTTTACCCATAATTGCGGCCTCCGTGAGAACACGAGTGGTCTCTTGGAATGAAGCGGCCGAGATAAAGGAATCTGTTGAGAGTGACGCCTTGGTTATACCTAAAAGAATATTTTCATAGGTGGCAGGACGCTTATTCTCAGCAATAATTTTATCATTCTCATCCAGCAACTCTGCACGCTCCACCTGCTCTCCAGTGATAAAGTGTGTTTCACCCGGATCCAGAACTTGAACGCGTCTTAACATCTGGCGCACAATCACTTCAATATGCTTGTCGTTAATCTTAACCCCTTGCAGACGATACACATCCTGTACTTCATCAGTAATGTATCTCGTCAGCGCTTCTACACCCAGCAGGCGCAAGATGTCATGGGGGTCTGCGGGGCCATCAACGATCACCTCACCCTTATTAACAATCTGTCCGTCATGAACTGTCACATGCTTATCTTTTGGTATCAGGTAATCATGGGCAATACCATCCATATCAGTGATCACGAGACGCTGCTTACCTTTCGTTTCCTTACCCGTTGATACGGTACCAGTCATCTCTGCTAACAGACCAGCATCTTTGGGTGAGCGCGCTTCAAACAACTCAGCTACCCGTGGCAGACCACCAGTAATATCCCGAGTTTTCGAAGACTCTTGAGGGATCCGTGCTAACACATCACCGACTCCCGCTTGCTGGCCATTCTTCACTGTGATAATAGCCCCGATTTGGAAGGTGATATTAACCGCTTGATCAGACTGGGCTAATTTCACTTCCTTACCTTTATCGTCGAGTAATTTAACCTGAGGTCTCAACCCTTTAGATTGAGTCCCTGCGCGACGCTTAGGATCGATTACTACTAAGGTTGAGAGTCCAGTAACATCATCGATTTGTTTGGCAACCGTTACGCCTTCTTCAACGTTTTCAAAACGAACTTCACCGGCGTACTCGGTGATAATTGGTCTGGTATGAGGGTCCCAGTTAGCCAGCACCTGCCCAGCCTTGACTTTATGACCATCTTGAATTAACAGTGTCGCACCATAAGGTACTTTATGACGCTCACGTTCACGACCAGACTCCTCAGTGATAATCACTTCCCCGCTTCGCGAGATAACAATTTGCTCTTGGCGCGCATTGGTCACATAGCGCATTCCGGGAGAGAAGCGAATGACACCATTTGACTTACTTTCAACTTGAGACACCACAGCAGCACGTGAAGCAGCTCCCCCAATGTGGAAGGTACGCATAGTTAACTGGGTACCTGGCTCACCAATGGATTGAGCGGAAATCACACCCACTGCCTCACCCACATTCACCAAACCACCACGTCCTAAGTCTCGGCCGTAACACTGTGCACATAAGCCATAACGAGTCTCACAGGTTAATGGGGCACGTACTTTTACCTCATCAATACCCGCTGCTTCAATAGCATCCACGGCATCCTCATCAAGTAATGTTCCAGCAGGAATCAATACCTCTTGCGTATCAAGACTGATCACGTCAGTGGCCGCTACGCGACCTAAAATTCTATCTTTTAAAGGCTCAACAACTTCACCGCCTTCTACCAGGGCTTTGAAAATCATCCCTTCTTCGGTACCGCAATCTAGCTCAACAACCACCAAGTCTTGGGTTACATCCACCAAACGTCTTGTCAGATAACCTGAATTAGCAGTTTTTAGTGCAGTATCTGCCAGTCCTTTACGAGCACCGTGAGTAGAAATAAAGTACTGCAATACGTTAAGACCTTCACGGAAATTCGCCGTAATAGGTGTTTCAATGATTGAGCCGTCAGGCTTAGCCATCAGACCGCGCATCCCCGCCAATTGACGAATCTGAGCTGCCGAACCACGGGCGCCTGAGTCTGCCATCATATAAATGGCGTTAAATGACTCCTGAGTGGTGGTTTTACCGCTGCGATCAACCACTGGTTCACGACCCAGTTGATCCATCATGGCCTTAGCTACTTGATCGCCTGCGCGCCCCCAAATATCAACAACCTTATTATAGCGCTCACCTTGAGTTACTAAACCCGAGGTGTATTGAGATTCGATTTCTTTCACTTCTATTTCTGCTGAAGCAATAATACTTTCTTTCTCTTTAGGTACTAACATATCATCAATACAAATTGAGATCCCAGCACGGGTAGCCATGCTGAAGCCTGTATACATGAGTTTATCAGCAAAAATTACTGCCTCACGGATACCGCAACGCCTGAAAGCAGCATTAATTAAGCGTGAAATTTCTTTTTTCTTCAGTGTTTTATTAATAAACTCAAAAGGTAGCCCCTCTGGCAAAATCTCAGACAACATGGCACGGCCAACCGTGGTTTCATATCGTGTGATTTTTTCCACGCGCTCACCAGATTCATTACGGAAAGCTTCTTTAATTCTGACCATAACCTTCGCCGTAACATCTGCCATGCGCGTTTCAAAGGCACGAACCACCTCTGATACATCCGCAAAAACCATGCCCTCACCCTGTGCATTGACACGCTCACGAGTAATGTAATAAAGACCTAGCACGATATCCTGGGAAGGCACGATGATCGGGTCACCGTTAGCAGGAGACAAGACGTTATTAGAGGAGAGCATCAGTGTTCTGGCTTCCATTTGCGCTTCAAGGGACAAGGGTACGTGTACCGCCATTTGGTCACCATCAAAGTCAGCGTTAAAGGCTGCGCAAACTAATGGATGCAGTTGTATAGCCTTGCCTTCAATTAATACTGGCTCAAATGCTTGGATACCTAATCGGTGAAGAGTAGGGGCACGATTCAACAGTACGGGGTGTTCACGAATAACATCCTCAAGGATATCCCATACCTCTGGTATCTCTTGCTCCACCATGCGCTTAGCAGCTTTGATAGTGGTAGCTAAACCCATCACCTCTAAGCGATGGAAAATGAACGGTTTAAATAACTCCAGCGCCATTTTCTTTGGCAAACCACATTGGTGAAGTTTTAACTGTGGCCCCACGACAATCACAGAACGACCTGAGTAATCCACACGTTTACCCAACAGATTCTGACGGAATCGACCGCTCTTCCCTTTGATCATATCAGCCAATGATTTAAGCGCACGTTTATTAGCGCCTGTCATGGCTTTACCGCGACGTCCGTTATCCAGCAATGAATCCACTGCCTCTTGTAACATACGTTTCTCGTTACGGACAATAATTTCAGGGGCTTTCAACTCCAATAAACGTTTTAAACGATTGTTACGGTTAATCACGCGACGATACAAATCATTTAAGTCACTGGTAGCAAAGCGACCACCATCTAACGGCACTAAAGGACGCAACTCGGGCGGCAATACTGGCAATACTTCCATCACCATCCAGTCTGGCTTAATGCCGGACTTTTGGAAGGCCTCAAGAATTTTGACACGCTTTGCATATTTTTTAATCTTAGTATCCGAAGCGGTACCTGAGAGTTCTTGTCGTAAACGCTCAATCTCAGAATCTAAATTAATTTGACGCAATAACTCGCGAACGCCCTCAGCACCCATACTTGCTTGGAACTCATCACCATACTCTTCAACTTTTGCTAAATAATCTTCTTCCGTAAGAAGTTGGCAACGCTGCAAAGGGGTCATTCCTGGATCTGTGACCACGAACGCTTCAAAGTAAAGAACACGCTCAATATCCCTCAAGGTCATATCAAGTACCATACCGAGACGGGAGGGAAGTGATTTTAGAAACCAAATATGTGCTACGGGACTCGCGAGCTCAATATGACCCATGCGCTCACGACGCACTTTGGATAGCGTGACTTCAACATTACATTTTTCACAAATAACGCCACGATGTTTAAGACGCTTGTATTTGCCACACAAACACTCATAGTCCTTCACTGGACCAAAAATCTTAGCGCAAAATAAACCATCTCTTTCTGGTTTGAAGGTGCGGTAATTGATGGTCTCAGGTTTTTTAACCTCACCATAGGACCATGAACGTATCTTTTCTGGAGAAGCGAGTCCAATACGAATTGCATCAAACTCTTCTTCTTGCGTTACTTGTTTAAATAAATCTAAAAGTGCTTTCACTTTTTTACCTCCAACGGTTATGCCACGAGGCTTACAATGATGTTATCGTCAAATATGTAACCCATTAATTTCTTTCTAAATCAATATCAATACCCAGTGAACGGATTTCTTTCACTAACACATTAAACGACTCAGGCATTCCTGCAGAAATCTTATGTTCGCCTTTAACAATGTTTTCATAGACCTTAGTACGTCCTGCTACATCGTCAGACTTAACGGTTAACATTTCCTGTAACGTGTAAGAAGCACCATAAGCCTCAAGTGCCCATACCTCCATCTCACCAAAGCGCTGTCCACCAAACTGAGCCTTACCACCAAGAGGCTGCTGCGTGACGAGACTATATGGTCCCGTAGAACGAGCATGCATCTTGTCATCAACCAAGTGATGCAGCTTGAGAATGTGCATGTAACCCAAGGTTACCGGACGATCAAAACCTTCTCCTGTACGCCCATCAAATAAACGCATTTGTCCATTTCTTGGCAAACCAGCGAGCTCAAGCATGTCCTTAATCTCAGCCTCTGTGGCTCCATCGAATACGGGGGTCGCAAAGGGAACGCCTTTTCTCAAGTTTTTAGCTAGTTCCATCAGCTCTTCACCCTCAAGATCAGCTAACGCTTCTTGTTTACCGGTACCGTTATAGACACGCTCAAGGAATTGACGCATTTTGATAGCATCAGTTTGTTGGTCAATTAATTGACCAATAACATGACCCAATCCTTTGGCAGCCCAACCCAAATGAGTTTCAAGAATTTGTCCCACATTCATTCGAGAAGGAACGCCCAATGGGTTTAGCACAATATCAACCGGCGTGCCATTGGCAGTAAAGGGCATATCTTCTACCGGAACAATTTTTGAAATAACCCCTTTATTTCCGTGACGACCTGCCATTTTGTCCCCGGGCTGTAAACGACGTTTAACAGCCAAGTAAACTTTTACCATTTTTTGGACACCAGGCGGCAATTCATCGCCTTGGGTCAATTTTCTTTTTTTCTCATCAAAGAAAGCATCAAATTCTTTTCTTTTTTGATCAAGACTCTCTTTGAGTTGTTCGAGTTGCAATTGCGCATCATCTTCAGCAAGACGAATATCAAACCAATCGTAACGACCCACTTCCGTCAAATACGTCTTAGTAATCTTGGTACCCTTAGCTAATTTCTTTGGTCCACCTTTAGCTGTTTTACCTGTTAACAAGCGTTCAATACGGCCAAATGTATCATTTTCAACAATACGCAACTGATCGCCTAGGTCTTTTTTATACTGAGATAACTCATCATCAATGATTTGCTGAGCACGGGCGTCACGATCAATTCCCTCACGGGTAAAGACCTGTACTCCAATCACCGTCCCTGACATACCGGATGGAACACGTAAACTAGTATCTTTCACATCCGAGCTTTTCTCACCAAAGATAGCACGTAACAGTTTTTCTTCAGGAGTAAGCTGTGTTTCTCCCTTCGGAGTCACCTTACCAACTAACACATCTCCTGCTTCAACTTCAGCACCAATATAAATAATACCTGAGTCATCCAAGCGCCCTAACATTCTCTCCGATAGGTTTGAAATATCACGGGTAATCTCTTCAGGACCAAGCTTAGTATCTCGCGCCACAACAGAGAGCTCTTCAATATGAATTGAAGTAAAGCGATCCTCCGCCACAATACGTTCAGAAATCAGGATTGAATCTTCAAAGTTAAATCCATTCCATGGCATAAAGGCTACTAATAAATTTTGGCCCAGAGCCAACTCACCCATGTCAGTGGAGGCACCATCGGCTATCACGTCATCACGTGCAATTCGGTCTCCCACTCTTACGATTGGACGTTGGTTAATATTAGTGTTTTGGTTGGAACGACGATATTTAATTAAGTTATAAATATCTACGCCTACTTCCCCTGCTTGTGTTTCATTATCATTAACCCGCACCACAATTCGAGAGGCATCCACATAATCCACGATTCCACCACGACTTGCTTGAACAGTGGTACCAGAGTCAACTGCTACAGTTCTCTCAATACCGGTCCCCACTAAAGGTTTCTCAGCTCGTAGACATGGTACTGCCTGACGCTGCATGTTAGAACCCATGAGCGCTCGGTTAGCATCATCATGCTCTAGGAACGGAATCAGCGAAGCTGCCACAGATACAATCTGCGCTGGCGCAATATCAATATGTGTAACCCGATCGGAAGTCGCTAAAGTAAATTCGTTATGATGACGGCAAGATACCAAGTCATCAACAAACCGCCCTTTACTATCAACCTCAGCATTGGCCTGAGCAATAACATATCGTCCCTCTTCAATAGCAGAGAGCATTTCAATTTCATCAGATATGCGACCGTTATCGACTTTTCTGTAGGGGGTTTCTAAGAATCCATACTCATTGGTTCTAGCATACAACGCCAATGAGTTGATCAACCCAATGTTAGGACCCTCTGGTGTTTCAATAGGACATACTCGTCCGTAATGAGTTGGATGAACGTCACGGACCTCAAATCCCGCACGTTCACGCGTAAGACCACCAGGCCCTAGTGCTGATACACGACGTTTGTGGGTAATTTCAGACAAAGGATTTGTTTGATCCATAAATTGCGACAGCTGACTTGAACCAAAAAACTCTTTAATAGCAGCTGAAATTGGTTTTGCATTAATTAAGTCATGGGGCATTAAGTTTTCTGACTCAGCCTGAGACAGACGCTCCTTGACCGCACGCTCAACTCTTACCAGTCCTGATCTGAATTGGTTCTCAGCTAGTTCTCCCACTGACCGAACTCGACGATTACCAAGATGATCAATATCATCAATTTCACCGCGACCGTTTCTTAATTCAACTAGGATTTTAATAACATCAACAATATCTTCATTTGACAGCACCGCCGAGCCCGTCAGTTCATTTCGACCAACACGACGATTAAACTTCATGCGACCCACAGCGGATAAATCATAGCGCTCTTCATTGAAGAAAAGACCTTGAAATAAAGCTTTTACTGCCTCTTCAGTGGGCGGCTCACCGGGACGCATCATTCTATAAATAGCAACCTTGGCAGCCATCAAATCAACGGTATCATCCACTCTTAAGGTTTGTGAAATGTAAGGGCCTTGATCTAAATCATTGGTATAAATAGTTTTAAATTGTTTTATACCCGCCGCATTAAACCTAGTTAATGTAGCCTCAGTGATTTCATCGTTCGCTTGAGCCAATAATTCACCGGTGTCGGTATCTATAATGTTGTGGGCAATAGCACGACCTAATAAGAAATCCTCTGGCACTTCAATACTCTTTAGTCCAGCCTGCTCCATTTCACGTATATGTTTTACAGTAATTCTTTTATCGCGAGGAACAATTACTTTACCTTTCGATACGATATCAAATCGCGCCACGTCACCACGCAGACGCTCAGGTACAAGTTCCATAGAAATAGAGTTCTTTTCCATGTGAAACGTATCAAATGCAAAGAATGAGTCAAGAATCTGCTCGGGAGTGTAACCCAGTGCTTTCAATAATATAGTCACCGGCATCTTCCTGCGTCTATCCACACGGAAATAGAGATAATCCTTGGGATCGAACTCAAAATCTAACCAGGAACCGCGATAAGGAATAATCCTTGCTGAAAAAAGCAACTTACCCGAGGAGTGTGTCTTACCGCGATCATGCTCAAAGAACACACCAGGGCTACGATGCAATTGGGAAACAATCACTCGCTCTGTACCATTGATCACAAAGGATCCATTCTTTGTCATCAGAGGGATTTCACCCATATATACTTCCTGCTCTTTAACCTCTTTAACGGTAGGTTTAGAGGCTTCACGATCCATAATTTTCAAACGGACGCGAGCGCGCAGGGGTGAAGCATAGGTCATGCCACGCTGCTGACATTCAATTACATCAAAAGCAGGGTCACCTAACAAATAACTCACGTACTCCAAGCTGGCATTACCAGAATGGCTAACAATCGGGAAAATAGAACGAAAGGCCGCTTCAAGACCTTGATTTTTTCTATTATTAGGGACAACTTCCGCTTGCAAAAATTCTGAGTATGAATCAAGCTGTGTAGCAAGCAAAAACGGAACTTCGAGAATACTTTGACGTTTAGCAAAACTTTTGCGGATACGTTTTTTCTCGGTGAATGAGTAACTCATGTTATCTCCATGTCGTTAAGACAAATGCGTACGGCGACCCCTCCAAAGGGACCGCCACTAACCAGGCCGCTTATACTTCAAGCCAGATGAATGGCGCCCCATTCATCCTGCCCACATAGATCAATTACTTGATTTCGAAAGTAGCGCCAGCTTCTGCTAATTGCTTAGCAATAGCATCTGCATCTGCTTTTGACACACCTTCTTTAACAGGTTTTGGTGCACCATCTACTAAGTCTTTAGCTTCTTTCAAACCAAGACCTGTAATGGTACGAACAACTTTAATTACGTTAACTTTGTTATCGCCTGCGCTGGTAAGAATAACGTTAAACTCTGTTTTTTCTTCAACAGCGGCAGCAGCACCTGCAGCTGGAGCTGCAGCAACTGCAACAGCCGCAGCAGCGGAAACACCAAATTTCTCTTCCATGTCTTTGATTAACTCAGACAATTCAAGAACCGTCATTCCTGCGATTGCATCTAAAATTTCAACTTTACTTATTGCCATTTTCTAAACTCCTAAATTAAACAGTAGCTTGTTTTTGATCTCGTACAGCGGCAACACCACGTACGAACTTAGCCGGAACTTCGTTAAGCGTCTGAACGAATTTCGCCACCGGTGCTTGCATTGTTCCCATTAACTGAGCAATGAGTTCATCACGACTTGGCATCGAAGCAAGATTAGCGACTTCCTTGGCGGACATGACATAATTTGCCATGGCTCCACCCTTGATAATCAACTTATCATTTTGCTTGGAAAATTCATGTAACACCTTAGCAGCCGCCACAGGATCATCTGAAATACCATAAACTAATGGTCCAATCATATGATCGGATAACATTGAAAAAGGTGTATCAGTTACTGCACGGCGAACTAAGGTATTTTTCAGAACACGGAAGTAAACTCCCGAAGCCCTGGCCTTGGCCCTTAAAACAGTCATGTCACTGACTTCCATTCCACGATACTCTGCCAGAATGATGGATTTTGCATTGGCCACTTGGCCTGCAACTTCAGCAACTACCGCTTTTTTCTCTTCAAGATTAAGACTCAAGGTCCGTCCTCCTTACCAGAATTACAGAATCACAAAATTATGATTCCAACCACGGCGACCTTCATTTCAGGGCTTCGGCGCTAAACAAGCCACCATTACTACCAGACCTTCCATCAGGGACCGCCATCTGCGTAGGCTGTTTTTCAACGATTAAACTCAACTGAGTCCCTACGGTCTTTGATGTCCAGTTGAATCAGCTTCCCGACTCAACCGCCCAAAGTTCTTTACACTCTTATCAAGCAGCCACCACAGAGGAGCCATCCACACGAATGCCAACGCCCATGGTACTTGATACTGAGATTTTTCTTAAATAAACACCTTTGGCTGTACCCGGACGCGCACGATTGAGAGCACCCAGCAATGCCTGAAAGTTTTCTTCTAAGGCTTCAACACTAAATGAAGCGCGTCCAATAGAGCAGTGCACCAAACCGGCTTTGTCTGTACGGTATTGAACTTGACCAGCTTTTGCGTTAGCCACGGCACCTGCTACATCTGCTGATACCGTCCCCACTTTCGGGTTAGGCATTAACCCACGAGGACCTAATACTTGCCCTAATGGCCCGACAATTCTCATGGCATCTGGGGTCGCTATCACTACATCAAAATCCATGAAACCATTTTTAATTTTTTCCGCGAGATCTTCAAAGCCAACGTGTTCCGCGCCAGCCGCTTTGGCTTTTTCAGCATTTTCACCCTGCGCAAAAACAGCCACCCTCATGGTCTTACCGGTCCCTCTAGGCAATACCACTGAACCTCGTACTTGCTGATCGGATTTCTTAGCGTCAATACCTAAATTAATCGCCACATCCACTGATTCATCAAACTTTGCTGTTGCTGTTTTCTTAACCAATTCAAGAGCGTTAGCAATTGGGTAAACTTTTGTCCGATCTACCTCTGCCAACAAGGCTTTTAGTCGTTTTGATTGCTGTGCCATTATTTCACTCCCTCAACTTCAATCCCCATACTGCGTGCGCTACCGGCAATAGTGCGCACCGCCGCATCCATATCTGCAGCGGTCAGGTCAGGCATTTTAGTGGTTGCAATAGCTTCTGCTTGAGCACGAGTTAATTTACCTACTTTATCGGTATGGGGTTTTGGACTACCTTTGGTCACACCAGAAGCTTTCTTAATTAAAATAGTCGCTGGTGGTGTTTTCATCACAAACGTAAAGCTCTTGTCAGCAAAAGCCGTGATCACGACAGGTACCGGTAAACCAGGTTCCATGCCTTGTGTTTGTGCATTGAAAGCTTTACAGAATTCCATAATATTGAGACCACGCTGACCTAGCGCTGGACCTACAGGGGGGCTTGGATTTGCTTTTCCTGCAGGAATTTGTAGCTTAATGTAGCCTACAATTTTCTTTGCCATAATAACTCCTTAATATGGGTAATAGCGGATCCCTAAAGACCCTTCCCGTTAGTTAACCCTAATTGCTTAGGACTTTTCTACTTGCCCAAACTCTAATTCAACCGGTGTTGCACGACCAAAGATTAGAACTGAAACACGTAATTTGTTTTTATCGTAATTAACTTCTTCAACATTGCCATGGAAGTCTGTAAACGGACCATCCTTCACTCTAACTGACTCACCCACCTCAAAAAGAATCTTAGGACGTGGTTTTTCCACTCCTTCTTGAACTTGATGCATGATCACGTCCACTTCTTTATCCGTGATAGGAGAGGGCTTATTAGCCCTACCACCCACAAAACCTGTGACTTTAGGTGTACTTTTAACTAAGTGCCAAGACTCATCGGTCATATCCATTTGCACTAAGATGTAGCCTGGAAAAAACTTACGCTCACTAATACTTTTTTGACCACCTTTCATCTCAATAACTTCTTCCACTGGCACTAAAATCTCTCCAAACAGCTCTTGCATTCCGGATCGAGCAACGCGCTCAAGAAGAGCTTTTTTAACACTCTTCTCAAATCCTGAATAGGCATGCACCACATACCATCTCATTGTCATCACTCAGTCCGTCCTAATAATCGTTGCACCAATGCAAGTAACCCCCAGTCAACTAGCCAAAGAAATAATCCCATAACTAACACCAGAGCAAATACTACTAATGTTGTTTGATACGTTTCTTTTTTACTGGGCCACACAACACGTTTAGTTTCAGCCACTGCATCTTGAGAAAAACGAAAGAATTCCTGACCCGATGCTGTAAACCAAGCAACCAGTACGCCAAGCCCAAGACCCACCAACACCGAAAGAACCCGAAACAACAGGGCGTGTTCTGATAGTTGATAATATCCAATGAGCCCTGCTGCTACCAATACCAAGGCAAAAGCAAACTTAAGCTTATCCGCCATCAAATTTATTAATCCTTATCTATGCTTACGCACTTTTGGCAGGCCAGGAGGGCCTCGAACCCCCAACCTACGGTTTTGGAGACCGTCAC
>VFSW01000683.1_pt1 | contig 50522 bp, 49 predicted proteins | sample 5358111 | NCBI WGS metagenome assembly VFSW01 (sample SAMN11554181, study PRJNA540505) | mine drainage metagenome | isolation source: sediment from site ElyBrook_90M | place: USA: Ely Copper Mine, Vershire, VT | collected 2017 | reverse complement strand
TATCGGAGGAATACAATGAAGCATCGTAAGATCTTATTTGCCGCACTGGTGGTCGCAGCGACTTCGGTACACGCCGGCAACTGGTATGGCATGGGCATGATTAGTCGTTCCAGCGCCAGTCTGGACAGTACCGGCAGCGACAACGCACTGACCGCGGCCGGCGTCACCGGGCTAAGTTCATCATCCAGTGGCAAGAGCAATAAATGGCGTTTGCAGTTGGGCTATCAGTTCAATGATTATCTGGCCGTGGAAGGCGGCTACATCGACCTCGGTCAGTCGAATTACAGCGCCAGCTATACCGGTGGCAGCGCCAGTGGCTCGCTCAAGGCCAGCGGGCCTGATGTTGTGGCGCTGGCCATGATGCCGGTCGGGCAGGGCGTGTCGCTGTACGGTGAACTCGGCCTAATCGACGCCAAGGTGCAATCGCAGCTATCGGCGGCCGGCTCGGGTGCCGTCGCTGACAACAATTCCAGTCAGACCAAGGTCCGTCCAGTGTACGGTCTTGGTGGCATATACAACATGACCGACGCCACTGCTTTGCGCGTGGGCGTCGAGCGCGTCACTGGCCTCGGCGACAACGCCAATCTGGGTAGCATGAATGTCAATATGTACTCGGTCGGTCTCGCCTATAAATTTTGAGGTGAATGAAAGAAGGCTGGCTCAAGCGATATGGCGGGGTTGTGAAAAATCCAACCGTCACTTTCAAGTGAGCCAGCCGGCTATGTATCCTAATCAATGCGCCCTGCAACAATGACGGTGCTGCCGCCAGACCGGCAGCACCTATCCTTACCAATTCTTGAATCCGCTCATCGGACCGGAATTGCTTGACGAAGTCGAAGCAGCGTTCTTGCCTTACATCGTGAGCACTGTTCCTGCCGACGAGCGTTACGCCGCAACAAAAATCGCTGGACGAGAATCTTAGAGAGGGTTGCAGGACGTCGCGGCGGCAGATGTGAACGCTGTTTTCACTAAAAATATGTAGTAATCTTGTCCGTTCACGTCATTGACTAATGGGCCAAGGGGTCATTATGCGTTTGTCTGTTATTCTGATGTATCTGGGTATGGTGGTCATGACGAAGGCGTTCGGCGCCTCCGGTGAGTTAAATCCGGTTCCGGTTCAGCCGACCGCGATGTCAACCGCCGAGCTCACGCGCATTATCGTGAAGCTGCGCACGCCCGATGCATTGGATGAATCCGCCGTCGCGGCGCTGGCAAGGCGCGCAGGGCTCACTCTCAAAGCCTCCCGCCGAATTACCGGCAGCATGCATGTGATACATATAAAGCCCACCGTTCCCGGCGAGTCGCTCGCCGAAACGATTGCGCAGCTCCGGGCTGATCCCGCCGTTGCTTTCGCCGAAGCCGATCAGCGGCGCTACGCCCATGCCATACAGCCGCCGCCGGATGATCCCTTGTATAACGCCGAACAATGGTATCTGCAAAATGCCGTCGCCACGCCGAGCGCGGTTGATGCCGCTACCGCGTGGGATACGACTACAGGTAGCAATGGTGTGGTGATCGCCACTCTTGATACCGGCGTCCGCTTCGATCATCCTGACTTGCTGCGTGCTGGCGCAGGCGGCCGTCTGTTGCCCGGGTACGATTTCATTACGGACGCTCTCACGGCGAATGATGGCGATGGCCGAGACCCTGATCCCTCCGATCCTGGCGACTGGGTCAGCCAGGCAGACGCGAATACGGCCGCTTTCGCCGGGTGTACAGTGTCCGACAGTTCATGGCATGGCACGCGTGTTGCCGGAATTCTCGGTGCCATCACCAACAACTCGACCGGTATTGCCGGAATTACCTGGAGCAGCCTGATCCTGCCGGTTCGCGTCCTGGGCAAGTGCGGCGGTTACGACTCGGACATTCAGGATGCAATGCTATGGGCGGCCGGCCAGCACGTTGCGGGTGTACCGGACAACCCTTACCCGGCAGCCATCGAGAATCTGAGTCTCGGGTCGCAGGGTGCCTGCCCGCAGAGCTACCAGGATGTGATTAAAACACTCACTTCGCTCGGCGTGCTGGTGGTGGTGTCCGCAGGTAATGAAGGCGGTCCCGTGGACGCGCCAGCGAACTGCCTGGGCGTGGCCGGTGTCGCCGGCCTGCGCCAAGCCGGCACGAAAGTGGGCTTCAGCAGTCTGGGCCCCGAGATCGCCCTGAGCGCGCCGGCCGGCAATTGCGTCAATATAAGTGCGGGACAACCCTGTCTCTATCAGATCGAGACCACCTTCAACCTCGGCACTACCACGCCGGGTATCAACGCCTATACAGATCAGATCAACAATCCCAATCTCGGCACAAGTTTTTCAGCTCCGATAGTATCGGGGATAGCAGCGCTTATGAAGGCCGTGAACGGTAATCTCAACTCAACCCAACTGATCGCCCGCCTGCGAGAGGGCGCAACCACATTTCCAGTGTCAAGCGACCCGACGGTTCCGAACTGCCACGTTCCCGCGAATTCCACCGATCTGCAAACCGCCGAATGCAATTGCACGACGCAAACGTGTGGTGCCGGCATGGCGAATGCACCCGCCGCCGTGGCGGCGGCGCTGCGCCCCATCGCTGCCGTGGAGGTACCGCCTAGTGTTAGTGTTTCTTCAGGGCAGTACGTCATGCTGCAAGGCGGCGGCAGCGCCGCCGCATGCAACCACACTCTCAATACATATTCGTGGACCATCGTCAATGGCTCTGACCCGTCGGGGATAACCAATGCCAACACTGCTACGGCCACCGTCGCTGCGCCCTCATCCGGTTCATTCACGGTTCGGCTGACAGTGACTGACGACGCGGGCCGTCAGGATACGGCCGACGTGGTGGTGGGTCCGTCCAGCGCAACCACAACGGCTCCCGCGTCCGCCGGCGTTAACGCATGCCCCGCGGTGATCACCGTCCCATCTCCTGTCGCGGTATCCGTATCGCCCGGCAGCGCCACCCTCCAGGCAAGTACGGGAACCCAGGCTTTCACAGCCGCCGTCACCAATACCCCGAATACCGCAGTGATCTGGCAAGTCGATAACATAACGGGCGGTACCGCAACCGTGGGTACAATTTCCGCATCTGGGATCTACAAAGCACCCGCAACAGTGCCATCGCCAGCGACGGTAACGGTATCGGCTGTCTTGGTTGCGGACGCGAGCCGGACCGGTTCGGTACAAGTGACGATCACGCCGCCAACCGCCGCCTCTGGCGGAGGCGGCGGCGGTTCAATCGATTTGATCACGCTGCTCGCGGGTATGTTGGCGGTCGCCAAACTAAGACGATCGCACAATTGAAAGCGCTGGAACTACACCCATGAGCAAGCCACATTTGCGCTTGCGGGCTAATCAGGCCATCACCGGTATTGATCCGGTGCCAGTCAACAGATGTTCGAGCAAGTCGCGCACGCAGCGGATCTCGGTGCCAAACGGCAACGATTCTGCGCCGCGGAAGAATAGGCCGCTGTGGATGTTGCCGCGTTGCGCGGCGGCGAGTTGGGCCTCGATGCAGAACTGTCCGGCGGCGGGGTTGCCGTCCTTGAAGCCACAATGTGTCAGGCATTCTAGTTTGCTCGGACAGTTTCCACACTCCGGCGAGGCAGCGGCGCGCAACTGCGTTTCCTTGCCAAGATAGCGCCGCAGCCACGGCGTGAGCACGGCACGCGCTGGCAGGCCGGCGGCGCTCATGAAGGTGACAATATCGGCGGGTCCGGCGTTGGCCAGCACCTGCTTGAAGTTCGGATGTGCGTCGCATTCCGTCGTGACCGCGAAGGGCGTGCCGATCTGTGCGCCGCTGGCACCCATGTCGAACAGTTCGCGCAGCTTCCTGAAGGAATTTATACCACCGGCCGGGAGCAGCGGAATTTTCTCGATCGACTGACCGAGCTGCCGCATGACTTCACGGACCTCCATCAGCACCCGCTTGAAATCAAATTTCGGGTCGTCGATTTCATCCAGGCGGGTAGCGCCAAGATGTCCGCCGGCGTAGCGCGGGTGTTCAATGACGATGGCGTCCGGCGCACGGCCCTTGCGCAGCCATTTCTTCAACACGGCGCGCACGCCGCGCTCCTCGGACAGAATCGGGATCAGTGCGACATCGGGGTAATCGGCCGTCAGTTCCGGCAGGTCCAGGGGCAGGCCGGCGCCCATGATGATGGCATTCGCGCCGCTCTTGCAGGCCTGCACAATCAGTTCGGCATAGTTAGATACCGCACGCATCACGTTCACTGCAAGGAAGCCGTCCTTGCCGGCGATTTCACGCGCGGCATGCACCTCGCGATCCAGCGCCTCGACATTGGTCTGCGCCAGCGCGTCGTGATCAAAGGTTTTGCGCGTGCGCGCCATCAAGTCGGGGTGCAGGCGGCGCAGGTCAACGCTGGCAATGGTGCCGATAGCGCCTTCTTTGGCGACGGCGCCGGCCAATTGATGCGCGGAGATACCCACGCCCATGCCGCCCTGAATGATTGGCAGCAGACATCGCCCACGGATCCGCAGCGGCGGTAGGGAAGTATGAATCATATTGTGGCGGGGTCTCGGAGAAGTTGCATGACATGATACGTCAACAGAACGCGCCGCAGTTGATGTACATCAATGTGTCATGTGGACAGACGCGGCATAAAGCCACATAAGTCCGTTTCTGTCGCTATTGGACCGTGTTGTTTCTTGGACCCTGAAAACATGACCCTCGCCGCTGTCGTAAACACTCTGGGTCAGGATCTGCTGCGCCGTTACGGCGAGCGCGTGCATAAGCTGGCGCTCGACGTAGGCTTCACCTGCCCGAACCGCGACGGCAGTAAAGGCACGGGCGGTTGTACCTTCTGCAACAACAACTCCTTCAGTCCCAACGGCCGGCAACCCATGTCGCTGGCGCAGCAGATCGATGCCGGCCGGTGTGTCATCGCCAAGCGTACTCGTGCGAAATTATTCCTCGGCTATTTTCAGGCCTATACCAATACCTATGACAGTCCGGCGCGCCTGCGGACGTTGTATGAAGAGGCGTTGGCGCAGGATGGTGTGATTGGACTCGCTATCGGCACGCGTCCGGATTGCGTGCCCGACGCCGTATTGGATCTGCTTGCCGAGTATCGGGCGCGCGGCTATGAGATCTGGCTGGAGCTGGGGGTGCAATCAAGTTTCGACAGGTCATTGGCGCGCGTCAATCGGGGGCACGGCTTTGCCGAATATCAGGACGCAGTGCGCCGTGCCCATGCGCGCCGCCTGCCGGTCTGCGCGCACATGATCGTCGGCCTGCCGGGCGAGCAGCCCTGGCATGCGCGCGTAACGTTGGCGCGTATTCTCAATCAAGGTGTGCAAGGTTTGAAGCTGCATCCACTGCATGTCGTGAAAGGTACGCAGCTCGCCAATGAATGGCGGCGCAATGAATATCGCGCCTGGTCGTTGGACGAATACATCCGGGTCGCTGCCGATCTCATCGAGCAGACGCCGCCCGAAGTGGTATTCCATCGCCTCACCGGGAGCGCGTCGGCCGCGCTGTTGCTGGCGCCGGAGTGGTGTCGGTACAAATGGCGTGTACTGAACGGTATAGAGTTGGAGCTGCGCCGCCGCGGCAGTTATCAGGGTGCGCAGCAGGATAACCGGTCATGCCTGCAATGAGCGTGCGCATGGAGCTGGTCTGTCCGGCCGGCAGCCTGCCGGCACTGCGCGCCGCGGTCGATCATGGCGCGGACTGTGTGTATATCGGTCTGCGCGATGGTACCAACGCGCGCAATTTTCCCGGCTTGAATTTCGATCTTAAAGAGGCGCATACGGGACTGGACTACGCCCATGCGGCCGGCCGCAAGGTCTTTATGGCCATCAACACCTACCCGCAACCCGCGCAATGGGCGACCTGGACACGGGCTATCGACAGCGCCGCGCAACTGGGCGTCGACGCGGTGATCATGGCCGATCCCGGGTTGTTGCGCTATGCCGCCCACAGCCATCCGCAACTGCGCCTGCATCTGTCGGTGCAGGCTTCGGCGACCAATCACCTTGCCATCGCGTTCTATCGTGAGCAGTTCAATGTGCAGCGCGTGGTGTTGCCGCGCGTATTGTCTTTGCCGCAAGTGCGGCATGTTATCGAAAATACCGCGACAGAGGTGGAGGTGTTCGGTTTCGGGAGTTTATGTGTCATGGTAGAAGGGCGCTGCGCCCTGTCATCGTATGTCACCGGTGAATCGCCCAATACCCGCGGCGTCTGTTCGCCGGCCAACGCGGTGCGTTGGGAGGAGGGTGCGTTCGGGCGACGCGCACGTCTCAACGGCGTGCTCATCGATCAATACGCCGCCAACGAAAGCGCCGGCTATCCGACTTTATGCAAAGGCCGTTTCGAAGTCGGCGGCCAGACATTCTATGCGCTCGAAGAGCCCACCAGTCTCAATGTGCTGGAGATGCTGCCGGCGTTGTATCAGGCCGGTGTTGCCGCGATTAAGGTCGAGGGTCGGCAGCGCAGCCCGGCGTATATCGCGCAGGTCACGCAGGTACTGCGCGCGGCGCTCGATGCCTGTCAGGCCGATCCGACGCATTTCACGGTACGCCGCGAGTGGTTGGCGCAACTCGACAAGATGGCGGAAGGACGCACCCATACACTGGGTGCGTATCACCGGCCGTGGCAGTGAAACTCTCGCTCGGTCCCTTGCTCTATTATTGGCCGCGCAAAGCGGTGTTCGATTTCTATTCGGCCGTCGCGGACTGGCCGCTCGATTGCGTCTATCTGGGCGAGGTGGTGTGCTCCAAGCGTCGCGCCCTGCGACTTACCGATTGGCTGGGGATCGCCGAAGATTTAAACGCGGCCGGCAAACAAGTGATCTTAAGCAGTCTGGCGCTGCTGGAGGCGGAGTCCGAGGTCTTAAGCTTGCAGCGCATCGCCGACAACGGCCGTTTCTGGGTCGAGGCGAATGACATCGGCGCGGTGCAGTTGCTGGCCCGTCGCGTACCGTTCGTGGCCGGCCCGCACATCAACAGCTACAACGCGGCGACGCTGGAACTGCTCGCCGCTGTCGGCGCGCGCCGCTGGGTACTGCCGGTGGAGCTGTCGCGTGTCACTCTGGCGCAATTGCAGCAGGCACGGCCGGCGGGACTGGAGACGGAGGTGTTCGTCTTCGGTCGTCTGCCGTTGGCGTTCTCGGCGCGCTGCTTCACGGCGCGCGCGCACAATCTGCCCAAGGATGATTGCCAGTTGCGGTGCGGCGACTATGGCGATGGCATGGCCATGAATACTCGCGATGGTGAGTACCTGTTCACGTTGAACGGCATTCAAGTCCAGTCGGGCGGCGCCTGTAACCTGCTGGGTGCTGTGAACGAGCTGCGGACGCTGAATGTTGATGTGTTGCGATTGTCGCCGCAGGCGTCAGGCATGCAGGCGATCGTTGCGCTGTTCCGCGCCGCAGTCGATGGACAAATGCCGGCGCCCGAGGCGGAACAGCGCAGTGCCGTGTATCTCAGCCATGGTGTCTGCAACGGTTATTGGCATGGCGAGCCCGGCATGTTATGGCAGGGCCAAATAACGTAGGGGTAGATCTCAGAGCCGCCCTACCTCAATCTCGGATTGTGTGAGCTCATATCCACAGGCGTCAGGCCGGCCTCAGACCGGCAAGCAAGCGTTCCGCACCGCTGCGCCGCAGCACTTCACCCGCCAAGCGGCCGAAGCGAGTACCCAGTACGGCATCGAGATGAGTCTGCACATCATAGTCCAGCGCATCGATCAGGTTCTTCACGTGCAGCCCTGTTGCGGTGTCGCCTTCGATGTTGAGACGCCGATTGAAGAACAAGGTGTCCGGATCTTCGCGGCGCGTTGCCAGCAGCAGGAAATCATGTAGCGTGCCGCTGATGCGCACATCCCAGGCGCGGGTATCGCGAGTGCCCGCTGACTGCCGTCGGAAGCGACCCTGATCAATCCGAAAGCGCAGGGCGCTGTCGGTGTCGGTAAATGTCAGGCAGATGCGCTTGCCGTTCAATTCCGGCAGCCGCTCGGCGAGGGTCTGGCCGCGCAACAGATGGTTGAACAGTCCGGACAGAATCTCGACGTGCGTGCTGTCAGGCAGTGTCCGCAGCAACACGATCAGTGGCCACTCGGGCAGTTGTGACGGAAGCGGGCGCGCGGTCATATGACCCGTGAGTAGCGTTGGTCGTCGCTGTCGACGCGCAGGTACTTGTCGAACACCATGCAGATATTACGGATCAGCAGCCGGCCTTTGGGCGTGACGCTGAGCCAGCGGTCGCCGAGCGTGAGCAGGCCGTCATCCTGCATCTTCTTGAGGTCGTCGAGTTCGTGGGCGAAGTAGTTCTCGAAGCTGATGAGGAAGGCGATCTCGACCGGCTCCATGAACAGTTCGAAATGGCACATCAGGGTATTGATGATGCACTGGCGCAGCAGATCGTCCTGGGTCAGTTCGAGGCCGCGCAGGATCGGCAGGGTGCCCTTGTCGAGGGTCTGGTAGTAGCTGTCGAGGTCGCGGAAGTTCTGGCTGTAGGTGGGGCCGATCTTGCCGATGGCCGAGACGCCGAGGGCGACCAGGTCGGCGTCGGCGTGGGTGGAGTAGCCCTGGAAGTTGCGATGCAGGCGGCCGCGGCGCTGCGCGATGGCCAGCTCGTCGTCGGGCTTGGCGAAGTGGTCCATGCCGATGTACAGATAGCCGGCCTCGGTGAGGCGCAGGATGGTCAGTCCGAGGATGTCGAGCTTGGTGTCCGGGCTGGGCAGGTCGGCCGGGTCGATGCGCCGCTGCGGCTTGAACAGGGCGGGCAGGTGGGCGTAGTTGTACACCGCGATGCGGTCCGGGTTCGCGTCGATGATCTTCTTCAGGGTCTGGTTGAAGGACATGACGGTCTGTTTGGGCAAGCCGTAGATGAGATCGATGCTGATCGACTTGAACCGGTGGGCGCGCGCCGCCGCGATGATGGCCAGGGTCTCTTCCTCGGACTGCAGGCGGTTGACGGCGCGCTGCACCGCCGGGTCGAAATCCTGCACGCCCATGCTGAGGCGGTTGAAGCCGATCTCGCGCAGCACGGCCACGGTCTCGGCGTTGATCTTGCGCGGATCGAGTTCGATGGAATACTCGCCCTTATCGTCGTCGACCAGATTGAAGCGTTCGCGGGTGGCGCGCATCAGTGCGCGCATCTGCGCGTTGCCGAGGAAGGTCGGGGTGCCGCCGCCCCAGTGCAACTGCTCGACTTTGTCGTCTGAACTGAACAGCTTGGCCTGCATATCGAGTTCCCTGATCAGATAGTCAAGGTAGGTGACGGCCTTGCTGTTGTTCTTGGTAATGACCTTGTTGCAGCCGCAGTAGAAGCACAGGGTGTTGCAGAATGGGATATGAAAATACAGGGACAAGGGCCGGCGCTTGACGCCGACGTTGCGGTGTTGCGTCCAGGCGATGTACCGCTGCGCGTCGAAGGACGCCGCGAAGCGGTCGGCGGTGGGATAGGAGGTGTAACGGGGGCCGTTGCGGTCGAGACGGCGGATCAAGTCGGCGTCGAATTCCAGCGTGGGCGTGTCTTGTCTGGGGTTCATCCCTTGTGCTCTAATGGGCATATTCGATAGTCAAGTACAATCGGTACGTGTCCAGGCGGGTCGTAAATGACGCTAGTCTGGGGGTTCCTCGCAGGGGTTGCCTTGACCCTGGTCAATAGAGCGATGTATCGATGGACAACCACACTCAGCAGCCTCTCAACAACCTCACGATGAATGCCCGCGGTCTCAAGCAGGCCTGCTCGAATTGCAGCTTGCGCGAACTGTGCCTGCCGATCGGCCTGGAAGACACGGACATGAGCCGGCTGGATCATCTGGTGGCCCGCCGCCGGCATACGCAGCGTGGCGAACATGTCTTTCGGGTCGGCGCCCCCTTTCAGGGCCTGTTTGCGATCCGCAGCGGGTTTTTCAAAACCTACGAGCTTCAGGAAGACGGCCAGGAACATATCACCGGTTTTCACATGGCCGGCGAGATCATCGGCATGGATGCGATCAGCACCGAGTACAACACCTGCAATGCCGTGGCGCTGGAAGACAGCGAGTTGTGCGAGATCCCCTTCGCGCGGCTCGAAAGCCTGTGCCGCGAGATTCCGGCCTTGCAGCACCAGTTTCACAAGCTGATGAGTCGCGAGATCATCCGCGACCACGGCATCATGATGCTGCTCGGCGGCATGCGCGCCGAGGAACGGCTCGCGGCCTTTCTGCTCAATCTCTCCCAGCGCTATGCCGCGCGCGGCTACTCGGCGACTGAATTCAATTTGCGCATGACGCGCGCCGAGATCGGTCATTACCTCGGCATGAAACTGGAAACCGTCAGCCGTACCCTGACCAAATTTCAGGAGCAGGGCCTGATCGCGGTGAACAACAAGCATCTGGCGCTGCACGATCTGGCGCGCCTGCGCCGGGTCATGAACCGCGAGTCCTGCGCCCTGTAACTTCAGGACATGGACCGGCCCGGACGCAGAATAGTTCCGACGCCGGTATCAACTGAATTCCCGCGGGTGATGGACTTGTCTTGAGTTCCCAGCGCCCGTGCGGTTCGCAAGGGGGTACTTAGGTCTTTGTTATAGCGCGCATCTATGGTGAGAATGACGCGGGCTTGGTAGGTAATTTCCCCTGTCGGGGATTTTTGATGGTTGATCTTCAAGAACACTAAATCTGCGCTGCGCGCAGATCTGTTCCATGTGTTCCTTCCGCGAGGCGAATTAAGCTTTCGTGTTGATGATGGTGCCTACCGTCCCTGAGGATGAGACTTGCGGCTGCTGCGTCGCTGCCTTCTCAACTTCACCCGCTTTGCTGCCATCGTTGTCGCCATCACTATCACGCTGCGCTTTCGCGTTGTTAGTGTGAACTTGCGGTGCTGGCGGTGTCACCCCGGAAACACTACTGATTGCCATTTGGAGCCTCCTATGACGATTTCAAAGAATTTGAGCTACGATGGTTATCGGTAGAATATTAAAAAACTGTATGGGGATTCAGGATACGATGGACGACCACAACGAGTACTAAATTGCCTGTAACAAATTATCTAATCTCTAATATAAATAACAAGATAATGGTTATTAATTGTCCCTTATAAGGTTTAAACCACCGGCTGAAGCCAGTGGTTGTTTAGTTTTGGAGATATTGTCATGTCGGAACCGGATTCGAAGCAAGCCGCGTCGCAGTCATCCGTTGCGGAGAAATGGGAGCGCGATCTGCTCAGTCGTCTGGTGCTGGCGACGCTGACCGAGCAGCGCCGGGCGCGGCGCTGGGGCGTGTTCTTCAAATCGCTGCTGTTCCTCTATCTGTTCTCGCTACTGGTCGTCGTCCTGCCGCACAAGCTCGGCGAGAGCGGCTTGTCGGTCGGACACCATACGGCGCTGGTTGAACTCGACGGTGTCATCGCGGCGGACAGTGAGGCCAATGCCGACAACATCATCAAGGGCCTGCGCGCCGCCTTCGACGACAAGGGCACCAAGGGCGTAATCCTGCGCATCAACAGTCCCGGCGGCAGCCCAGTGCAGGCCGGGCGGATCAACGCGGCCATCCGCAAGCTGCGCGTGGAACATCCCGGCATTCCCCTGTATGCGGTGATCAGCGATATCTGCGCCTCCGGCGGCTACTATGTGGCCGTCGCCGCCGACAAGATCTTCGCCGACAAAGCCAGTCTGGTCGGTTCGATCGGCGTGCTGATGGACGGTTTCGGTTTTGTGGATACGATGAAAAAACTCGGCGTCGAACGACGGCTGTACACCGCGGGCGCGCACAAGGGCTCGCTGGATCCGTTCTCGCCCAGCAATCCGGAAGACGTACAGCATGTGCATGGCATGCTGGAGGACATTCACCGGCAGTTCATCGACACGGTCAAGCAGGGCCGCGGTGCGCGGCTGAAGAACGATCCGGACTTATTCAGCGGCATGATCTGGACCGGTGAGCAGGGCGTGGCGCTGGGCCTGGTCGATGGTTTGGGCGACAGCGATTACGTGGCCCGCGAACTGATTCATGAGAAAGAGATCGTGGACTACACGCCGCACCAGGATATCTTCCAGCGCTTCGCGCAGCGCGTGGGCGCATCGACGGTGCAAGGTTTGCTGGGCGCATTTACCGACACGCCCAACCTGCGCTGAACGATAGCGGGTCGGACCTGTTCCGGCTGATGATTATGGGGCGCTGTCGGTCTGGTGATGGCTGGCTGGGCGAATCTGTCTGGGTAGGATTGTTGATCGCCCCGTGAGGCTAAGATGGAGTAGTTCGGGGTTGAGTTTTCAAGTAATCTGAGATCTTGAAGCGACAGTAAGGACGATGCGAGGTGATTCATGGTCAGCGTTAAAGACGCTGCCCGGCAACTGATCGAGCAACTGCCCGAACAGGCCACCTGGGACGGCATCCTGCATGAGTCCTATGTGAAGCAGAAGATCAGAGATCAAATCACGGTCGCTCGCAAGAAAGCAACCTAAATAATGAAGATCGCTTGGTCAGATATCGCCGCGGCTGATCTCGACGCGCTCTACGACTACATCGCCCGCGATGTACCCTGTTCGCCGAACAGTTTGTTGACCGGCTGATCGAGGCCGTCAATGCCCTCAAGGATCATCCGCACATCGGACGGCATGCCCCGGAAGCCGACCGCAGCCCGCCTCGTCGCCCTGGAGGGCGACCTACAGTGCGCACCCCGGAATCATTTCGCGACGCAATGGCCATGTCCGTGTCGACATGGCATGGAACCGCCCGGTTGAAGCTGTTAATGTGCGTCCGCACGCGGAGCCGATGTGCGGCTCCGGTAAAATCGTTGCAGGGGTGGAACGCATGCCGCACAGCGCAAAAATATTTATTATCTTCGGCGCGCTCAATGCATTTCTGGCGGTATTGCTCGGTGCTTTCGGCGCGCATGCCCTCAAGACACGGCTCGCCGCCGATATGATGGCGGTGTATCACACCGGCAATCAGTATCACTTTTACCATGCGCTGGGCTTGCTGTTGGTGGGCCTCGTCGCCGTGCGGTTGCCGGATTCAGAGTTGCTGCGCGGTTCCGGCTGGCTGATGCTGACGGGGATTGCGCTGTTCTCCGGCAGTCTGTATGCGCTCGCGATCAGCGGTGTCCGTTGGCTGGGCGCGATCACGCCGTTCGGGGGCCTGGCGTTGCTCGCGGCGTGGTTGCTGCTGGCGGTCGCCGTGTGGAAGTCGTCCTGACCTTGGTTGCAGGCAAGCGGTAGCCGGGATTTCGCTGCCACCCAACCCGGGCGACCGATTGCGATTCAGTCCAGCCTCCCCGCGTCCCGGTGGAAGCAATTTCCGTGGGCGGCTTTCGCCGCCGCCCAGCGGATGGGTCTTGGCTTATTTCCCGGTCACTACGCCGCAGGCGACGCGCGCGCCGCCGCCGCCGAGCGGCTTGGGCTGATCGGAATAATTGTCGGCGCCGGCGTGGATCATCAGGGAGCGACCGTGCAGATCGGCAAGTTTCAGATGCGGCGCGGTGACCGACTGCGCCGCCTTGCCGTCGGCGCCGACGTTCAGCGCCGGCAGATCGCCGAGGTGGCCATGGCCCATCGGCCCTTCATGCTTGCCGGTCTTGGCTGGGTCGAAATGCCCGCCGGCGGCCAGCGCCGCGACCATGTGGCCGTCCTGCATGCTGGACGCGCAGTCTGGATTCTGGTGTACATGAAAGCCATGCAGGCCGGGTGTCAGTCCGGACAATTGCGGTGTCAGCACCAGCCCGCTTTTGCTGTCGGCGGCCTGGATGGTGCCGATCGATGCGCCGATGCCGTTGGCGTCGACCGCGTGCATGGTGATGGTGATATCGGCGGCCATGGCCAGCGATGAACCGCACAGCAGTGCGGCGAATGAGAGGCGGTAACGGGTTTTCATGCGGGGCTCCTGGGTGGTAGTTGAGAGGACGGGGATGTAATCACGCACCGGTGTCGACTGGCGCGTCATTTGGGTGTGGCTATGTGGCGTGACTATATTAGGCGTGTGCCTCGGCAGGGTCAACGCGACGCCGCGCGCTGAATAAGCGGACTGGCTTGTGCTACCATCGCGATACGTAATCATCGACCGCGAACCATGTGCCGTCCTGACCAGCATGTCGTGTGAAAGGTGGGTGAGACCATGAGGTCGCCTGCCTGGTATTTGCTGCGCACCGTGGAGCGGCTGCTTGTCTACGGTCCGTGGCTGATCGTTGCGCTCGCGCTGCTCGGCCTGGCCTATGACGAAATGCAGAGCGCGCGGCTGCAGTCCGAGTATCTGTCGAAGTATGCGCGGCAGCTCGGCTTCCAGTTGGCGGCGGGACCGACCGATCAGGTTCGTTATCCGATCACTGGACCGTATGACGAGCGTTTCGGCTATGTGCAACTGCCGCGCGCCATCGCGCGCTTGCGCGCCGCCGGCTACCGCGTGGCGGAGCAGGCGCGCATGTCGTCGGCGCTCATCGATTTCCTGGGCCTCGGCCTGTTTCCCATCTACGACGAGAAGGATCAGGCCGGACTGAATTTGTTCGGCAGCCAGCGGCAAACGCTGGTTGCGACGCCCTTTCCGCGCAAGATCTACGCACGCTTCGAGGACATTCCGCCGGTCATCGTCAAGACATTGCTGTTCATCGAGAACCGCACGCTGCTGGACGCCGACCAACCGCATCAGAATCCGGCGCTGGAATGGGATCGCCTGGGCAAGGCGGTCCTCGAGAAGGCCATGCAATACCTCGAGCCCGGGCGCAATGTCGTCGGCGGCAGCACGCTCGCGACCCAACTGGAGAAGTTCCGGCATTCGCCGGACGGCATCACCGGCAATGCCATGGAGAAGCTGCGCCAGATGGTGAGCGCATCGCTGCGCGCCTATCTGCATGGGCCGGATACGCTGCCGGCGCGGCGGAACATTGTGCGCGATTATCTTAACACCGTGCCCTTGGCGGCGGCGCGTGGTTATGGTGAGGTCAACGGTTACGGCGATGGTGTGGAGGCTTGGTTCGACGCCGACTTCAACACCTTCAACGCGCTGTTGCGGCCTGACGCCATCCTCAGCAGTGGCGCCGTCTCCGCGTCGGCCGGGCGCGCCTATCGCGAAGCGCTCAGTCTGCTGATCGCGCATCGCCGGCCCTCTTATTATCTGGCGGAGGGATTCCCCGCATTGCAGTCCCTGACGAATAGCTATCTGCGCCTATTGGCCGCCGCCACGGTCATCACGCCAGCGCTGCGCGACGCAGCGCTGGCCGCGCACATAGAGCTGCGGCGCACGCCGCCGGTCGACGAACAGCCCTTCGCGGTGCGTAAAAGCGCGACGACGTTGCGCACACGCCTGGCCCAGGATCTGGGCATCGACAGCCTGTATGATCTCGATCGGCTTGACCTGAGTGTGCAGAGCACGCTGGATGTAGACCTGCAGCATCGGATCACCGACGTACTGCGTCGCTTGCGGGACCCGGCGTTCGTCAAGAGCGAGGGCTTGACCGGCTTTCGCCTGCTCGGCGCCGGTGATGATCTGAGCAGGGTCGTGTACAGCTTTACGCTCTACGAGCGCGGCAAGAAAGGCAATCTGCTGCGCGTGCAGACCGATAACTACGATCAGCCGCTCGATATCAATGAAGGCGTCAAGCTTGATCTCGGCTCTACCGCGAAGCTGCGCACGTTGGTGCATTATCTGGAGATCGTCGCGGATCTTTATCGGCGCGACGCGTCGCTGTCGCCGGCCGAGTTGCACGCGCAGCATCCCGACCCGCACGACGCCATCACGCGCTGGCTGATCGATTATCTGCTGAGCACGCCTGATCACAGTTTAAGCAAGGCGCTGGATGCGGCAATGGCGCGGGGTTATTCCGCTTCGCCTGACGAGACATTCTTCACCGGCGGCGGCGTGCATACCTTCGTCAACTTCGATGCCAGTGATAACCATAAGGTGATGTCAGTCGAGACCGCGCTGCACGACTCGGTGAACTTGGTCTTCATCCGGCTGATGCGCGACATCGCCTACCATTATATCTACAAGCCCGATGGGATGGCGCGACAACTGGAAAACCCCGACGACCCGCACCGCCAGGAATATCTGCGGCGCTTCGCCGATCGCGAAGGCACGGTATTCCTGCGGCGCTTCTACGCCATCTATCATGGTAAGAATGTGCAGCAATCCCTGGATCTGCTGGTGCAGAATCTACATGCGACGCCGGCCCGGCTGGTCACTGTTTACCGTTCGGTGTTGCCGCGGGCCAGCGCCGAGGAGGTCGCGCGGTTTCTGTATAACCATATCGATACATTGGCGCTGGACGAATCCGACATCGATGCCTTGTACAAAAAATATTCACCGGAGAAATTCGACCTGCAGGATCGCGGCTATATCGCGCACGTGCATCCGCTGGAGTTGTGGCTGATTGCTTACCTGCATCAACACCCCGCCGCCAGCATTGCCGAGGTCATCCGGGCGGGTGCGGCGCCGCGTCAGGCGGTGTACACGTGGCTGTTCAAGACGCGCCGGAAAAACAAGCAGGATATCCGCATCCGCACGCTGCTGGAGATCGAGGCCTTCGCCGAGATTCATCAGGCTTGGCAGCGCCTCGGCTATCCTTTCGATTCATTGGTGCCTTCCTATGCCACGGCGATCGGGAGTTCCGCGGACCGCCCGGCGGCGCTGGCGGAGCTGATGGGGATATTGGTCAACAACGGGCGGCGCCTGCCGACGGTGCGCTTCACCGATTTTCACTTCGCGACAGCGACCCCGTACGAAGCGGAGCTGGTGCGGCCGGACAGCGACGGTGAGCAGGTCATCGATCCGCACGTCGCGGCGGTTGCGCGCCGCGCCATCATCGGCGTGGTGGAGCAAGGCACGGCGCGCCGCCTCGGTCATCCGTTCAGCGACGCCGATGGTCGGATCATTCCCGTCGGCGGCAAGACCGGCACCGGTGACAATCACCGCGAGCTGTTCGGTCTGGGCGGGCGGTTGATCGGCGACAAAGTCGTCAGTCGGACAGCCACTTTCGTTTTCATGATCGGCACTCGATACTTTGGCACCATCACCGCCTTTGTTCGGGGGGAGGTCGCCGCGCAGTACCGATTCACCAGTGCCTTGCCGGTGCAGGTGCTGAAAACACTGGCGCCGCTGCTGCAGCCGGTGATTCAGCAAAATCAGAACGCCTTGCCACCTGTGGGCGCTGCGCTTGGTACCGGAACCGGGTCGCCGTGATTGCGCATAATGAAGTAAGCGCTGATCAGTGTGTCGCTCAATCCGTCGCGGTCGAGTGGGCGGGTTGTTTGGGTACGCGAAACACATGCGGCGGCATGATGCTGTGGTGAGCCTGGCCAGGGCGCTGTCCAAGCTGGGACTGGCTTCGCGCACGATTGCAGCCGGTTGGATAGAAGCGGGTCGGGTAGCGGTGAATGGCGCGCTGGTGCGCGATCCGGATCAGCCTGTCGACATGGCGCGCGATACGCTTGCCGTCGATGGCCGGCCGCTCGCTGCGGTTCGAAAACAGTATCTGGCGCTCAACAAGCCGCGCGGGCTGGTGACAACGGCGCGCGATGAACAGGGTCGCGGCACCGTCTATGGGTGCCTGCCGGAGGCGCAAGCGCAGTGGCTGGCGCCGGTCGGACGTTTGGACAAGGCCAGCGAGGGGCTGTTGCTGTTTACCAATGATACGCAATGGGCGCAGCGGATACTCGATCCGGCGACCCATGTGGCCAAGGTGTATCACGTGCAGATCGGCGGGCAGGCCGATGCGACGCTGCTCGAACAACTGCGTGTCGGGGTACGGCTGGAGGATGGTGTGCGCACCCGCCGGGCCGGCGTCTCGGTGCTGCGTCAAGGCGCGAAGAACTGCTGGTTGGAGATCACGCTGGAGGAAGGCAAGAACCGTCAGATCCGGCGCATGCTGGCGAGTCTCGACAGGCCGGTGCTGCGGCTGGTGCGCGTTGCCATAGGGCGGGTCGCGCTGGGTGATCTGGCCAAGGGGCGAGCCCGTGAATTGACGGCTGACGAGGTGGCGGATCTGAGCGGATCGGGGTAGCGCGCCACACTCGCATTCAATAGCAAAATACCACGACATCCTCTTGCATCCCCATCGCCGCATAACCGGCGGCGCCCATTCCGCCGTCCAGTTCCGCTATGCAATCTTCGAGGGTCATGTCGTGCAGTTCCAGCGAGGACGGGCAGACATAAAATTTAATACCGCACTCCTTGCAGGTCTGTATCGCTTCCAGCACGCTGTGCCCGGAACCCTGCTTGGCGAAGACATTTTCCGCCACACCTTTTTTCAGCAAGCGGGTGCCTTCCATGGTGAATACCACGATCACCTCTTCGGCATCCAGCGCCGTTGCGGTCAGGGCCTGATGAAAGGGGGTGGCGAGGCGGGTCGGCGTATCCGGTCCGCTGGTCATCATGATGAGCATCTTTTTCGCCATGGCGGTCCTCTGGTGTCGTAGGTGGTTGCTGGGTATCATGCCGTACTGGAGTCCGGCGACTGTATAATTGGGGCGCGTTCGGGCCCGCGCATCATATCAGGAAACACGCCGCGATCCGCGGTGAACGGCGCGGCCGTGATTCTGTGTGAATAGAGGACGAGACATGGCGGCAGGGCGCGACACGACGGATATGCAGGACACCCATATCTCACTGGCCCACGGCAATGGCGGACGGTTCATGCGCGAGCTCATCGAAGCGTTGTTTGCGCGTTATCTGGCCAATCCCCTGTTGTCGACCGATGTCGATGCGGCCACGGTGCCCTGGGAAAACGCCGGCGCAATGGTCGTGACCACCGATGGCTTCACCGTGCAGCCGCTGGAGTTTCCCGGCGGTGATATCGGCAGCCTGGCGGTGCACGGTACGGTGAACGATCTGGCGGTCTCCGGTGCGCTGCCGCTCTATCTGACCTTGAATGCCTTCATCGAGGAAGGTCTGGAGGTCGCGCTGTTGAAGCGCATCGTGATCAGCATGGCGCGCGCCGCGCGCGAGTGCGGTGTGCAGGTTGTCGCCGGTGATACCAAGGTGCTACGGCGCGGCGAAGGCGGCGGGGTTTATTTCGCCACCACCGGCATCGGTGTGCGCGACGCGGCACTGTGTCTCGGCATGTCTTCGATCCGGTCCGGCGACCGGATATTGATCAGCGGACCGGTGGGCGATCACGGCGCGGCGGTGATGCTGGCGCGCGAACAGTTCGGCCTGCGCGGTGATCTGCAATCGGACGCCGCCAGCGTGCTGCCCATCGCACAGGCCTTGCTGGCCGTGCCGGGTCTGCGCTTCATGCGCGATCCGACCCGCGGCGGCCTCGCCACTGTCGTCAATGATATCTGTCGTGCCACCGGTCTCGGTGTGCGGCTGGACGGGTCTGCGATTCCAGTGCGCGGTCCGGTGCGCTCGGTGTGTGAAATGCTCGGCTACGATCCACTGTATCTAGCGTGTGAAGGCCGCGTGTTGGCTGTGGTTGAGGACGCGCACGCCGTGGCGGCGCTGACGGCTTTACAGGAACTGACGCCCGCTGCGGAGGCCGCCATCATCGGAATCCTGCGAATCGGTCGGCCGCACGTGGTGCTGGAAACGGAGCTGGGCGGAGAACGCCTGCTCGACGAGCTGGAAGACGATCCGCTGCCGCGGATTTGTTGACGTTGGCACTGGGCGGAACTACTGCCGCCTTGCTTGTGCAAATCGTGGTTTATATCCGGGCGCGCGGTCATATGACCCGTGAGTAGCGTTGGTCGTCGCTGTCGACGCGCAGGTACTTGTCGAACACCATGCAGATATTACGGATCAGCAGCCGGCCTTTGGGCGTGACGCTGAGCCAGCGGTCGCCGAGCGTGAGCAGGCCGTCATCCTGCATCTTCTTGAGGTCGTCGAGTTCGTGGGCGAAGTAGTTCTCGAAGCTGATGAGGAAGGCGATCTCGACCGGCTCCATGAACAGTTCGAAATGGCACATCAGGGTATTGATGATGCACTGGCGCAGCAGATCGTCCTGGGTCAGTTCGAGGCCGCGCAGGATCGGCAGGGTGCCCTTGTCGAGGGTCTGGTAGTAGCTGTCGAGGTCGCGGAAGTTCTGGCTGTAGGTGGGGCCGATCTTGCCGATGGCCGAGACGCCGAGGGCGACCAGGTCGGCGTCGGCGTGGGTGGAGTAGCCCTGGAAGTTGCGATGCAGGCGGCCGCGGCGCTGCGCGATGGCCAGCTCGTCGTCGGGCTTGGCGAAGTGGTCCATGCCGATGTACAGATAGCCGGCCTCGGTGAGGCGCAGGATGGTCAGTCCGAGGATGTCGAGCTTGGTGTCCGGGCTGGGCAGGTCGGCCGGGTCGATGCGCCGCTGCGGCTTGAACAGGGCGGGCAGGTGGGCGTAGTTGTACACCGCGATGCGGTCCGGGTTCGCGTCGATGATCTTCTTCAGGGTCTGGTTGAAGGACATGACGGTCTGTTTGGGCAAGCCGTAGATGAGATCGATGCTGATCGACTTGAACCGGTGGGCGCGCGCCGCCGCGATGATGGCCAGGGTCTCTTCCTCGGACTGCAGGCGGTTGACGGCGCGCTGCACCGCCGGGTCGAAATCCTGCACGCCCATGCTGAGGCGGTTGAAGCCGATCTCGCGCAGCACGGCCACGGTCTCGGCGTTGATCTTGCGCGGATCGAGTTCGATGGAATACTCGCCCTTATCGTCGTCGACCAGATTGAAGCGTTCGCGGGTGGCGCGCATCAGTGCGCGCATCTGCGCGTTGCCGAGGAAGGTCGGGGTGCCGCCGCCCCAGTGCAACTGCTCGACTTTGTCGTCTGAACTGAACAGCTTGGCCTGCATATCGAGTTCCCTGATCAGATAGTCAAGGTAGGTGACGGCCTTGCTGTTGTTCTTGGTAATGACCTTGTTGCAGCCGCAGTAGAAGCACAGGGTGTTGCAGAATGGGATATGAAAATACAGGGACAAGGGCCGGCGCTTGACGCCGACGTTGCGGTGTTGCGTCCAGGCGATGTACCGCTGCGCGTCGAAGGACGCCGCGAAGCGGTCGGCGGTGGGATAGGAGGTGTAACGGGGGCCGTTGCGGTCGAGACGGCGGATCAAGTCGGCGTCGAATTCCAGCGTGGGCGTGTCTTGTCTGGGGTTCATCCCTTGTGCTCTAATGGGCATATTCGATAGTCAAGTACAATCGGTACGTGTCCAGGCGGGTCGTAAATGACGCTAGTCTGGGGGTTCCTCGCAGGGGTTGCCTTGACCCTGGTCAATAGAGCGATGTATCGATGGACAACCACACTCAGCAGCCTCTCAACAACCTCACGATGAATGCCCGCGGTCTCAAGCAGGCCTGCTCGAATTGCAGCTTGCGCGAACTGTGCCTGCCGATCGGCCTGGAAGACACGGACATGAGCCGGCTGGATCATCTGGTGGCCCGCCGCCGGCATACGCAGCGTGGCGAACATGTCTTTCGGGTCGGCGCCCCCTTTCAGGGCCTGTTTGCGATCCGCAGCGGGTTTTTCAAAACCTACGAGCTTCAGGAAGACGGCCAGGAACATATCACCGGTTTTCACATGGCCGGCGAGATCATCGGCATGGATGCGATCAGCACCGAGTACAACACCTGCAATGCCGTGGCGCTGGAAGACAGCGAGTTGTGCGAGATCCCCTTCGCGCGGCTCGAAAGCCTGTGCCGCGAGATTCCGGCCTTGCAGCACCAGTTTCACAAGCTGATGAGTCGCGAGATCATCCGCGACCACGGCATCATGATGCTGCTCGGCGGCATGCGCGCCGAGGAACGGCTCGCGGCCTTTCTGCTCAATCTCTCCCAGCGCTATGCCGCGCGCGGCTACTCGGCGACTGAATTCAATTTGCGCATGACGCGCGCCGAGATCGGTCATTACCTCGGCATGAAACTGGAAACCGTCAGCCGTACCCTGACCAAATTTCAGGAGCAGGGCCTGATCGCGGTGAACAACAAGCATCTGGCGCTGCACGATCTGGCGCGCCTGCGCCGGGTCATGAACCGCGAGTCCTGCGCCCTGTAACTTCAGGACATGGACCGGCCCGGACGCAGAATAGTTCCGACGCCGGTATCAACTGAATTCCCGCGGGTGATGGACTTGTCTCGCCTGTGTAGTTCGCGGCGTTGACTATACTTGAATGACCACTTGGCCGGCGGCGGTGGGAATTGTGAGAGGAGTGACGATCATGGCAATCGCGAATCGACTCAGACAGTACATGAAAGAACAGGGTGTCAAATTCGAGGTGATCAGACACCCGCGCAGCGGTTCCAGCATACAGAGTGCGGAAACGGCGCACATCCCTAGCGACAGATTGGCAAAGGCGGTGCTCTTGGAAGATGAACAGGGCTATCTGATGGCCGTGGTCCCGGCCTCGCATCGCCTGGAACTGGGGGCGTTGCACCGCGAATTGCACCGCCAGTTGGGTCTGGCCACGGAGCGGGAGATTCGTGAGTTGTTTTGGGATTGCGCCAGCGGCGCGATCCCGCCGACCGGGGCGGCCTATGGCATCGAGACCATACTGGACGACAGCCTGGCCGAATTGCCGGAAGTGTATTTCGAGGCGGGCGACCACGAAGAACTGGTGCGCGTCGATGCCGAGCAGTTCCGCAGTCTGATGAGCGGCATCGAGCACGCGCGCATCAGCAGTCATCTGTGATCAGAACAAGCGGCCGGCACGCACCAGGTGTTCGTGCCAGAAAGAGTCATCGAGCCGCGACTCCACGACGTTCTTGCCAATGGCGGGTGCATGAATGAACTTGCCATCACCGACATAGATGCCGACATGCGAGACCCGGCGGCTATTGAGTGTGAAGAACAGCAGATCGCCGGGTTGCAGGCGGTTGCCGGGCACGGGGGTGGAGCGCTCGTATTGTTCGCGGGCGGTGCGTGGCACATTCAGGCCGGCCTGCTGATAGCTGAAGCGTACCAGACCGCTGCAATCGAAGCCGCGCGGTGTACTGCCGCCATAGCGGTAGGGGCTGCCGAGCATCTCGATGGCAGTGCTGACGACTTGCGCACGTGCGTCGGTGATCGGCGCTTGGCTGACCGGCAGGCTGCTGCAGCCGGCCAGGGTCAGCAGTGTCAAGCCGAGTGTGAAGGTCCGCCAGGCGCGACCGGGGGTCTCTGAAATGGCTAATACCCGGAACAATTCCCAATCGTGCCGCCGGCGGCAGTCTGGTTGAAAAGACTTCATGGCCGGCTTAGGGTATCATGCCGCGCATGCGGAATAACACGGACAGGCAAGCACAGACGGGTATCCCGTCGTGGTTTTGTGATAGCCGCTTTCAGATTGTCGCCGCACGCATGGCGCTCCGCGACGCAACACCATTGATCACCTGACACGCATGGTCAAACGCGCCAAGTCCGCACGCAAATCTCCGCGTGGCGCACCCCGATGGTTACGGCGTCTGTTGCTGGCGACGTTGCTGCTGCTGGTCGGCTTCGGGGTCGTCCATGTCGCCTATCTCGACCGCACCATCCGCAGCCAGTTTGAAGGCAAGCGTTGGGCCTTGCCGGCACGCGTCTACGCCCGTCCCCTGGAGCTTTACGCCGGCATGGCGCTCACGGCTGCGCAGTTCGCCGAGGAATTGCAGAATCTCCAGTACCGCGCCGTCAAGACGCCCACCTTGCCGGGCACGTATCAGCGGCAGGGCGATCGCTTCCAGGTGGTCACGCGACCGTTCACCTTCTGGGATGACAAGGAAAACAGTCGCGCGCTGACGGTGGAGCTGCGCGACGACCGCCTCGCTGCGCTCAGCGACAGTGCCAGCGGCGCGCCGCTCGGGCTGGTGCGTATGGATCCGGCGCAAATCGGTGGTATCTACACCACTCGCAACGAGGACCGCATCCTGGTGCGCCTGCAGGACGTGTCGCCGCTGCTGATCAACACCCTGCTGTCGGTCGAGGACCGCGCCTTCTATACCCATCATGGCATTTCCGGACGCGCGATTCTGCGCGCCATGTTCACCAATCTGCGCGCTCGCGGCGCGGTGCAGGGTGGCAGCACGCTGACGCAACAACTGGTGAAGAACTTCTTTCTCAGCAATGAACGCACGCTGAAGCGCAAGATCAACGAAGCCATCATGGCCTTGCTGCTGGAATGGCACTATCAGAAAGCGGAAATTCTCGAGACCTATCTGAACGAGGTCTATCTCGGACAAGATGGCGCGCGCGCCATTCACGGTTTCGGATTGGCCAGTCAGTTTTATTTCCAGCGCCCGCTGGATCAGTTGCAACCGCAGCAGGTCGCGCTGCTGGTGGCCCTGGTCAAAGGGCCGTCCTATTACGATCCGCGCCGCAACCCGGTGCGCGCCAAACAGCGTCGGGACGTGGTGCTGGATGTGCTCGCCGAGCAGAAGGTATTGACGCAGCAGCAGGTGGCGCTGGCCAAGGCGCAGCCGCTCGGCGTCGTGCCCGGCTCGCCCAGCGGCATAACGCCTTACCCGGCTTTCCTGGATCTGGTGAAGCGGCAATTGCGGCGTGATTACCGCGAGCAGGATCTGACCTCGGAAGGTCTGCAAATCTTCACGACGCTCGATCCGCTGGTGCAGGAAAGCGCCGAACACGCCCTCAGCACGCGACTGTCGGTACTGGAAAAGAGCCGTGGCATGCGGCATGGCGTGCTCGAAGGTTCGGTGGTAGTGACCAGCATCGAAGGCGGCGAAGTGCTGGCGCTGGTGGGTGGGCGCGATCCGCGCTTCACCGGATTCAACCGTGCCCTCGACGCGCAGCGCCAGATCGGTTCGGTGGTCAAACCGGCCATCTATCTTAGCGCGCTCGCGCAACCGGATCGTTTCACGCTGGCAACGCTGCTCGACGATTCGCCATTGAGCGTCAAGATTCCAGGACAGGGCTACTGGACGCCGCAGGACTATGACCGCCAATACCATGGCCAAGTGTTGCTGGTTACCGCGCTGGCGCATTCCTATAATATTCCAACCGCGCGCCTGGGTTTGGAGGTGGGCCTGCCGAAAGTGGTCGATACCCTGCATAAGCTGGGCGTGGAAGGCGACATCCCGGCCTATCCTTCGATGTTGCTGGGCGCGGTGAATTTGGCGCCGATCACCGTGGCGCAGATGTACCAGACCCTGGCCGCCGGCGGTTTCCGTACGCCACTGCGCGCAATCCGCGACGTGCTGACGGCGGATGGCAAACCCTTGCAGCGCTATCCGCTGACTGTCCAGCAGGCCGCCGCGCCGGCTCCGGTGTATCTGGTCACCACCGCCATGCAACAAGTGGTGCAGCGCGGCACGGCCGTGTCGCTGTCGCGTTATCTGCCGGCCGGTCTGGGTGTCGCCGGCAAGACCGGTACGACAGAGGACATGCGCGACAGTTGGTTCGCCGGTTTCACCGGCGACAAGGTCGCCGTGGTATGGGTTGGGCGCGACGACAACAAGCCGGCCGGATTCAGCGGCGCAACCGGCGCGCTCACGGTTTGGGGCACGATGATGCATGACATCACCAACCGGCCGCTGCAACTGACCCGTCCGGCCAATATCGAAACCGCCTGGATTGACAGCTTCAGCGGTAAGCACACCGACAGCGATTGCGAGACTGGCGTACAATTACCTTTTATCGCCGGGTCGGTGCCGAGCGCCTATGTGTCATGTCATCAAGGCGGCGCGGGCGGCAACTCGGTGGAAAAGGCGTTGGATTGGATCAAAGGTAAGTTGCGATGAAACGAACGGCGATTGATGTGACCGGAGGCCTGATGTTGAGTGTGGCGCTGTGCCTGAGCGGCTGTGCACAGAATCCCGCGCCGGTGGAAAGTGTGAACGCCACGGGACACCGAGCGCAATCCATGTCCCCCAAGACGCAGGCACCGTCCGGCGTTGAGGTGTTCCCCGCGCAGAACGCAGCGCCGCTCCAGCGCGGTACCGAGCCCATGCAGACGACGCCATTGCCGGTCGCGCCACGGGCTGCAGCGCCGCAAAGTCCCGCCGTGGTCGCACTGCTGGACAATGCCGATCGTCAGGCCGGCAGCGGCAAGCTCGACGCCGCCGCCGCGGCGCTGGAACGCGCCTTGCGCATCGAACCGCGCAATGCGCTACTGTGGCAACGACTGGCCGATATCCGCCTGCGTCAGCAGCAGCCCGACCAGGCCGAGAGCCTGGCGCTCAAATCCAATACCTTGGCGGTGGGCGATACCGGCACACAGGCCGACAACTGGCGCATCATCGCCAAGTCGCGGCGGATGCGCAACGACGCCGACGGCGCCCGTCAGGCCGACACGCGCGCCGACGCCTTGATCGGTCGCGATGCCGGCAGCGCACACTGAAATCAAGCGCTGCGCCTGGGCCGCGCGCAGCGAGTTGGGCTGTGCCTATCACGACCAGGAATGGGGCGTACCGGTCCATGATGACCGCCGCCTGTTTGAGTTTCTGATTCTGTAAGGCGCCCAAGCGGGCTTGAGTTGGTCCACCATTCTGCGCAAGCGCGACGCCTATCGCGGCCTTTGACAACTTCGATGCGCAAGGCATCGCTCGCTACAGCGCCCGCAAACTCACCGCGCCGCTCGGCAATCCCGGCACCGTCCGCAATCGCCTCAAGATCGCCGACCACCGTTAGAAATGCCCGCGTCTTCCTGGCGGCGCAGGAGCTGCACGGCAGTTTCGCTGAGTACATCTGGGGCTTCGTGAACGGCACTCCGCGGCAGCATGCCTGGAAAAACACCCAGCAGGTGCCGGTGACAACGGCGCAATCGGACGCCATGAGCAAGGCGCTCAAGCAATGGGGGTTCACCTTCGTGGGTAGCACCCTCTGCTATGCCTACATGCAGGCGGTCGGCATGGTCAACGCTCACAACGCGGATTGTTTCCGCTGGCGGGAGTAACGCCGGGTGTGGTCGTAAATGACCGCATTCGTGTTCTCGGCAGGATCGCATAGCCAAGTATTCCAGCGTACCGCCGACGGACCGATCTACTTCCACCACAAGGTAATGATCGGAATATAGGTGACGATCAGCAGCCAGATCAGCATCATCGCCAGAAACGGCAGAGTGGCGCGAAACACCTGGAGGATGGGCTTGTTGAAACGTTGCGAGGCGAGGAACAGGTTGATGCCCACCGGCGGATGCACATAGCCGATTTCCAGATTGGCCAGAAAGATGATACCCAGATGCACCGGGTCCACGCCGTAACGATTGGCCAGCGGCAGAATCAGCGGCACCACGACGACGATGGCCGAGAAGATGTCCATCATGCAGCCGACCGCCAGCAGGAATAGGTTCAGCAGCAGCAGAAACTGCAACTGGCTGTCGATGTGCGATTGCAGGTAGGCGAGCAGTTGCATGGGTACCTGCGCGTCGATGAGCAGGTTGGTCAGACCCATGGCGACGCCGAGAATGATGAGGATGCTGCCGACCAGCATGCTGGTGTCGCGCAGGATCCGGTAAATTGCGCGCGGACGGGTGATGGTGCGATGTATCGCGATCTCCAGCAGCAGCACATAGGCCGCGGTGCAGGCTGCCGCCTCGCCGGCCGTGACCGTGCCGGAGACGATGCCGGCCACGACACCGATTGGCGTCAGCAGGTCCCAGACGCTTTCCCGCAAGGCCGTGCCCAGCCCGCGCCAAGTGAACGGGTAACGTGCCAGCAAGGTGTATGTGCCGGTGTAAATGCTGTAGAGGCTAAGCAGCACGAGCAGCAATATGCCGGGCAGCAGTCCGGCGAGGAACAGTTTGTCGATGCTCACGCCGGCGACGATGCCGTACAAGAGGATGGGTAGGCTGGGTGGGAACAGCAGGCCGATCGAACCGGAGGACGTGATCAGGCCGAGCGAAAAGCGTTCGTTGTAGCCGACGCTGGCGAGCATCGGGTAGAGCAGGCCGCCGAGCGCCAGAATGGTCACGCCGGAGGCGCCGGAGAAGGCGGTGTAAAAGGCGCAGGAGGTCAGCGCCACGACGGCCATGCCGCCGGGTAGCCAGCCGAACAGCGCATTGAAGACCCGGATCAGGCGTTGCGGTGCGCCGCCGGCGGCGAGCGTTACGCCGGCCAGTGTGAACAGTGGAATCGCGACTAGGTTCGGCGAGGTCGCGAGGCGGTTCATTTCGACGATCAGAACCGCGCTGTCGAGCTGTTGTGACGCGGTAGCCAGCAGACCGCCCACACCCAACACCACGAACAGCGGCATGCCGAGTGTCGCGGCGCAGATCAGCAACAGCGTCGTGAGCAGCGTCATCGCGGATTTTTCCGACGCTCGCGGCCCAGGCCCAGAATCAGAAAGTGTATCGCCAATAGAGCGAAGCCCACCGGCAGAATGATTTCCAGCAACGCGATCCAGTGCTCGCCGGTGGCCGCGTATTGCCACTCCTCACGCCAGAAGTGCAAGGCCGCACGGCTCAGCAGCGCGCAGGCGATGCCGGATAGAACCTGAAATGGCCGGTGCAGCAGCTTGGCCGGACGCGGCAGCAGTGTCACGGCGATGTCGATCTTGATGTGCCGGTCGCCCTCGGTGGCCGCCACCGCGCCGAGCATGGCGACATACAGCACCAGATAGCGTGTCAATGTATCGGCCGCCGGCAGTCCGGTATGGAACAGATTGCGTGCGGCGATCTGCGCGAGTGACAGCAGCAGCAGCGTCAATAGACTCAGCGCAGCGAGCAAGGTCTCGGCGCGGTACAGATAACGTTTGGTTCTGTCGAGTAGCGGGCTCAGTGGGATGGCGCCTGGACGGGGTTGTGCTGCGGATGCGCGGCGCGGTATTCATCCAGAAGCTTGCGCGCGCGGTCGAACATGTCCTGTGGAATATAACCGTTCTTGACTAGTATGGCTTCGGCCTTGTCGCGTATCTCGAACAGTTCAGCTTCCTTCACGTCACCCGGGTTCATGGTGAATTTGAAACCGTTCTGTTTCAGCACGTCGATGCTCTTGTCGTTGTCCTTGCGCGTCTCGGCGATCAGGTGTTCGCCGACCGCCGTGCCGGTGGTCTTGAGCAACTGCTGCAGATCCGGGGGCAGTTCCTTGAAGAAGCGCTCGTCAACCAACAGGGCGCCGATGGCATCGAAGAGCGGAGTGTTGGTCACATAGGAGGTTTTGGTGAACCACTGCATGGCGATCGCCGCCAGCGGCGGGCTGGGAACGGTGTCGATCAGTCCGGTGGACAGGCTGGTGTAGACATCGGCGATGGACAACGGTACGGGTGCGATGTGGGTGGCGTCGAAGAAGGCTTGGCCGAGGGCGTCGCCCTGCCACATCCAGACCCGGGATCTGCGCAGATCGTCGATGCTGTTGATCGGGTTGCGGGAAAAGAACCGCACGAAACCGAGCTCCATCCAGCCGATCTCTTCGAAATTATTGGCGCGAAAGCCGTTGTCGATCGCCGGCATCAGGCGCTGCCGCACGTAGTCGATTTCATGCGCGTCGCGGTACAGGAACGGCATCTCCAGGACGCGCGCGGGGGAGTAAATAAGGCCGATGCCATGGCCGCTGAAGGCGCCGCCCTGCAATTGGCCGAAGCGGATCTTGCGCAGTACATCCGGTTCGTCGCCGGCGACGCCGCCGGGATACATCTTGAATACCAGCCGTCCGCCGCTGTCATGCGCCACCTGCTTGGCCCAGTCATCCAGGATATTCATCCAGGATGTGCCGGCCGGCGCGAGCGTGGCGAATTTCAATACGTACCGTTCAGCGGCCTGCGCCGTGCCGAAGCACCACAGGGCGAATATCAGCAGAGTTTTTCTCACCATCTCAGAACCACTCGTTTTCCTTTTTCAACAGCAGCCTTGCCTTGCGTTGCGCGATGCCATTTATCAGGGCCATTTCAGGAAACAGGCCGGGCGGCGTGGCGACGACGGCGGTCAGCTTGTCGTGAAAGCTCTTTTGGTCCTGTTGCTGGCGCGAGAGATACTGGGCATAGAGCACATCGCCGATCAGCAGCTTGCCGCCGGTGATCCGCCGGGCAAGTTCGAAGTGCCGTTCGGCGCGTGCATAATCGCCGCCGAACATCGGCGCACGGCTGCCGTAGTATACCCCGAAGAATAGATGCGCGCCGCCGTAGTAGTAGGCGTCATCGAGCAGCAACACCTTGTGCATCATGACGGCGGCCTTGCCGAGCTGCGCGATCATCGCCGGATCGTTGCGGTTCACATCGATCCATTTGGCGAGGCATGAGGCACTCCAAAACAACGCGGGCAGTGCTTTGCGATCGAGTTTCGCCACGGCGGTTTCCAGGTCCTGCTGCCGTGCGCTGAGCACGTCCGGTTTGAGGCCGGCGGCGTGCAGGGCCTGCTGCGCATGCTCGAAGCCGCGCCGGTACAGGTTCGAGGCGCGGCGCGGATCATCATCCTCGACGAAGCCATAGCCATAACCATAGAAACCCTGGGCGACATACACTTGCAGCAGGCCGTTGCCGGGATCTTCCACAAGCATGCCTTCGAGCATTTTGATACTGGCGGGCATGGCATCTTTCGCCAGCGTGAGATCGGTCTCGTGATTCATGGCCGTGATGCCGCCATCCAGCATCGGCGTGGAGGTGCGTACCACCATCTGGCTCATCGAACAGCCGGCCAGTTCGAGCGCCAGTGAGAGTCCCAGTAGCAACTTGATTACTGTCATGACATCTCCTTGAGTGCCGGCTCTGAGAAGCCTCCTCTCTTTTGCGGAGAGGGGGAGGGGACTGCCTTTTGCTGTGACGAATTAATCAGGGCTTTCCCAGAGCAATTGTTCAAGAATGCGCTCATAGATGCATGACAGCAAGTCGAGGTCGGCAACCGAGACGCACTCGTCGATTTTGTGAATGCTGGTGTTGAGCGGCCCCAATTCCAGCACCTGCGCGCCGGTCGGCGCGATGAAGCGGCCGTCGGAGGTGCCGCCCGTGGTCGACAACGCGGTCTCGATGCCGACAAGTTCGCGGATCGCGGCGCGCGCGGCCTCGACCAGTTCGCCGGCGCGGGTCAGGAACGGCGTGCCGGAATGTGTCCACTCCAGTTCGTAGCGCAACTCGTAACGACTCAGTATTTCGGTGGCGCGGCGGCGCAAGTCCAGGTGGGTCACCTCGGTGGAGTAACGGAAGTTGAACTGCACTTCCAGTTCGCCGGGAATGACATTGGTCGCGCCAGTGCCGGCGTGGATGTTCGATATCTGAAAAGTGGTCGGCGGAAAACTCTCATTACCCTGATCCCAGGCTTCAGCGCACAGAGCGGCGAGCGCCGGCGCGGCGCGATGCACGGGATTGTCGGCGCGCTGCGGATAGGCGACGTGACCCTGCACGCCTTTGATCGTCAGGCGGCCGGACAGCGAACCGCGGCGGCCGTTCTTGAGGGTGTCGCCCAGCCGTCGTTCGCAGGTCGGTTCGCCCACCAGGCACCAGTCGATCTTCTCGCCGCGCGCCTCCAGATGTTCGACGACCTTGACCGTGCCGTTGACGCTCGGGCCTTCCTCGTCACTGGTGATGAGAAAGGCGATCGAGCCCCGATGTTCCGGATGCGCCGCGATGAAGCGTTCACAGGCCGTGGTCATGGCGGCGATGCTGCCCTTCATGTCGGCCGCACCGCGCCCATAGAGATGGCCGTCACGTTGCGTCGGTTCGAAGGGCGGCGAGGTCCATTGCGTCAGCGGACCGGTCGGCACCACGTCGGTGTGGCCGGCGAAGGCGAACAGCGGCCCGGCCGTGCCGCGCCGCGCCCAGAGATTGTCGACGTCGTCGCAGCGCAGCCGCTCGATCCGGAAACCGAGCGCGGCGAGGCGTTCGATCAACAATTCCTGACAGCCGGCGTCTTCCGGGGTGAGTGAAGGACGGGCGATGAGTTGCTGGGTGAGGGCGAGGGTGTTTGACATGGGGCGATTTTGCCACAGAGCGCGGTCCCGGCACAGTGCCGTGTCATGGTTGTTGCTGGTCGCTCGGGTTGGCTGCGCGATACGTCGACAGGGACGCCCCGTCAGTCAGCGTACATGGATTTGCCGTCATTGAGTTTCAGCCAGCCCTTCACGATGCGATAGATGATCCAGATTCCATTGGCGACGAGCACAAACCATCCGACAACGATTGCCAATGCAATTGCACCGAGGAGGCCCCAGAGAAGGCCAAACCAGAATGTACGGATCTGCCAGCGGAAATGACTTTCCAGGAACGTTCCGGTTACGTCTTCCTTCTTGACGTAGTTCATGATGATCGCAACGATGGCGGTAATGCCGACAAAAAACGATGCCGCATACAGAGCGTAGATGAGGAGGGTGAGTGTCTTTGCCGATTGCATATTATCAGCGGCAGATGGATTTTCCATTGGGTCTCCCCTTGTGATGTGCGGCAATCCGGAGGCGCTGCCACCCGCATAGCACATTGGCCCGCAGGTCGTATTGCGCCCTATTTGGACGTTATTAATAATTTGCTGTAAGCGGCGACATTAAAGCCCACCATCACTTCCGTGCCGTTTTCCAGTACCGGTCGTTTGATGAGCGTCGGATGGGCGAGCATGAGTTGGGCGGCGCTGGTGGCGTTGAGGTTGCGCTTGTCGGCATCGGGCAACTGCCGCCAGGTGCTGCCGCGGGTGTTGAGCAATGTTTCCCAGCCCAAGGTCTTGACCCAGCGCCTCAGTCGCGTGGCCTCCAGGCCATCGAGGCGCAGGTCATGGAAGCGGTAGTCGCCGTGATGTTGTTCCAGCCAGCCGCGCGCCTTCTTTACGGTGTCGCAGCTTTTGATGCCGTAGAGGGTAATCATGCGGTCGTAGTCCCTATGATGCGCTTCCGCCAGGAGAGGGTTGGGGTGATGGCGATCAGGTGCCCAGCGTAACCCGTGATGTCCCGAAAATTCAAGACGTCGCGCGGCGGCCGGCGTGTCCGCCGCGATTGTTCGCGCATTATTCCGCCAGCAGCGTCACCGTGGTTTCGGCTGTCTTTTTGTCGATATCAAGCCGCACGATACAGTACTCGTTCTGCACGTCGGTCGGCGTGGGGTCGTCGGCGCAACTGCAACCGGCGATGATCCCCGAATAAAAGAGCCCGGCTTTTATGCGCAGCAAGCCGGCTTCCTCGATAACGCTGATGATCATCACTTCGAGTTTGTCATCCAGGGCGATGCTGCTGGTGGACAAGCCCTGTTGCAAAGGCAGTTGCCCGACACCCAGTTGAGCGATTTCCTGCTTGAGGATGCTATCGAAGGCCGGGCTTTCCCAGGCGTTCAATGATTGGCTCAGTTGGATCATTGGGATGAGTCGATATTGGGAGAGGTGTAACGCAGCGCTCTGCCGCGGCGGCGCGTTAGTACCGACGTCTGCTGAAGCGAATAGTGTACATTTGTCAGAGCGCCTCGCCAAACGATTTCTTGAGTGACTGAACAGAATTCGGACGATACCAAGCATTGAACCTCTGGCGATACGATTCAAAGGGCTCGTGTAGCGCTTTGCGAGGATCGTTGCTGAGAGAGTACGCCATACCTTCGATAAGCCATGGTGCCGCACTTATAAGGACAAGGTTTCCGAAGTTTTCGGCCTGCCAATAATGGATGAGTTCATGGGCAACGTAGTATTCCTTCCATCCTCGTGGTGCAATCGTGATACCGAAGGTGCCAAATGTGAACCCGGCTTTTTTTCCAAGGCCGAAGTTCCTCCGACAAATCGCTGTCGTGCAAAAGACTATTCTCGGTTCCCCGACAGACAGGCCATGCGCTGTTTCAAGGTACCGTTTTGCGGTATTAAACAATGTCACTGCGGTATCCAATTGTGTCAGGTCATCAATGCAAATGTTGTGTTCGCAATGAACCCCGAATGTTTCCGGGAGCACTACACGAACCGGTTTGTAAAGGGCAAGCGCCGATACCGGTACAACGAGAGCGACGGCGAGAAGCCATTTTGCGTAGTTCATAAATCGGACCTCCTTTTGCCCTTGGGTTCATTACCCTGTTTCAACCGCCTAGTGTGGATCCGCATGCTAGGTGGTGTGGGGAGCGCCGGAGTGATGTCGGCGCTTACCCGATTAGCCCGCTTAGGCTTCACGTGAAATAACTTGACCAATATTGCGGTCCGTGGCCTAAAAGGCAGACCCGAGTTCAATCTCAAAGTGCAACACCCAGAGGCTGAAGGCAACCGCGCTACGATGCGCGGACTATGCCGAAACAATACAGCCATCTATCAATACATGACCGAGACATGATCGCCGTTAAATAATGCCGCCATTGATGGAGATAATCTGCCCGGTGATATAGGCCGCCTGGGTCGAGGCGAGAAAACCGATCAGGTCGGCGACTTCGCCGGGTGTGCCGGCACGTTGCATCGGTACCAGACGTGCGATGGCCGTGGCATCGAACGCCGCTTTGCTCATGGGACTGTCGATGATGCCGGGCGCGACTGCATTGACGGTGATGCCTCGACTGGCGACTTCTTGTGCCAGCGACTTGGTAGCTGAATTGAGTGCGCCCTTGGCGGCGGAATAATTGACTTGGCCGCGATTGCCGGTCAACGCGGCGATGGAAGACACAGTGATAATGCGCCCCCAGCGGCTGCGTATCATCGGCAGCATCAGCGGCTGGGTGACGTTGAAAAAGCCGTTAACGGATACGTCTATCACCCGGTGCCACTGCTCGGCGCGCATGCCGGGAAACACGGCGTCGTCATGGACGCCGGCATTGTTGACCAAAATCTGGATCGGCCGATGTTCGACGAGGGGAGACAGTACAGCGGCTACCGCCGTACTGTCGGTTACATCAAATGCGAGTATTTGCGCACTGCCGCCGCTAGCGCAAATCTCATCCGCCAGTGTCTGTGCTGTTTGCAGTCCGCGATGCGCTTGGATGTAGACATGGCAGCCGTCGGCGGCAAGTCGGCGGCAGATGGCCGCGCCAATGCCGCCACTGCCGCCGGTGACCAGGGCATTTTTCATGGCGCCTCTCCTGAGGTGGGTATGAGTGTGTCAGCATTGAGCGCGACGGTGGCGCGCCCGGCCAGCAGCAGGCGACCCGCCGCGCTGACGCTGAACTGATAAAGAAGAGTGTTTTCACTGCGCGTGACGCAGTTTGCCGTCACCCGCAGATCGTCGACAATGTTGTCCAGCCGCGGCACATGCAGTTGTGCGCCGCGCACGCTGAGCAGATAACCGGCCCGTATGCGGGTGCTGTCGGGTGGCGCCAGCAAGACGCCATGCACGGCCATAGCCTGTGCCGCATATTCGATGCCGCAGGCAGTACCCAGTCGACCGTAAGCGCGCAGCGGGTTGTCGGCGGCGCGATGGCTGTTCGCGCGACAGTGGATGCGCTGCGGATCCCATCCTTCCACGTAATCCAGCAGACACATGCTGCCCTGATGCGGGATGTGGCGGGCAATCCAGGCGTGATCCAGTTGGGTTTTATTCAGCACAGTGCGATGGCCACGGCGATACGCGTGCTGTCGAGGTAATCCAGCACCAGGTGTTTATCTTGCCGCCGCGCGATACTGCGCAACAGCGGCAAGCCGCGCGCGGCGGGGATGGCTAAGCGTAGGCCTTCAAGCGCGGCATCGTCGAGTTGGTCGGCGCTGGCGTCGGTCAGGTCGGCGGTGATTTGCGCCAGTGCGCGTGCGCTGCGCTGCGGTGCCAGCACCAGTGCAATGCCAAACGCATCGGGAATGGGGCGGGTGCTGTGCAGTGGCTCCGGATAAGCGCTGTCGCACGCCAGCAAAACGGCGCGGGTGTTATCAACCACCACCTGGGTGAGCGCTTCCAGCAGACCCGCGCCGAAGCTGGCGTCGAAGGCGCTCAATACCGAAGCCGTGGTCATTGCGCCAGTGGCGATACTCCAATACCCGGCGGCGGTGTTATGCACGGAATTATGAAAGCGGGTTGGCGAGATTTGCCGGTCAGCCGAGGCGAGCATTGCGCAGATGGCGTGACAGTTTTCCCCATCGCCGCCAGACGACGAAAACACGCTGGGCAAGCCGGCGGCGTCGAGTTCGGCTGCGGCGATGGCTTCCAGTCCGATCGCCAGTGTGAGTTTGACAATGGTGCTACTGCGTCGGCGTTCTGCCGCTGGCAACAACGCAGGAGACGGCAGTACGGTCTTGTGTGGCTGATAGGACTGCTGCCCGCTCAGGACCGCCCGACCGGTCGGCCAATCGGACCAACCGGGGCCGAGCAAGCCGATGCCTTCGATGTAGGCGGTGAGCGTCATGGATTACGCGCTAGTCCAAAAATCAGACTGCAATTGGTGCCGCCGAATCCAAACGAGTTGCTGAGCACACGCGCCACTGGCTGCGCGCGATTCTCCAGGACATAATCGAGATCGAACGCCGGGTCGAGTTGCCGGGTATTCAGGCCGGCGGGCAGCAAACCGTGCTGCAGCGCCAGCGCGCAAATCACTGCTTCCACGCCACCGGCGGCGCCCAGGGTGTGGCCAGTCGCACCCTTGGTGGAACTGCACGGTGTGCCCGAGCCGAATACCGAGTGAACTGCCTTGCCCTCCGCGGCATCGTTGCTCTGAGTGGCGGTGCCGTGTAGGTTGATATAGTCAATGTCAGATGCCTGCAAGCCGGCCGTTTTCAGTGCATCCTGTATGGCCATGCGTGCGCCCAGGCCATCCGGATGCGGTGATGACATGTGATAGGCATCGCTGGATTCGCCGATCCCGAGCAACAGCACGGCATCCGCATCCAGATGTTCCGGGGTGGGTTCCAGCAGCGCGAAGGCCGCCGCTTCGCCGATCGAAATGCCGTTGCGTTGTGTATCAAAGGGGCGACAGGCCTGTTCAGAAACCAGGCCGAGCGAATTGAAACCATACAGCGTCGTCAGACACAGCGAATCCACGCCGCCCACCACGGCCGCGTCTATCAGGCCTGCCGTCATCATGCGCCGCGCCGATGCAAATACCTTGGCGCTGGACGAGCACGCCGATGACACCACCACCGCCGGCCCCCTCAACCCAAAATAATGGCGGGTGAAATCGGCGACGGAAAAAGTATTGTGTGTTGCACCATAAATGAAATCGGCAGGCAGCGCGCCACTCACCGGGTCGCGACGCCGGTAGGCCTGCTCGGTTTGTAGAATGCCGGAAGTGCTGGTGCCGAGGAACACGCCAATGCGTTGCGCACCGTATTTTGCGATGGCAGCGCGCACCGCTTCGGCAAACCCATCTTGCAGCAAGCCGAGCAACGCGAGTCGATTGTTGCGGCAATTATAGTTAGTCAGGTGCGAGGGAAGCTGCATCGCATCTACCTCTTCGACCTCGCCAATGAACGTCGCAAGATCCACCGTTTCAAACGCGCACAGTGCCAGCCCGCTGCGACGTTGGCGCAGCGCGGCCAGCGTCTGGTCGAGGCCGCGTCCGAGGCTGCTCGTTGCGGTGAAATGGGCGAGCCAGAGCGGGTTCAAGGAAAAGTGATCCAAGCGCGGAAAAGGCGGATGTTAGCAAATTTCGGCGAATGGGTTTGATCAAAGAGAGGGATGGCGGAAATTGTCGACTACGCCCGCATCCAGACGCCGTCGCAATGACAGATAGGCGGCCAGTACCCCCAGCACGAGACCGGCCAGCACATCCATCGCCACATGCTGGCGTGTGGCCAGTGTGGAATAGACGATGCCGATACACCACGTCCAATTGAAGAAGAGTATCCACTGCGGCGCGCCAAAGCGACGCAGCAAGTGATGCAACCAGGTGCCCGAAAAAACAGCCGTGGTGACATGCAGCGAAGGACAGGCATTGCCAGATGCGTCCATGTTTTTAAGGAAACCCACTTCAGGATACTGAGCCCAGTCGATATTGGCGGCGGGTACTGCGGTGGGCCAGAAGTAGAAGACAATCAGCCCCGCGAGGCATGTCCAGGCCATGACCCTGCCATAGCCATACAGCTCGCGCCGCGTCGCCAGCAATGCCGGGGGTAGGGAAACATAGATCCACAGCGATATATACAGGGGCAAGGCCAGAGGCTGGAAGCCGATCAGGCGATCCAACATGATGAGGGGCATCACTGTCGGCGGATAGGCCGGTTCTTTCAGCAAATAGAAGTAAGCACCGAGAAACAGGCTGATGAAAAGCATCGTGCCGATACTTTTGAGATACATATGCTGGGTCATTACCGCTGCAACTTGACGGTACCAGGGCATCGTCTGAGCATTATCGTTCAAGATTTGTTCACCGTAGGATGCTGCAACTCTGCTGCGACTCATGCCAGGGCATGACGCAAGGTGACGAAACGCAGATTAGCTGCCGCGGCGGCGGCGGCGACAGCGGGGAACACTTCAAGAATAACAGGAATGCCGTCGCGCGTGCGTGCAGCGTTACCATCGTGCAACAGCAAAATAGCACCCGCTTGCAGGCCTCGCAATAGCCGGCATTTAACCCGCGCAACGTCGCCGATCCGGGTGTCGAATCCACGCGCCGACCAACTGGCGAGCCGCAGCTCCAGTCGAGCGAGCACCGGGTCCAGAAAAGGATTGCGCAAGCCGGCCGGCGCGCGAAAGAACCAGGGACGCTGGCCGGTAATCGTAGTGAGCGTGTCCTGTGCGGTCTGCAATTCGCGCGTGAAGCCGGAAGATCCCAGCAGTGCAAAATAATGGCGGTGGTGCTGGCTGTGATTTTCCACGGCATGGCCGCGCCGGACGATTTCGCGGCACAAATCCGGGTAGCGCGCGGCTTTTTCGCCGACGCAGAAAAAGGTGGCCTGGGTAGCGTAACGATCCAGCAGGTCCAGTAGCTGCGGGGTGACGAGGGGGTCGGGACCGTCGTCGATGGTCAGGGCGATTTCATTTCTGGCCGTGGCGGCGGCAGGTAGCCGCGTCCAGTTCGGTCCCAGCCCGTGGCTGCGTGGCCACAGTCCGAGCAGCGTGAACAGCGCGTGATTCGCCAGCACCGCGCCCAGTGCCCAGCGCCATTGCCCGGGTGCGGCGAGGACGGCGATCACGGCCAGTAGATGTAGCGCGATCGATGCGCGGATCAACAGCGTGGGTTGCCAGCGTATATTAGACATTGGCTTGCCGGGCGAAAATCGCGGAGTAAATCAGCGCAAGAATCACGCCCGGCGCCACGGTGACACCCATTGCCTGCAATATCGACACGTTGGAAAACGAAAGCAGACCAAAACCTGCGACGGTAGTGAGATTGGCAAACAGCATCGAGGCAAGCGTGCGGGGCGAAATCAGGTGATCGATCGGTATTGTCTCAGCCATTGTTCTTGTTCCCGGCGGGAGAGGATTGGGGGGCGGGTGATCGGCGCGGTCGAAAAACAAAGCGTAGTTGGAACCCACCGCGACCACCAGCAGCAAGCCCACCAGATGCAGAATAATCAATTGCTGGCCAAGCACAGCCAATCCCGCCGCGACGGTGATGACCGCGGCCGCCAGCGGCGCGATGATGCGTGCCACGCGCAGGGGCGAGCGGAAAACCACCAGCAGCAATCCGACAATGGCAGCCAGTCCGCCGAGCGACAACAGGATGGCTTCATGCAGATATCCGGAATACAGGCGATCGGACTCGGCTTTCATATCTACAAACAGTACATTGTGCAAGTCCGCGGCGCTCAGCACCGCACGCATTCGCTTGGCGTTGATACCGATGTTCTTAGGCGCGGTAAGCGGCAATAAGGCACTCCAGTGGTCGTTTTTTTCTATGAGCAGCGCATCCACCGCCATGGCCATCGAGGTCGGTTCAAGATCGGACCTTCGCAGCAAGGGCTGACGGCGCGCGGTTGCGACATCGGCAAGAAACGGCGTAAACAGTTGCGCACGCACCGGCAAGCCCTGAACAGCGTGCGCCAACCGCGTTTCCAGCGCGCCAGGGGAGGGCAAGCTGGCCTGACGCGCGCGCTGCATCGCTGCGCTGGGAAGATAACGGCTGGGACTGTCAAACCCGGCGAGTTCGCCTTGATCGACCTGCGCTTGCAGTATCGTGGAAACTTGTTCGGAAGAGCGCAACACGGATTCCCGGTTCGTGCCGGATACCACCACCAGATAACGCACACCCGGCGCGCCCATGTCGGCGCGCAGACTGGTGTCTAGGGCCACATCGGCTGGCGAGACCGGGCTTAACGAGGCGATCTTGTCATTCCACAAGCTGGCGCGGTGCAGGACGAGGATGGCGCAGGCCGCCAGCAGCAGCAGCGCGGTCGCCCAGCGCAGCGCAGCGGCGCGCTGCACCAAGCGGAACAGAACGACGCCGATCGCCGAGACATCATGAATGCGGAAGTTCGCCGGCAACAGATAGGGCAAGACGAAGCGGGTCACCGTTGCCGCGGTCATCAAGCCGGCAATCGAATACAGGCCGAGTTGCGCCAGCCCCGGAAAGCCCGACAGCAGTAGCGAAGCAAAGCCGAATATCGAGGTCAACACGCCGAGACGGACAGTGGGCCAGAAGCGCTGGATCCAGTGCTGCCGATCGGCATCGCCGTGCTCGGATTGTACGAACAGGTAAATCGAATAATCCACCGCTTCGCCGATCAGCGCGGTGCCAAAACCCAGAGTGATGCCATGCACCGCGCCAAAGCCCAGACTGACTGCCGCGATGCCGGCCAGCGCCCCGCTGATAACGGGCAACAAACCCAATGCCAGCGTGGTGAAGGAGCGATACACCAGCAATAACAGCAGCGTGATGAGTGTGACGCCGATGACGGACAGGCGGCTGACCTGACTTTTGATGGTCTCGCGTGACGTCACCGAGAATACACCTGGGCCGGTCATCACCAGTTTGGCGGCGGGGCTGGCGCTTGATGCAGTGTCAAACGCGTCGCGGATGGCGGCCATGGCACGCTGCTGGGCGTCGGTATCGGCACCCGAAGCACGCGTTTGCAGCAACATCAAGGCGCGGGTACCGTCGCGTGCTGCCCACGCCCCATCAATTACCGGCGGGGGAGTGCCGCTGTCGAGCTGGTCGAGCAATTGCACCATTTCACCGGTCGGGTCGCGTGGCAGCAGTGACTTGACCAACAGCCCGGCGGGCGAGGCGAGCAGGTCGATGCTGTCGCTCAACGCGGCATGCAGGCCGTCTACGCTGAAGCGCGCAGGTGTCACGGCAGGGCTCAGCAGATAGCGATTGTCGAACAGAAAAGCACGGTCGCGTGCGGCGCTGGCGGGCTCGCCGTTGTTGACGCTGAGAAATTCAGGATCGGCGCGCAGACGCTGGGCGATTTGTTTGGAAAGTCTGGCGCGGGTGGACGCATCGGCGCCTTCAAGGCCCACCAGAATAAGGCGCGCGGCCAGGCCGTCACGTATCTGCTCCAGGAGCAACTGCTGCTCAGGGGTGGGGCTGCGCGGCAAGAATGCCGATAAATCGGTGGTGAATCGAGTGCGGTTGATGATGATGCCGCAGACGAGGATAAACACCAGCCACAAGGCTATCGCTGTCCGGTCGCGCCGCGCAGGGGTTTGTGTCACGGGCCGGTCAACTTTTCGATGAGCATAAGCGAACTGTCACCATCGGCCTGGGTGATTTCAACGCTGCGCACGGCGTAGCCCACCCCCGCAATGCGGATACGCTTTACCACGGCCTGCATTGTTTCAACCGCCGGCAGTAGTTGCAGTGTCCAGTGTTCGGCGCTGCCCTCCAGACTCAGTCGATAATTGCGTTCCAGCGCCTTGCGGTCACCCGCCAGGGTGCCGCGGATGCTGTCGATGAAAGCGGCCAGCTCGGGGTAATTCTGCAATGGCAGTTGATGTTTCTTGCGGCCACGCTCGATCATCAATATGCCGTGATCCAGGATCAGGGATTCGGGCTTGGGTTCGAGCGTGCGCTCTTCCAGATGGTCAGGTGCGGTGTAGAACAGTTCCCCGGAGGTTGTCACCGGCGCTTCGAGCAGGGCGATGGATTTTTTCTCGGTAAAGCGGGCATGGTCGGAGCGGGTTTGTGCCAAGCCATGCATGAGTTGGTCAATATCCCAGCCGGCCGCATGGCTGATGACAGGCGTCGGCGCCAGCGCCAGGGCAACGAACACGCCGCGCAGGACGCGCGATGAAAAGACAGGAAGTGAGCACGATGTCATTATGATTTTGCAAGTGATGCCGCGGGTGCGGGCTGCCAAAAATCGAAAAAGTTGAACCAGTTGTACGGCGCCTGACGGCAGTATTTATCCAGCAGTTCAGCATAGCGGGCGATAGCCGCTTCCAGGGCGGCATCGCGTTGGTCGCGTGCAACGCCAGAGAAATTCGCCAGAGGATCGAAATGGATAGCGTAGCGGTTGCCGCCCAGATAAAGCCCTGTCATGAACACCACCGGACGCTGCAGCAATGCGGCCATGCGGAACGGTCCGCTGGGCAAATGGGCGTCAGTGCCGAGGATTTTCACAGGGTACAGAGTATCGGTGCCCGGAGTGCGATCGGCCAGCATGCCGACGACACAGCCTTCGTCCAGTCGCTTCTGCACCGTGATCATGGAATCGATATGCCCCAGGCCGATGATGTCCCGCACGGCTTCCGGATTGATGGCGGCCAGCATGGTGTTGATTTTTTGTGCGTTATCTTCATGCATCAGCATGGCGATGCGCAGATCCGTGTCTTTCCAGCCAAGCGCGCGGATCACTTCAAAGCTGCCCAGGTGCGCACCGATAAGGAACAGGCCATTGCCGTCGGCCAGCAGCTTGCGCAAGGTGTCTTCGCCATGCACTTCAAAATCAAACAAATCGAAGCGGTGGTTGAGCAGATAGATACGGTCATGAATGGTGGCGGCAAAGGTGAAAAAATGCCGGTACAGTTCCCGCCAGCGGGCGGGTCGACCCAATACGCGCCGGAGATAATTACTTGAGGCGCGCCGACTGGTCGGCGCGAACAACAGAAAATAACTGGCGATCAGATACAGCACGCCGCGCGCGGTGCGCCGCCCCAGGCGCAGTGAAATCCACGTCATGAGGCGCAACATAAGCATGTTGCTGCGTTCCGGGGTATGCGCCCAGGCGGATTGGCTGACGGTCGGGCGCGATGTCATACAGGTGATATCGGCACGATACCGCCGCTGGCGATTTTGCGCCTGCCCGCCACGATGTCGAAATGTATCGTGCCGCTGGCCGAGAGGCTGTGCCGGATCTCCAGTTCGTCGCCGGGACGCGCCGGACTCAGAAACTTGACCGAACTGATCTCGCAGAGAGCCAGTACGATGCCGCGGACCTCGACAATGATTTGCAATGCCACGTCCAGCAGCACGACACCCGGGAGGATGGGCGTGCCGGGAAAATGTCCCGCAAACGCGGGATGATCTGGCGGAACAATCCAGCGCGTGGTGTTATTCATGCGGATTTTTTTGCGTTCCGCGTGCCTGTAGCAGGGCTTGCAGCGCCTCGCGCGGCAGCTTGCCAGTGTGGTTACGTGGCAGTGCCTTCACAAACAGTAGTGGGCGCGGTAGGAAGACCGGGTCAATACGTTCGCGTAGCGCTGCCAACAGGTAGGACGCCTCCATGCCGGGCGCTACCACGCAGGCAACAAGCCGAGCGACATGGTCTGGCCTGAATTCATCGGGCATATAAAAAGCGCCATCGACGACGCCAGGAATGGCGTTAAGCAGGTAATCGAGACTTGCCAGCGAATGCCGTTTGCCCGCGATATTGACCATGTCGGCTTTGCGCCCGTGCAGTAAAAAGTGCTCGTCTGTCAGAGGTTCAAGCATGTCGTTCATGACGGTGGGTATCTCGATGTGGCCGCCGCACGCGCGCACGCAGTCACCCTCTACGACCAATTTTATCTCGGGGAACAGGCGCCATTCTGCCGTTTGCGTGGGGCGGCGGGTAGCAATCTGGCCGGTTTCGGTGCTGCCATAGATTTCCATGAGCGGCGCCATGCAGCGTGCCTCGATGTCCTGCGCGAGTTGGGCAGACAGCGGTGCCGTGGCGGAGACCACCCCTGTGATTTCCGGTAGAGTCACCCCGGCATCGAGCAAGGCGCGTAGATGTACGGGCGAGGACACCAACACGCGTGGCTTGGGCACGCTCGCCAGTGCCTGGCAAATGTCGGCCGGGTAAAACGGTTGCGCATGGCTGAAGGCGTTGCCGCTTTGCCAGGCCATCAGCACCGTGGATTCAAGCCCATACATGTGTTGCGGCGGTACGGTGCCAACCAGGGTGCGGCGCGTGTCATGTAGCAGACCCAGGCGCGCTGCTCCGGCTTGTACACTGCTGACCAAGGTACTCCAGGTTTTTGGATGCGGTTGCGGGGTGCCGGTCGAGCCGGAGGTGAACACCACGGCGATGAGTTGGCTACCCTCAATCCGCGGAATTGCAATCAGGTCCGCTTGGTTAACGCCCATCACTGGGTAACGCAGTTGGGTAAGCTCCACCGCACACTGGTCGCTGTCAGTCAAACAAAACACATCCGGCGCAAAAACCTTGATCTGACGCACCGTTTCCGGTGTGTGGGTGGATGGCAGCAGGCTGACTTTGCCGGCCACAATGGCGGCCGCCAGGCCCACGCTAAAATGGTAACGATCGCTGCACATATTGAGCAGATGACTCCCTGCGGGAAACAACGCGGCAAGCTGCCTGACCTCGGCCAGGAACTGGCGCAGCGTGACAGCGCCAGCGGCACGCCAAGCGATGATGCTGTCCGGGGAGACGTGGGATACCAGCGGCAGTGGAGGCATGATTTAGGCTGCGCGACTAACGGTAGGCGGGGCGCGCTGTGCTATACCGGTATGCCCATACCGCATCGAGAATGTGCGCGTGCCGCATCTTGGGGAATACCCGTCGGCGCACCCAATGTTCGGCTATGAACATCAACGCAACCAGCGGTAGCGTCAGAAAATTATCAAAAACTGACCATATGAACGGCACGATCCGCATGCCTAGATATTGCAGCCAGGAAACCAGTCCAAAATGTTGCTGGAGCGCCGACCATCCAGTCCGCCATGCCGCGCACGCCAGCACAAGCAGGCCTAACATGAAGATGCGTTGGGGTGAACGCCGGGCCAGCAGCGGATAGCCGATCAGCAGCGCGGCAATACCCAGCCAGCGCAGGCGGCGGTGCGTCATTAGCGGGTTCTCTGTGCGGCGATATAGTCGGTGAGGCTGCGCAGTGAGCTAAAAACATGCCGGTTATCTGCGCTGTCGGCACGCAGTTGCAGGCCGTAGCGCTTGGAAACCACCAGCGCAACTTCCAGCACATCAATCGAATCCAGGCCCAGACCATCGCCATACAACGCCGCGTCAGGGGATATTTGATCTGCCGTGACCTCGAGGTTCAGGCTCTCGATCATCAATTCAGCAACTTCATGTTGCAAATCTGCGGTGCTGGAGACAGTCGGCTTCTGATTATCATGCATGGTGTTTTTAGGAGTGTATAGAGCCAAAAGTGGTAAAGCGACAAACGATTCAGCGCAGGCGCATTTTACCTGCTGGAGCCGGATTGCTTCAATCAATTCGATTGGTTCGCGGACCTAGAGGTCTAAAATCGGTCAGCCCCGTCAGTCGTGATCGCCGGAGCGGACCTGTGTGGCGCCTGTGGGAGGGGCTGCGGGTCTGTCAATTGGCGCGGGTGAGCGTGGGCACGGTGCTTGGCGGCCAGTAAACGCATGGGTATGCGCCACCTCCGGAGTGGGCCTAACGCTCGACAAAACGGCTGTGTACCGGCGATTCAGCGCGGCGCTGGAAAAATTACGGACGCGGGAATCTGGGTGACTGAAACCCAGCGCATCACTATTTTCGGGTCAGGGCCGTGCTGACGTTGGACACAAACAGCAGCGATGTGAGCGCGGGTCGGAGCAAGCAGCGTGAATTGCCACGCATCACAATCGTTTGCGACTGAAGATTCCAAGCATGCAGCCGGGCGGGGGCTGTCGGAGACAGTGAAGGCTACCGAGTCGAGCGGTATTGATAAGCCGAGGCCCCGGGCCTTGACGTAGGCTTCTTTAAGCGTCCAGTGAGTGAGCAATCGCTTATTCCGATCGCTGAGAGGCAGCGCCTGGAGTGCGACGATCTCACGGGGGGAGAATATTGACTCGACAAGCCCCGCAGATACCGGCCGGTCCAGGCGTTCAATATCTACGCCCACGCCGACTCCTCGGGTAACGGCACAGACGACCAAGTCTCCCGATTTCGAGCTATTGAATTCCAGGGGATCATCGGTCAGCGGATAAGCGATGCCGGGTCGCCCGTGCTGGTTGGACGTGAATTGCCATTGACTCGGTGCGACGGCGGCGTAGTGCGAGAGTACGTGCCGCCGCAGCGAGCGCGAGGTCAAGAATGAGTTTCGATCCCGTGCGAATTGGAAACGCGCGGCATGACGCTTTTCGCTGGTGGAAAGTACCGCCCACGCAGCTGCGGAATGCCGCGGGTCATCCAGATCCGTGACAGCGGCGAACCACAGGTGTACACAGGATGCGGGAATGTGCGTCAACGTCATTGGGTACGCCTGCATGTGGTTACAACAGAAGGATGCCTACCGAATTGATCGACATTGCACCGGTGGGACTTAGGAAGGACTTGGCTATAATTCTCGCAACCGGACGGCGGCGGAAGTCTTCAATAACATACTGAATAATTATGGTGGGCGATAGTGGGTTCGAACCACTGACCCCTGCCGTGTGAAGGCAGTGCTCTACCACTGAGCTAATCGCCCCAAGGCGCAAAATTGTACGGGGCGGGTGTCTGTACGTCAATTCAACGTCATGGTGTCTTTTGACGGTGGTGCCACTATCAAAATGGAACGCGATATTGCAAAATACGCACCCCGGTTGTGTGAGGCGTAAGCCCTCTGTTGGCTGTACAGGCCCGTCATTTGTTCCGCGCCATAGCTACGATAGTTGCAATTAACCGAATCCGTCTCCGTGGATTTTCCTGATATCGATACTGCCCCAAGCCCGGCGCCGCGCCAGGGTGTGTGGCGCGATTTGCTGCTGATTACGCTGCTGTTCGTGTTGAGTTACGGCGCCATGCTCGGCAATCGGGCTTTATGGCAGCCTGACGAGGCCCGTTATAGCGAAATCCCACGTGAAATGCTCTTGAGCGGCGATTACCTCACTCCGCACCTGGATGGTGTCAAGTATTTCGAGAAGCCGCCCTTGTTCTATTGGCTGGAGGCCGGTGCGCTGCGCTGGTTCGGGTTGAGCGCGTGGAGCGCGCGCCTGTGGCCGGTACTGTTCTCACTGTTCGGTTGTCTTGCGGTCTACGCCGCCGGGCGGGCTTGGTACGGGCGCGGCGCCGGGTTGGCGGCGGCGGGGGTACTCGCGACCAGTCTGTTGTACTTCTTCCTTGGCCGTGCCGTGATTCTTGATCTGGCCCTCACCGCTTTATTGAGCAGCGCCATGCTGGCCCTGGTGCAAGGTGTCCGCACACCGCTCGGTACGCGGCGCCGCAATTGGTTCTGGGGTGCTTATGCCCTGATGGCGCTGGCCACGCTCACCAAGGGCCTGATTGGTTTCGTGCTGCCGGGCATGGTGGTTGCGGTCTGGGTCGCGTTGCTGGGCGAGTGGCGTCTGCTGCGATCCATGTATCTGCCTTCGGGTGTGCTGGTGTTCCTGCTGATCGCCGCGCCCTGGCATGTTTGGGTCAGCGCGGTCAATCCGGAATTCCCCTATTTTTATTTTGTGCAACAGCATTTCCTGCGCTATCTGACCGACGCCGAGCACCGCTATCAGTCCGACTGGTTCTTCATGCCCATCCTACTGCTCGGTTTCTTCCCCTGGACGCTGTTCCTGGCGCAGGCCCTGCGTCAGAGCGTAGTCAGGCTCCGGGGGCGCCGGCGTGAGCATAAGGAAACGCTGTTTCTAGTGGTGTGGTTTGTGGTGGTGTTCAGTTTCTTTTCGCTGTCGCATTCCAAACTGGTGCCTTATATTCTGCCGGTGTTTCCACCGCTGGCGCTATTGGTCGGCCGTTATTTGGCCAATGTCGATATTGCCGCAGCGGGCTGGCGCCGTGGCCTGCAGCTGCTCGCGCTCTTCGATCTGTGTGCCGCCGTGAGTTTCCTGCTGATGGCGAGCGGAATCTGGCACGGTGCGCAGGTGCAGGAAATGCAACGCCTGATTGGGCCGACGCTGTGGCTAGTGGCAGGGACTTTTGCGGTTGGCATGCTGGTAACCCTGGTGGCTCTGCGCAGCGCCGACCGGGTTCGGGTGCTGGCCATGGTGATGGCGAGCACTTTGCTGATTCACCAGTGTTTCAGTTATGCGATGAGCCGCATGGATGAGAAATACACCGTGAAAGGATTGGCGCTGATGCTCAAGCCGGAGCTGCGCGCTGATGACGTGGTGGCGTCCTATGCGACCTATTACCAGGATCTGCCGCTCTATCTGCGGCGCCGCATCACCATCGTCGACTGGAACAACGAATTGACTTTCGGCGCCGCGCATCAGGACGCTCCGTGGCTGCTCGATTCACCGGCCCTGTGGACCCTGTGGAAGGGGCCGCGGCGCGTGTTTTTGTTCGCCAACGCCGGTTCGCTGGCGGGGCTGCGCCAACTGGCCGGCGATCGTTATTACTTTTTGGCCGGGGACAAGTATCATGTGCTCCTGTCCAACGAGCCTCCACCGCCATGACCGTGTTCCCACTCATTCTGCTCGGCGTGCTGCTGAACGCGGCGGCGCAACTGCTGCTCAAGCAGGGCATGCGCCAGATCGGCCCGGTACACATGGCCTGGGAACAGGCCATGCCCGTGGGCCTGCAGGTCGCGGCCAATCCTTATGTGCTCACCGGCCTGTTCTTTTATGTGGTCAGCGTGGTGGTGTGGCTGGTGGTGCTGTCGCGCGTCGATGTGGGTTTCGCGTACCCGATGCTCAGCATCGGCTACATCGTCAACGCCGTCGCCGCCTATTATCTGTTCAACGAGGCGCTGTCGCCGACCCGCATGCTCGGCATCCTGGTGATCATCGCGGGCGTGGCCCTGGTGGCGCGCACATGAGCGACGATTTCCTACCCTTCTCGCGCCCGTCGCTGAGCCGCGCCGCCATCGATGAAGTGGTGGCCTGCCTGGAATCGGGCTGGATCACCACCGGCCCGCGCGTCAAACGTTTCGAACAGGATCTGGCGGCCTATCTGGGTGCGCCGCATGTGCTGGCCTTGTCGTCGGCAACGGCGGGTCTGCACCTGGCGCTGCTGGCGCTGGACCTGCGGCCCGGCGATGAAGTCATCACCACGCCGCTGACCTTCGCCGCGACACTCAACACCATCGTGCTGGCCGGCGGCCGGCCGGTGCTGGTCGATGTCGATGCGCGCACCTTCAATATCGACGTCGCGCAACTGGCCGGCGCCATCACGCCGCGCACGCGCGCCATCCTGCCGGTGCACTTCGCCGGCCTGCCGGTGGATCTCGATCCGTTGTATGCGCTGGCCGAGCAACATGGTCTGCGTGTCATCGAAGACGCGGCCCATGCCATCGGCACCGAATACAAGGGCCTACGCATTGGCAGCTTCGGCGATACGCAGGTGTTCAGCTTCCATCCCAACAAGAACATGACCACGGGCGAGGGCGGCTGCGTCACCACCCGCGATGCGGCATTGGCCGAACGTGTCGCGCTGCTGCGTTTTCACGGTATGGACCGCGAGGCATGGAATCGTTTCGGCAAATCCGGCAATCAGCACTACGAAATCATCCTGCCGGGTCTGAAGTACAACATGATGGACATGCAGGCCGCGCTTGGCATTCATCAACTGGTCGAACTGGATGGCTTCATCATGCGTCGCACCGAATTGGCATTGCGTTACAAGCAAGCGCTGGCCGGCTGGCCGCAACTGCAATTGCCCACCGCGCCGGCCTACGCGCACCGCCACGCCTGGCACCTGTATTCGCCGCTGATCAATGTCGCCGCCGCCGGCATGGACCGCGATGCTTTCATGGCGGGCCTGAAGGAGCGCAACATCGGCACCGGGTTGCATTACCGCGCCGTGCATCTCTATCCGTATTACCGTGAGCACTACGGCTTCAAGCCCGGCGATTTTCCCAATGCCGAGCACATCGGCGAGTGCATCGTCAGCCTGCCGCTGTTCCCCGGCTTGAGCGATGCCGATCAGGATCGGGTAATCGCCGCGATGGCGGATCTGTTCGGGCGGGTCTGAGCTATGCGTCCCATACTCAGCGTCGTCATACCCGTATACAACGAGGAAGCCAATCTCGATATGCTGTTTCAGCGGCTGACCGCGGTGCTCGATGCGCAGCAGCGGCCCTATGAGATTCTGTTCACCAATGACGGCAGCCGCGACCGCTCCCGGGAAATACTGACGGGATTTTTCGCCGCGCGTCCCGGCCAGGTGCGCGTCATCGATTTCAATGCCAACTACGGCCAGCACCAGGCCATCATGGCCGCCTTCGAACGCGTGCGCGGCGATGTTGTCGTGACGCTCGACGCCGACCTGCAGAACCCACCCGAAGAGATTCCCAAGCTGCTGGCCGCGATCGATGCCGGCCACGATGTGGTCGGCGGCTATCGTGCGCATCGCCAGGACAACATTTTCAGGCGTTATGCCTCGCGCCTAATCAACGGCGTGCGCGAACACACCACCCGTATCCGCATGCGCGATCAGGGCTGCATGCTGCGCGCCTATCGCCGCGATATCGTCGATGTCATCGCGGCGACGCATGAAAGCTCGACCTTTATCCCGGCGTTGGCGATGAGCTTCGCCAGCAATCCCGCCGAGGTCGAGGTGGCGCATGCGCCGCGTCATGCGGGAACCTCGAAATACAGCCTCTACGACCTGTTGCGCCTGAATTTCGACCTGATGACCGGGTTTACGCTGGTGCCGTTGCAGATATTCACCATGGCCGGCATGTTCATCTCGGCGTTCAGCCTGTTGTTCGTGATCTTCCTGTTCATTCGCCGTCTGGTAGTCGGCCCCGAGGCGCAAGGCGTGTTCACGCTGTTCGCGATCCTGTTCTTCCTGGCCGGCA
>VFSW01000682.1_pt1 | contig 50534 bp, 49 predicted proteins | sample 5358111 | NCBI WGS metagenome assembly VFSW01 (sample SAMN11554181, study PRJNA540505) | mine drainage metagenome | isolation source: sediment from site ElyBrook_90M | place: USA: Ely Copper Mine, Vershire, VT | collected 2017 | reverse complement strand
TCCAGAAACATCCCAAAATACTGTACGCTAACTTATGCAACTAGATACTAGATCCTAAGCCCTAATTGCTAGCTGCTGCTTTTCCATCATCTGCGGGATGGTCACGAACTCGTAGCCTTCGCTCTTATATCGCGACACGATGCGATCCGTGGCCTCGACGCTGCGGCTGCGGTCGACGCCGATGCGATGGTACTCGCCGTCGTGCAGCAGAATGACGTTCCCGCCGCGAATCTGCCGCTCGGCGCGTTTCACGATTTCGCCGGCTGACTGCGCCTTCCAGTCATAGCAGGTGACATTCCACATCACCGGCTCCAGCCCCAGCGCTCGCGCCACGCGCAGCGTAGCGGCACGGCGTCCGCCGAAGGGAGGTCGGAACAGCCGCGCGTTCACCCCGGTTGCGTCGAGGATTGTCTGCTGCGTGGTCTGCAGTTGCCGCCGCACCTCGGCGGCGGAGGCGAAGATCAGGTTAGGATGGTCCCAGGCGTGGACACCAATGGCGTGACCTCCGGCAACCAGGCCGCGCGCGATGTCGGGCCTTTGCTCGACGAACCGCCCCAGCAGAAAGAACGTCGCCTTCACGCCGTGGCGCTCCAGCACTTCCATCATGCGCCAGGTGTAGGGATCGTTGGGGCCGTCGTCGTAGGTCAGCGCCAGCAGGCGCGAACCGCCAGCCAAGCCGACGAAGGTCTCGCCGTAGAGCTGCGACGTGGGCCACATCGTGTGAAAGCCCGCCCACGCAGCCAATGCGGCGAGCCCGGCGGCATCGAGTAGCGCGGAGATCATGGCCCCGATTCTAAACGGTCCTGCAGCAACGCCCGCGCCTCGAGTTCACTGCACCAGCACTCCCGTCTCGCCGTTGCCGTTCTCGTCGGCTTCTTCCGGCGGGATGACCGACGCCGCAGCCAGACGGTCGCCTTCTTCCAGTTGCAGCAGGCGCACGCCCTGCGCGCCGCGCCCGCACTCGCGGACGGTCTTGCTGTTGATGCGGATGATCTTGCCGAACTGGCTGATCACCATCACCTCCGACTGCTCGCTGACTAGCAGGATGGAAACGATCTTGCCGCCGCGCGAGGTCGTCCGCACGTTGATGGTGCCCTTGCCGCCGCGCGATTGCAGGCGATACTCATCGACGTCGGTGCGCTTGCCATAACCGTTCTCGGTGACCGAGAGGATCAGATTGGCGGCTTGCGCTTCGCCGTCCTTGGCTTTCTTGCGCTCCTTGGGCGTCACCGCCATGCCCACGATGTAGTCTTTAGGCTCCAGGTTCATGCCGCGCACGCCGTAGGCAGCCCGCCCCATGGGGCGAACATCATCCTCCTCGAAGCGGATCGCCTGCCCCTGATAGGTGGCCAGGAAGATGATCTGATTGCCGTCGGTGCAGGCAGCCGCCACCAGTTCGTCGTCGTTGTCGATGCCGATGGCGTTGATGCCCACCGAGCGAACGTTGCTGAAGTCCTTCAGCGGCGTCTTCTTCACCGTGCCATTGCGCGTGGCAAAAAAGACGTAACGGTTCTCTTCCTCCAGGTCGCGCACGGTCAGCCAGGCGCGAACGCTTTCGCCCGGCTGCAGCGCTACCAGGTTGGCGATGGCCTTGCCCTTGCCCGCCGCGCTCAACTCGGGTATCTCGTACACCTTCAGCCAGTAGACGCGCCCCTTGTTGGTGAGCACCAGGATGTAATCGTGGGTGGAGGCGACGAACAGGCGCTCGACAAAATCCTCCTCGCGCGTGCTCATGCCCTTGCGGCCGGTGCCGCCGCGGCGCTGTTGGCGATAGGTGGAAATCGGCGTGCGCTTCAGGTAGCCCGAGTGGCTCACCGTCACCGCAACCTGTTCGTCGGCGATCAGGTCTTCCAGATTGATTTCTGCGGCTTCGTCCTCGATCTGCGTGCGGCGCTCGTCACCGTATTTCTTCTTGATCTCCTCCAGCTCCGTGACGATCACGCCGCGCAGCTTTTTCTCGCTGGCCAGGATGGATTCGTACTCGGCAATGCGGCCGCGAACCTCGGCCAGTTCCTTCAGGATTTCGTCAATCGACAGTCGCGTGAGGCGATGCAGTTGCAATTCCAGAATGGCGTCGGCCTGCACGGCATCGAACGGCCTGGTGAGCTGCGAGGGCACGAGGCCCTGGAGCGAAACCGTCTTCCCCGACTTCCCTTCCCCAACGTTGACCGTCTTGCCGGTGAAGTATTCGACCAGGTTGCTTCGCGCCTCGGCACGGTTCTCGCTGCCGCGAATGATGCGGATCACGTCGTCCACGCGGTCCAGCGCGACCTGGTAGCCCTCAAGGATGTGCTCGCGCTCCTGCGCCTTCATCAGCAGGTAGGCCGTGCGGCGGCGCACCACGTCGATGCGGTGATCGACAAAGTACTGGATGGCCTGCAGCAGGCCCATCTCGCGGGGCTGGCCATTGACCACGGCCAGGAAAATCATCGAGAAGCTTTCCTGCATCTGGGTGTGCTTGAAGAGCTGGTTGAGCACGATCTGCGCTTCGGCGCCGCGCTTCATCTCGATGACGATGCGCATGCCGTCGCGGTCGCTCTCGTCGCGCACGTCGCCGATCTCGTCGATGATCTTGGTGTTCACCAGTTCGGCGATGCGCTTGATCAGGTTCGCCTTGTTGACTTGGTATGGTATCTCGGTGACGACGATGGCATCGCGCTCTTTGGTCATGTGCTCGATGGCCGCTTTGGCGCGCATGACGAAGCGGCCGCGCCCGGTGCGATAGGCCTCCACGATGCCGCCGCGCCCGTGAATGAAGCCACCGGTTGGGAAGTCCGGCCCCTGCACGTACTTCATGATGTCGGCCAGCGTGGCGTGCGGGTTGTTCACCAGCATGATGGCGGCGTCGACAATCTCGGTCAGGTTGTGCGGCGGAATCTTCGTCGCCATGCCAACCGCGATGCCTTCCGAGCCGTTGATAATCAGGTTCGGAATTCGCGTCGGCAGCACCAGCGGCTCGACCGTGGTCTCGTCAAAGTTGGGCAGGAAGTCGACGGTGTCCTTGTCGATATCGGCCAGCTGCTCTTCGGAGATCTCGGTCATGCGGCATTCGGTGTAGCGATAGGCCGCAGGGGGATCGGCATCGACCGAGCCGAAGTTGCCCTGACCGTCAATCAGCGGATAGCGTAGCGAGAAGCCCTGCGCCATGCGCACCATCGCGTCGTAAACTGCGGTGTCGCCGTGAGGGTGATACTTGCCGAGCACCTCGCCGACGACCTTGGCGCACTTTACGTGCTTGCGATTGTGCAGCAGGCCCATGTCGTGCATCGCGTAGAGAATGCGGCGGTGCACCGGCTTCAGGCCGTCGCGGATATCAGGCAGCGCGCGCCCGATGATCACCGACATCGAGTAGTCGAGATACGAGCGCCGCATCTCGTCTTCAATGTTGATGAACTGCACGTTGCCGCCGCCGTGGCCCATGTTGTCGAGCGGGAGTTGCCGGTTGGGATCGTCAGGCATGATTAGCTGCGAGCTGTGAGCCACTAGCTCCGAGCTCGTTCCTTCCTACTCAATTTTCGAAGCAGTGATGGACCCATAATCGAGGTCGTCATCACCAGCGAGCTTATGACTCGCGAGGGATCTGCTTTTCACCAGATGGGGGCTGCCCCACTCATTCGCGGTGTTCGAATGAGTGGAAGAAACGCCCACGTTGTTCCACCGGCCTGCGGGCGCAAATCCAGCGTCACGAACTCTGTTCGCAAGCGTCCGAATCATGCGCAAGTCATTGCAAAATCAGGAGATTGTCCGCCGATGAACACTTATGATTATAGCATGAATAGCGGCTGTTTTACTGCCCCTGCGTCCCCCGCACTGCCTCCTGGCATTCCCGCGCCTGGGTAAGCAGTTTGTCGATTGCGGGGTCGGCGCGCAGCTTTTCCAGCAGTGGGTCGGTCAACAGATTGGAGTAGGAACAGTAGTTGTTCTCAATGGCCGCCTCCAGCAAATGCAGGGCGGCTTGCTGCTGTCCGCAGTACGCAAACAGCGATCCCTGAATGTACCAGGTCTCGGGGTCGGGATCGCTGGGAAAGCTGGTCTCGGACTCTTGCGCGATGCGGTCCAGTTCCGATGCCGGCTGCAGCCCCAGGCAGGACTCCAGCAAGTCGCGATGATACCGAGGCGCGGTAGGCATCTGCTTCACCGCTTCCCGGGCCTCGTCAACCTTGCCTTCGCGGAGCAGCAGCGAGGGCGTGATATAGGCCGCCCATTCCGAGCCGGCGTCCAGGCGGATGAAGTCGGCGGCGCGGCCAGGGCGGCCCAACTCCATAAACGGCCAGGCGCAGGAGCGAAAGATGTAGTTTGCCGGATCGAGCGCCAGGGCGGTGTTGCATTCGTTGGTGGCCTCTTGCAGCATTCCGGCATAGCGATAAACGTAGCTCATGACGAAGTGCGCCTGTGCGCTCTCCGGCCTCCGCTTCACCAGCGCCTGCGCAGCCTCGTAAGCCTTGCCTAGCTCGCCCCGCTCCACGCGATTGGTAATCAACTGACCGGCGGCCACGGTGAGGTTGGGGTCCAGCTTTACCGCCTGTTCACAAGCCTGATTGGAAAGCTGGAACATGCTCTCGCCGCCATCGGAGTACGTCGCGTCGTAGTAGGCGCGCAAGCCCAGCTCCTGCCAGGCAGGCGCGTAATCCGGGTCCATCTGCACCACGGCTTTTAACACGGCGATCGCGTCCTTGTTGGGCCCGGGATCGTGCGGCAGCGCCAGCGCGTGGAGGTAGAGATCGTAGGCCTCGGGGTTCTTGGGATGCGAACCGGCGGCGAACGTCCCGCCGGCCACGCCTAACGCCGGCAGCAGGCCTCGCCGTATCTCAGCCGCCATGTCTGATTGCAACGCGATCAGGTCCTGCGTTGGCGCCGTAAAGCTCGTCTCCCACAGCAGGCGGTCGTCACGAACGTCAATAGCTTCCAGCGTAACGAACAGGTTTTGGCCCCGCTTCAGAAAGTGCCCGGTCAGGACGGTGGCCACGTGCAACTCGCGCCCGACCTTTTGCAGATCGGCGCCGGCGTACTTTTGCGTGAGCGAGCTGGGCCGCACATCGAGGGTGCGCTGGTACGTAAGCACATTGGCGATCTCGTCAGCCAAGGCATAGCGCAGGAAGTCCACGCTGATGTCGCCGTTCATGTTCTGCAGAGGCAACACCGCAATGGTGTTCTTGGCGCCGGCCGCTCCCGGACGATGCTTGTACCACCACATTCCCGCCAGCGTCAGCACCATCAGCAGAATCGCGCCCATCACCACCAGCAGGTAGGTCTGCCAGCCGCTGGTCGTCTGGAAGGTGGCCGTCGCGATGCGATAAGGAAAAGGGGAACGAATTCGTCCGCTGCTGCTTAGCTCAGGATCGCTTTCCCGCTTCAGGGCCTGCAGGTCAGCCTTCATGGTCAGCGCGTCCGGGTAGCGGTTGCCGCGGTTCTTTTCCATCGCCCGGCCGATGATGCCCTCCAGATCGCGCGGCAGTTTCGGGTTGAGCTTGAGCGGCGAAACCGGCTTCCGGTTGAGCACCGCCTCCAGCGTGGTCACCGTGTTGTTGCCGGCAAACGGCTTCTGGCCTGTGGCCATCTGGTAGAGCACCACGCCTAGCGAGAACAGATCACTGCGGGGATCAAGCTCCTCGCCGCGTGCCTGCTCCGGCGACATGTAAACCGCCGTACCGAAGATGTCGCCCGCGATGGACACGTCGTCGCCCGTGATCGGCTTACCGGTCAGCGGATCGTGCGACAACTTCACCAAACCGAAGTCCAGGATTTTGACTTGCCCGCTCTGGGTGAGGAAGATGTTCGCCGGCTTAATGTCGCGGTGAATGATCCCTTTCGCGTGGCAGGCGGCGAGCGCATCGGCCACCTGGATGCCGATGTCGAGGATCTCCTCGATGTCCATCGGCCCGCCCCGCAGCCGGTCCTTCAGGCTGAGGCCCTCCAGCTTCTCCATCACAATGAAGGGCTGACCCTTCATGTCCTCGATGTCGTAAATGGTGCAGATGCCGGGGTGATTCAACTGCGAGGCGGCGCGGGCTTCGCGCTCGAAGCGCTCCAGCGCCTTGCGGTCGTTGAGCAGATTCTCGGGAACGAACTTGAGCGCGACGTGGCGGCCCAGACGCGTGTCTTCCGCGTCATACACCAGCCCCATTCCGCCACCGCCGAGTTTTCCCACAATGTGATAGTGGGAAACCGTCTCGCCAACCACCATCCGCGAACCTCGGTCATGCTCGCGGTTATGGTAGGACGCGGGTGAGGGCGGGTCAACTTGACGGCAGAAAAAGCGGCGGGAAATATGCTGCGCAACGGCGAGCTACGGCTCGCCTTGTCCCAAATCATGACTGGCCCTGTGGCCGTTCTTTCCGTAAAGAACACCCTGCCGAGGAGGATTTCCAACTAAGCTGCGACCTACAGATCAAAAGCAGAATCGTCGCGTTTTGACCGACCTTCGGTTTGCCAAATGTGTCATTTGCCTGCAGGAGGTTACACCGTGGTGCGAAATTGAAAGAGTTTTGTCAACAACTTTTGACAAAACCGTGACCTCGTGTAGACAAGTCTGCTTCGACGTGTAGGTACATTGCGGAAGCCTAGTGGCAATTTAAGTTGACTTACCGCGCGGAGGTAGGAAATAGTACGCACATCGCCGCTTCGTGGGCAACAGTTTGTGGGGCAAACTCCAAAAATCAAAACTCAGCTCAGAGCAATGGGGCCAGACGGACGCATTTGGAACGGAGGAAGGAGAATTGCTATGACGCGTTTCGAACAATACCGCAATTCAGGGATCGCTCGGCTGGCTAGCCTGGCCGGGCTTTTCCTTCTGCTGGTGATGCTTGCGACGGCGGTCGCCGTGCAGGCGCAGACGTTCACCGTCTTGCACAGCTTCACCGGAGGCAACGATGGCGGATACCCCCAATCTGCCCTTGCCATCGACCGCGCCGGCAATCTGTACGGCACGGCGCTAATCGGCGGCCGATATAACGAAGGAACGGTGTTCAAGATGACGCACGATCACTCCGCCTGGACCCTGAGCCCGCTTTACAGTTTTTACGGAGGCTCGGACGGAGGGGCTCCCTGGGGGCCGGTTACAATCGGGCCCGACGGCAACCTCTACGGAACAACTATAGGCGGCGGGAACTTTCAGGGGTACTACTGCGAAGGAAGTGGCTGCGGTGTGGTCTTCCGCCTAAGGCCGCCGGCCAACATTCCTCGCTCTCCGTTCGCTCCCTGGAGCGAAACCGTGCTCCACGCATTTTACGAGGTGGATGGGAACCAACCCTTTTACCCGCAACTGCTTTTCGATCAAGCCGGAAACATCTATGGCACCACCCAGTTTGGCGGCCCCAACCAAGGCGGAGTCGTCTTTGAACTGACGCCTTACGGTGGCAGCTGGAACGAGACTGTCCTCTACGGGGACTTTGGTCTGCAGGACACCGGCACCCAGCCTTATGCCGGAGTCATCAGGGATAGCGCCGGCAACTTGTACGGCACGACGAGTGTGGGAGGGAGCCATGGAAATGGTGTGGTCTATGAATTAACACCCGCGCAGAACGGCTATGTGGAGACCATCCTCCACCCCTTCTACGCCGAAAACGGCTCACTGCCTGATGGTGGCCTTGTGATGGACCAAGCCGGCAACCTCTACGGGGCCACGGTGGACGGAGGTACCCACCAGTCCGGCGTCATCTACGAACTCTCACCGTCGAACGGCGGTTGGACATTCCAGGTGATCTATAACTTTCTGAGTGGTGGCACCGGTCCCTACCAGAATCTTGCCATCGATGCCGCGGGCAATCTCTACGGTACAGCCTATGCCGATGGTAGTGGCGGCGCAGGAATGGTTTTTAAGCTGACGAAATCTAACGGGACATGGACGCTGACCGATCTTCACGATTTCTCATTCCAGAGCGAATATTTCCCCGTCGGCGCGGTGGCCATCGACGCCAACGGCAATCTGTATGGAACAACAGAGTCAGGAGGAGCCTACGGTGACGGGGTTGTGTGGGAGATCACGCCCAACTGAGTTTTGCAGGATAGAGTGACGAAAATCACGGAATTGTTATCACGAGCGGACTTCAGTCGGCGAGGGATCTCTTTCCTGGCGAGTGGCGAAACGCAGATCCCTCGCGCCCAAAACCAGGGCCCTCGTGATGACAATTCGAAAACGCGACCAGTATCTGGCCAACACGCCGTGTCACTATAATTTGCAATCCTCCATAGTTGCTCCTCCGGAGCAAGCGGCTGCATCAGCCGGAGGATGCCGGCGTTCTACGCAGTTGCCAGTTGTCGGTTGCCAGTTGTCGGTTATCACCAGGCCCCTACGAAGCACTTAGCATTCAGCACTCAGTCCTTACGAGGAATGGCTGAGTGCTGCCCCGACAACCGACAACTTCCCTTCACCTCACGGGCGGAATGTAGACCATATACCGCGCGAACAGCCAGCACAGGAAGAACACGATCGGGATGTGCACCAGCATCTGCAGCACGGTATAGCCGACCAGGTCGCGGGCTTTCAGCTTCAGCAACCCCAGCAGCGGCAGCATCCAGAAGGGGTTGATCAGGTTGGGCAACGCTTCCGCGGCATTGTAGATTTGCACCACCCATCCCAGATGCACCTGATGCAGGTTGGCCGCCTGCAGCACGTAAGGCGCCTCGATAACCCACTTGCTGCCGCCCGACGGCACGAAGGTTCCCAATATCATGGAGTACAGTGCGACTAGCAGAGGGTACGTTCCATGGGTAGTGACGCGCGCGAACAACTCGGCCAGCCAGTGTGAGATGCCGGTGCCCACGATCATGCCGAAGATCACCGCATAAAACGGAAACTGGATGAGCACGCCTCCCGTGGCCGGCACCGCGTCGGCAACGGCGCGAACAAACCGGCGCGGCCGCCAGTGCAGCAGCAGGCCGGCGGTGATAAAGATCAGGTTGTAGGTGTTGAGGTCGAGTGCGGCCAGCGCGCCTTGCGGTGAGCGGCGAAAGAAGTCGATCAGGTACCAGACCATCATCCCGCCGACGAGAATGGTCAGCAACGGGCTGTATTCCAACCATTCTCCCGGTTTGGTGCGCGGCTCCTCGGTACGGCTGATGACCTCGCCTGCAACGCCAAAGTGCTCGGCCGTGCGCGCGTTCTCCGGCGAGGGCGACGAGAAATAGGCAACCGCGACCGAGACCACGATCAGCACTACGGCCATGGTGATGCTCTGCCACAGGAAGAGGGTTTGGCTTAACGGGATGACGCCGGAGACCGCCAGCAGCGCGGGAGGAATCGCGCTCTTGGTGGCCATCAGCATGGCCGCCGATGACGAGAGCCCCAGCGCCCAGGTAGCGCCCAGCCCAAGATAGGCCGCAGCCCCGGCGGCGCGGTAGTCCATGCCTTTCACCCGGTTCGCCAACTCGCGCGTGAGCAGGCCGCTGAAGATCAGGCTCAGCCCCCAGGAAATCAGCGAGGTCAGCATGGAGAACAGAGCAATCAAGGCGATAGCGCCTCGCCCGCTTCTCGGTAATCTGGCCAGGGCTACGATCAGCCGGTTCACCAGCGGAGTGGTCGCAACCACGTACCCACCAATGATGATGAATACCATCTGCATGGTGAAGGGCACCAGCGCCCAGAAGCTCTTCACTCCCTCGATGGCCAGCTTGCTGGCCGACTGGTGCAGGGACAAGCCGACAAGAAAGACCACGAGGATCCCCAATAACGCGAAGACCAGAGGATCGGGAAACCAGCGTTCACTCCACGTTGCCAGCGCCAGACCAAAGCGCGCCAAGCCTGATTCACGGTTGCGCCGTGACGGCGGGGTAGCCATAATTAGCTCCCTCCTGCTGCTGTATGTTCTGGGCGTTGGCGCAAAGTCTAACACGGCGCTTTCGGGAGGAAAACACGAAAAATCATTTCGTTCAAAATTGGGATATTAGGCCGCTCGCCTGGGATGGGATGTACGGCTGAAGCCGTGCCCCTTCAAAACCAGACTTTCACCACGGGCTGCTAAGGGGTGAAAAAGCTGGCGCTGGCCGCTTGGTGAACTGAAACGCCCGGGCCAACCCGCGCTGCGCGCCGGATATCCAAAAGGAAAAGCCGAAGGAGGCTGCGTATGTATAGGAAACTGACCCTTTTCGTGATGCTGCTGGCCTCAGCCGCATGGCTGCAGGCCCAGGCCGGATACCCGTCCTCGGCACCGAGCCAGAATAGAGGCGCCATGACCCGCCACACAACGGTGCAAGGCTGCTTGCAGAGCATGAACGGCAGCTACGCCCTGACCGCAGACAATGGGACCGTGTATCAGCTCACCGGCGATACTGCGATGCTCAAGGAGCACATCGGTCACGAGATGCGAATCACCGGCACCATACCCGAAACGTCTTCCGCCGGGACTCCCAGCGCGACGACACCCGGCGCGTCGGAAGCGAGAATACTACAGGTGAAGAGCTTCAAACATATATCCACAACGTGTAAGTCGATGGGTGGGACGATGGGCAAATGACGATGGCGCGTGCGGTTACCACCCCAACGTAGCACCCTTCGACTCGCTGCGCTGGCTCAGGGCAGGCTCGTTCGGTGCTCGTTGGGGCCTGGGGTGCGGGGCCTTTGATTCCGCGTCCCGCACTCCAGCGCCGAGAATCGGCACTGCCTCTCGGCTCCGGCAATTTCACCGGTTTCACGATGGCTTAGGATCCTCCAGCACGGGCACGCTTGCTATTCGCCGCCCAGCGCTCAGGGCGCAAGCACGTCCTGCTTAGCAGTTCGGGATCATCGGAAATCAGGCCATCGACTCCCCCATCGGCCAGGCGCTGCATGTCGCGCGCATCATTGACCGTCCAGGCGAACAGCTTCATCCCGCGGGCGTGGACTTCAGCGATCAGTTGCGGCGAGACGAGATGGTAGTGCGCGCAAAATGTCGTAATCGGAAGCTCCCTCCAGCGAGGCACATCTTGCGGGCGCTCGCAGATATAGCCGAGAGGTAGCGAAGAGTCGAGATCGTGCAGCCGCAGCAGCACCTCGGGGAGAAAGGACGAAATCACGTAGCCGCGCTGAGGCGGGCTTGCCTGCAACGCCGCAAGCAGTGCCTTCTCGTAACCGCCAACCTTCAACTCGATGTCAAGGTAGGAACTGGCGCTGAAGCGCGCCAGCACGTCTTCGAGCGAGGCAAGATCGGACCAGTGCCGTTGCAGAGAGGCGTAATCGTTGGCAGCAATCTCGATGCCGCCGAGCGTCGGATCATGACACAGGATCGGGCGACCATCGCGTGTATAGCGGACGTCGAACTCGATGCCGTGGCAACTGTTGGCCAAGGCGTAATCGAAAGCGGCCAAGGTGTTTTGGGCAGGAAGAGGAGGCTGGGGCCGATGCGGATCAAGACAGGCTGCGGGACGCGTCCCACGATGGCCCAGCAGCAACGGAAGCGAAGGTATGGTCGGCACGGGAAAGGGGTTGCTCGCTATTCGCTCTTGGCTCTTGGCCTTCGGCTCTTGGCCGTCGGCTCTTGACTCGCCGCTTGCGCGTTTCGATAAGCCCGGCAAATCTCCCCTGCCAGTCGCCAAAGGCTAATGGCCCAGGATCTAGAAGCCAAAAGCTAATTGCTAATTGCTAGCTGCTGTTTGCTTCCTCAATCCAGATCGAAATCGCGCAGCGGCTTACCGGTATCCGGCGTTTCTTTGGCGCGCTTCAGGGCTTCCTGAAATTTCTTCTCCAGCAGATCGGCCTGGTGCTTCTGCGCCTCCACCGATTGGCGGAAGATCGATTCCTTGCGGCTGTCCTGCTCTTTCATGGCGCGCGCCGCAGCCTCCATGTCCTCAAAAGTCCTGGGAATGGCCTTGGGTGTGTGCGCGATCACCGCCTTCACTTCGGCATCGATCTTCAGGGTTGCGCCGCAGCAGGGGCAGGCGACCTCGAACGGCGTGGAGTGCTTGGGCATAGTGCGATCTTACCGCAGGGGATTAGGTACGTTCCAGTTGTGGCGACGGAGTCGTGCCCTGGTAGAAGCCCTACGAATTGGAGTTTTCGGCGACCTGTGAAGTCGGCTCGTAAATACAATTTCGCGGCTTTGTCGCAATATCCTGCGCGCCCCAGCAATCGGCGATGGGATTTACTTCGCGCTGACGGCCTCGGCGCGGAGTTGGGGGCGGCGCTGCAGCGCTTCCTTCTCGACGACAAAATTACCCAGGAAGAGCACGTCCATTTCGCTGCGCGAGAAGGTGCTGAAGGCGTTGGCAGGGGTGTTGACGATGGGCTCGCCTTTGAGATTGAACGACGTATTCAGCACCGCCGGAATGCCGGTTGCCTGGGCGAAGCGGTGGATGAGCCGATGATAGCGCGGGCTGGCGTCCTCAAAAACAGTCTGCAAGCGGCCGGTGCCGTCAACGTGGGTGATGGCGGGCAGCACGCTGTGCTTGGAAGGGCGTACCGGCACAACATAGAGCATGTAGCGCGCCGGATAGTGCTCCATCGCGTTCGGGATCTCGAAGAACTCTTCGGTGCGCTCGGCCAATACTGACGGCGCAAAGGGGCGATAGGGCTCGCGAAACTTGATCTTGGTGTTGACGATGTCTTTCATCTGGGGATTGCGCGCGTCGGCCAGAATGCTGCGATTGCCCAATGCGCGCGGACCCCACTCGAAGCGGCCCTGGAACCAGCCGATGACGTTGCCTTGTTGCAAGCGCTCGACGGCGAGATCCAGCAACTTGTCGTCATCGTCCACATGCTCGAAGGGAATGCCGTTGTCTTTAAGGAACTGCTGCACCTCGGCGTCGGAATAACCCTTTCCCCAATAGGCGTGGTCCATGCGGAAGCGGCGCGGGTTGCCGAGCAGCATGTTGTCGGCCCAGAGGGCCGCGCCGAGCGCGCCACCGCCATCGCCTGAGGCGGGCTGAATGAAGATGTCCTCGAAGGGCGTCTCGCGCAGGATGCGATGATTGGCCACGCTGTTCAGGCCCACACCGCCGGCCATGCAGAGGTTCTTCATGCCGGTCTCTTTGTGGAGCTGGCGCGCCATGGTGATGAGCACTTCTTCGGTGACCTGCTGAATGCTGGCCGCGATATCGGCATAGTGCTGGTTCAGCTTGCAAAGCTCGTTGTAGTTGGCAGGCGGCTCGCCGAAGTAGGCGGGGAAGCCGGAATCGGCGGTGAAGAAGAGCATCTTGGGCGGGCGGGGCTCGCCGAATAATTGCGCAAACTTGTTATTGAAGGTGCGCGTGGTGGAGTGCTGGAAGCAGAAGTAATCCATGTCCAGCGAGAACGAGCCGTCAGCTTCCTGGCGGATGAGCTTCCACACTTTATCGACGTAGCGCGGCTGGCCGTAGGGCGCCATGCCCATGACCTTGTACTCGCCTTCGTTGACTTCAAAGCCGAGGAACGCGGTGAAGGCTGAGTACAGCAGTCCCAGCGAGTGGGGGAACAGCATCTGCTTCTTGATGTCGATCTGATTGCCTTTGCCGACGCCCCATGTCCCCGTCACCCATTCGCCTACGCCATCAACTGTGAGGATCGCCGCCTCGTCGAATGGCGAACACAGAAACGCGCTGGCGGCGTGCGACATGTGATGCTCGCTGTAGAGAATCTTGTCGGTCGGGAGGCCCAGTTCGGCGGAGATCTTCGGGCCGACCCAGAGCTTGTCAATCATCCAGGTGATCATCGACTCGCGAAAGACCTTGTACGACTGGGGATAGGTTTGCAGCACCGTCATCAGGATGCGGTCGAATTTGCGGAACGGCTTCTCGTAGAAGACCGCGTAGTCAAGATCGCCGGCCTGGATTCCGGCGGTTTCCAGGCAGAACTTGATGGCGTGGGAAGGAAAGCCGAAGTCGTGCTTGATGCGGCTGAAGCGCTCCTCTTCGGCGGCGGCGATGAGCTGGCCGTCCTGCAAGAGTGCGGCTGCGGCGTCGTGGTAGTAGCAGGAGATACCCAGAATGTTCATGTCAACCTTGGCGCCGAGCCTCGTCGAGGGCGTTGGGAATCGGGGGATGGTCAAGCCACCTGTCGGGGCGGTGCTTGGTTCGCAAAGAGTCGGAAAAGGCGCGAACGGCCAGTCCGAAAGGCAAGATCAGCACCGAGTAAAGAATGGTGAGCAGGATGCGGGCCTGTAAATTGCCAATCGCATGGGCAATCTTCTTCCAGCCTTGCCATAGGTTCTTCAGACCTTGCCACATCGCGGACTCCCGATAAGAAGGATATTCACCACGGAGGCACGGAGGACACGGAGTCTTGATAATCTGGCTCTCTCGCCCACCCTGGCTGTCGGCTGTTAAATATGGTTATTGAAGCCTCCGCTGCCCCAATCAGCTCCACACAAAGGCCCTGGTACATGACGAAAACGACTTTCCACTTGGCTTCGTTGACTCCACCGTGCTCTCCTTGTCTCCGTGGTGAACACGCGCTTAGAAGAACGAATAGATAAACGGCGCGATGGCCGAGCTCTGGGCCAGGATCAGCAAAATCGCAAAAATCCCCAGGGTGATGAGGATGGGCGTGAGCCACCAGCGCTTGTTGTTCCAGAAGAACGAAAACAGTTGCCCGGCAGTCCCTAAGCGCTGACCCGTAGTTCTGAAGACGCCCATACCGCTCCCCCAAAGTTTAAACTCACGCCGCCGGCCGCAGCCGGACGCCAAAACCGCGCCTGATTGTACCCTAAGCACGCGTCCGCAACGCCAAAAGCGTGGCGGAACCGCCAGAAAATTGTACCGCGAACCGGCGGCTTTCTCATGTCCGGCCTTCAACCGCGGCAGCGTGAGGGCACGAGCACGAAACGCAGCGCTTTCCTGCTCGCCGCAGATTTTCCGTTGACACGGTTGCAGCCTTGGCCGGATAGTATCGACCTTGGGCAGCATGGATACGACAAGCGAAGACTCGAAGAGCGCGGCCTTGCGCGAGGTCTACAAGCAGGCCTTCTGGGTGTACACGGTGATCATCGCCTTGGCCATTCGCGAGGTCCTGGCCGATGTTCTGCCGCGAGTGTTTGCTTACTTCCAGGCAACGCCAGCCGCCTCATCCGGACAAGCGCCGGAGCCTGCGTTTTGGCTGGAACTGGTACGCTCCCTGGCTTTTTTCATCATGATCACGCGCTTCCATCTCGGCGGCACGTTGGTACTCCACCGGCTGAACGAACAACCATCTCTTCCCGCACGCTCGGGATTTCAGGTGCTTACCGGCTTTGTTCACTTTCTGCTGTTTTTCGCCTGGGCGCTGATGGTTCCGCGCACCGCCCAGGCGCTGCACATAAGCCTGTTCATGTGGATTCTGCTGCTCATATTGCTGTGGGACCTTCCCTGGTACTTGCTCTCGCCAAGCTCGGAAAGGGCGGTCATCAAGCCTTGGATGTGGCGCAATCTGCGCACGGCGATTGAGATTGTGGTTATTTATGCGTTGTTCCGCTGCTGGCTGACGAATGAGGCCATTGCTGAACTGGTGCCGCTCGTCTGGGTGGGGGTGGTCAGCCTGAAAGAGCTGTGCGAGGTGTTCGCCAAAAAAGAGCCGCCGGACAAGTTTTTGGCCTGGCTATGAGAAGGAATGTCAGCGTGCTGCCGCGCGCTTTTCGGCAACAATGTCCAATGCCGCGAGCAATTTCCCCGCGAGAACTTCGACCCTGCCGGATGGGCCGTAGGAGGGCAATTCGATTCTCTCATCCGCCGACGCCGCCAGCATAAGATTGTAGGGACCGAGACCGGCCTCCCCGGCACGCCGAAAATCGGTACGAAAGAGAATGATCTTTTTCTTCTTGCAGTAAGCGTAGCCGCATTCCCAGCAGGTGCCGGAGTCGGGATCCGGACCATCCATATTGGCGATGACGACCTCCGACCAGTCCAATCCCTCAATATCGGTGAGGAAGGTCTCGCGCACGCCACTTGCAACGGGTTCGCGCTCCTGGGGGAGCCAAACCTCATGCCCCGCCGCCACCAAGAGGTCGCGCAGCCGCGCATTAAACGCACGTTCAGCAGCCGTGAATAGCGGCCCGGCAAGATATACACGCATATCTGGCTACGAATGATAGCAGAGACACATTCGCTGCCTGGTCCCCCTTGCCAACTGCCCTATAATAATAGTATTCATCTCGCCGTCTTCATCGAGCCAGTTAAGGGGTATTGATGGCCACAACTGAATTTGCCGTACACGGCGCCGAATCTGGCGCGGTGCGTGAGCCTGTTGTCAACGACTTCAGCATCCAGGTGGCAACCGTAAACGGGTCGGGCTCGCAGAGCGCGAACACGGTGCTGCTGCGCAGCATCTTCCAGATGGGAGTGCCCGTCTCCGGCAAGAACATGTTCCCCTCGAACATCGCCGGCCTGCCGACGTGGTACACCATCCGCGCCAGCAAGAAGGGCTACATCGCGCGCAAGAAGGAGATCGACTTCCTGGTGGCGATGAATCCGGAGACCGCGCGCGAGGATGTCATGTCGCTGGAGCCGGGTGCGGTGGCGCTCTATGACGAGCCGCTGAAGCTGAACGAGCTGCGCTCCGACCTGACGTTCTACGCTGTTCCCTACGACAAGATCACGGCGGCGGTTTGTCCCGAGTCGAAGCTGCGCAAGCTGGTCAGGAACATGGTGTACGTGGGGGTAGTGGCGAAGCTGCTCAACCTCGACATGGCCGAGGTGGAAAAGGCACTGCGCAAGCAATTCGCCAAAAAGGTCAAGGCCGCGGAGTTGAACTGGAACGCGGCCAAGGCCGGCTACGACTATGCGGCCGCATCGGTCGTCAAAGCCGATCCCTATACGGTCGAGCGGATGAACGAGACCCAGGGGAAAATCATCATCGATGGCAACTCGGCGGCGGCGATGGGAGCGATGTTTGCCGGGGTGACGGTGGTGACGTGGTACCCGATCACACCCTCGTCGTCTCTCGTGGAGGCCCTCATCGACTACATGAAGAAATACCGTATTGGCGATGATGGAAAAGCTACTTTTGCTATCGTCCAGGCGGAAGACGAGCTGGCGGCGGTTGGCATGGTTCTGGGCGCGGGATGGGCGGGAGCGCGGTCGATGACCGCCACTGCCGGGCCGGGCATCTCGCTGATGTCTGAGTTTGCCGGATTGGGTTACTACGTCGAGATTCCCGGCGTGATCTGGGACATTCAGCGCGTGGGACCGTCTACCGGAATGCCGACCCGGACTTCGCAGGGCGACATCTCGTTCGTGGCGAAGCTTTCGCACGGCGACACCAAGCATCCTATGTTGATTCCCTGCGATCCGGCGGAGTGCTTCAGCATGGCAAGCGATGCTTTCGATCTGGCGGAGCAACTTCAGACGCCGGTGTTCGTCATGTCCGATCTTGACCTCGGCATGAACAACTGGATGTCGGAGCCGTTCCAATATCCCCAGACGCCGCAAAATCGGGGCAAGGTGCTGACGGCGGAAGACCTCGAGCGGCTGGGCGGATTTGCGCGCTACAAAGATGTCGATGGCGACGGGGTTGGCTATCGCACGCTGCCCGGCACTCCGCATCCGGCGGCGGCGTGGTTTGCGCGCGGCAGCGGCCACAATGAAAAGTCGGGCTACAGCGAGCGGCCTGACGACTACGCCAACAACATGGATCGCCTCGCCAGGAAGTTCGAGACGGCGCGGTCGCTGGTGCCGCGGCCGGAACTGGTTCGCAACGACGGCAATGAGGTGGGGATCATCGCCTACGGAACTTCGCATCACGCGCTGGTGGAAACGCTCGATCAACTCGAGACGGAGTACGGCATGAAGGCGGATTATCTGCGGCTGCGGGCGTATCCGTTCACGCGGGAGACGTACGAGTTCATCGCCGCACACCAGCGCGTGTACGTGGTTGACCAGAACCGCGACGGCCAAATGATGGAGTTGCTGCGGCTGGACATCGCGGTGCCGGAGATTGCGAAGCTGCGCAGCGTCCGCCACTACAACGGGCTGCCGATTGACGCGCGCTCGGTGACCGACGAAATCATCTCGCAGGAGGGCAAGTAAATGGCGGCGACTGTAACTCCGCAACCGAAAACAAATCGCATCGGGCTGACCGTGCTGGATTATCGCGGCGGCAAGACGACGCTGTGCGCCGGCTGCGGTCACAATGCTATCTCCGAGCGCATCATCGACGCCTTCTATGAGATGGGCATCCCGCCGGAGCGGGTCATCAAAGTGTCGGGTATCGGCTGCTCGTCGAAGAGCCCGGCGTATTTTATGGGCCGCTCGCACAGTTTCAACTCCGTGCATGGGCGCATGCCGGCGGTGACCACCGGCGCGGTTCTGGCGAATTCGAAGATTGTGGCGCTGGGGGTCAGCGGCGACGGCGATACGGCTTCGATCGGCATCGGGCAGTTTGTTCACCTGATGCGGCGCAATCTGCCGCTGATCTACATCATTGAGGACAACGGCGTGTACGGGCTGACCAAGGGCCAGTTCTCGGCGACCGCCGACCTGGGCTCCAAGCTGAAGACGGGTGTCATTAATGACCTGCCGCCGATTGACACTTGCGCGCTGGCGATCCTGCTGGGCGCGACTTTTGTGGGGCGGTCCTTTTCGGGCGATAAGAGACAGTTACATACAATGCTTAAAGCTGCGCTTTCACATCGCGGCACGGTGATGCTGGATGTGATTTCGCCCTGTACGACCTTCAACGACCACGAAGGCTCGACCAAGTCCTACAAGTTCGTCAAGGACCACGAAGAGCCGCTGCACGACTTGGATTTTGTGCCACACTTCCACGATATCGAAGTGGATTACGACGAAGGGTCAACCCTGAATGTCACGATGCACGACGGGTCGTCGCTGCGCCTGCGCAAGCTGGAGCAGGATTACGATCCCACGGACAAGGCTGGAGCGATGAGGCGGCTGATCGAGGCGCACGATGCTTCGGAGGTGCTCACCGGGGTGCTGTACGTGAATACCACCGCTCCCAACTTTCTGGACATGATCAACATGACCGACCAGCCGCTGGCGACGCTGCCGGAGAGCGTTACCCGGCCGTCGCGCGAGGCGCTGGAGGAGTGCATGGAGGCGCTGCGGTAAGCGGTGATGGAGTAGTATTGTCATGAAAGGTCATGCGATGAAGGCGCAGAACATACCGGTGGCTGCAAAGCGACAGTCAGCCAAAGAAATGCTGATGGAAAAACTCACGCAAATGATCGACAAAACCTACGATGGAATGACCGATGAGGAGATCAGAGCGTCCCAGGGAAGGCTTAGGATTCAGCGCGACCGAGTCCGCGCTTCTCGCGCACGTAAGCGCGAAACAGCTTAATAAGATCAATTAACTCGTCGGGGGAGACGCCAGGGTTTACATTCTTGACTGCCTTTGTAAATTCGTTTTCGTCAGCCGTGTTTTCCAAAATCTCTCGCAGCAGATCAAGTGTTTCCTTCTTTTTTCGCAGCTTTTCCGTGTCGTAATAGTCTCTTGTCAAGCCCCCGCGCCTTCCACCCTGAAGTATTGCGCCATGTTGCGGAACTTGTTGTAACGCTCGTCGAGCAATGCTTTGACGGGCAGCTTCTCCAGTTGCGAGAGATGCTTCTCCAGCGCGTCAGCCAGGTAATTGGCCGCGGCGTCGTAGTCGTGTTGAGCGCCGCCGGGCGGCTCGGGAACGATTTCGTCGCAGATGCCGAGTTCGAGGATGTCCTTAGCCGTGATGCGCAGGGCCTGGGCGGCAATGTCTTTCTTGGTGGAATCGCGCCACATGATGGAGGCGCAACCCTCGGGCGAGATCACGGAATAAATGCTGTTTTCCAGCATGAGCACGCGGTCGGCTACGGCAAGGGCCAGCGCGCCTCCGCTGCCGCCCTCGCCGGTGATGACGGCGATAAAGGGGACTTCCAGCCGCGCCATCTCGCGCAGGTTGCGGGCGATGGCTTCCGCCTGGCCGCGCTCCTCGGCGCCTAAACCGGGATAGGCGCCTACGACATCGATGAGCGAGATGATCGGCCGCCGCCACTTCTCGGCAAATTTCATGGCCCGCAGCGCTTTGCGATAGCCTTCCGGATTGGGCTGGCCGAAGTTGCGATAGACGCGCTGCTTGGTATCGCGGCCCTTCTGCGTTCCCAGTACCAATACTTCCCTATCGCGAAAGCGGGCTATGCCGCAAATCAAGGCGGCATCGTCGCCAAAGGCGCGGTCGCCGTGAATCTCGCTGAAGCTGGGAAAGATGCGCTCGATGTAATCCAGCGGATAGGGGCGGTTGGAATGACGCGCCAGTTGGGTCCGTTCCCAGGGGGTGAGTTCCCCGGACATCTGGCGCTTGACAGCTTCCACCCGGTCGTGCAGCGCCTGCAACTGCTTTTGGGCTTCGTGATTGGCGCCCGCCGCGCCCTGCAGTTGCTGGATTTGATCTTCGATGCGCTGCAGTTCTTCTTGTGCTTTTGAAGCAGCTTCCATAAGAGGATTGTCTCGCTTACTTGCCGTCCAGTACACCGCCTCGACTGCACTGGTCCAGTAGTCCAGCGCGGGGAGCACTCCCGATTTTTGCAGCGTGAGCTCCGGCTGCTTAGCTACAGCGTTATCGGCCATAGCGCCCCTGGCCGCAAGCGGCTGTGAATTTTCACCACGGAGGCAGGGAGAACACCGAGGGTTTGGTAGGTCAATTCAACTCCGTGTTCTCCGTGCCTCCGTGGTGAGAGCTTCCTGTTAATTGCCTCAATCGATCACGCGAACGCTGCCCCGCCCACAGAGCAATTCCACGCGATTAATGAACGCCCGGTCCGGCAAGACATTATAGCCTTCCGCTTCCATTACGACGGTGAAATCGCCCTTGCGCTCCAGATCGAAGAGCACGCGGGCCCCGCCTTTACGCTCGCTACACAAGGCGTACAGATTGTCGATGGTCGCTTCGGATGCATTTTCCAGCGGCACCTTGATGCGCAAATAGCTGGGCAGCCTGGGCTGCGCCTCCTCCAGCGGAGTGATGTCGCCGATCATCAGCTTAGGGTTCGAGCCCTCCTCAACACGCACGCCGCCTTTAATGAGCACCGGAACCGTGAGCTTGAGCTTTTCCGCCAGCCGCCGATAGGGCTCGGCAAAGCAGAGCACATCGACTGAGCCGGTCATGTCTTCGAGTTGGCCCTGCGCGTAAAAATCGCCTTTTTTCGACTTGCTGACGCGGATGCCCTTCAGGATTCCGCCGATCAGGATTTCGTCCTTGCCGGTAGATGACGTCAGCTCGCCGACCTCGCTGGTGGTGAGGGCGTGGAAGTCGAGCAGTTTCTCCTGGTACTTCTCCAGCGGGTGCCCGGTGATGAAAAAGCCCAGGATTTCCTTCTCGAAGCCGAGACGTTGATGCTCGTCCCAATCGGGAATGCTGGGCAGCGGCTTTTCGGCGGCAGGGTTTCCTTCGTCCTGGGGAAAGATACCGAAGAGGCCGTGCTGGCCGAGCTCGGCGTCCTTTTGGAGTTTCTGCGCGTGCTCGATGGCGCTATCGACGACGGCCATCAATTGCGCGCGCCGGCCCAGCGGATCCATGGCGCCGCTCTTGATCAGTGACTCGATGACCCGCTTGTTCAACAGTCGAAGATCGACTTTCTCGCAGAACTGGTAGAAGGACTTGAAGGCGCCGTGCTCCTTGCGCGCAGCGACGATCGATTCGATGGCGTTATGGCCGACGTTTTTCACCGCCGCCAGGCCGAAGCGAATGGCCTCGCCGTGCGGGGTGAAGTAGGCATCGCTCACGCTGATGTCAGGAGGCTCGACCGGAATGCCCATCTCGCGGCACTCATTGATGTACTTGACCACGTCGTCGGTGCTACTGGAGACCGAGGTCAGCAGCGCGGCCATGAACTCGACCGGATAATGCGTTTTCAGATAGGCGGTGTGATAGGCCAGCAGCGCATACGCGGCCGCGTGCGATTTGTTGAAGCCGTAGCCGGCGAATTGCTCCATCAGGTCGAAGAGCTTTTCGACTTTCTTTTGCGGCAGGCCGCGTTCGCCGGTGCCGCGAACAAAGCGCTCGCGCTGCTTGGCCATGGCTTCGGGATCTTTCTTACCCATAGCGCGGCGCAGCAGGTCGGCTTCGCCCAGCGAGTAGCCGGCCAGGCGGTTGGCGATCTGCATGACCTGCTCCTGATAAAGGATGACGCCGAGCGTCTCTTTCAAAACCGGCTCCAGCTCCGGCAGCTCGTACTCAATCTTCCTGCGTCCCCACTTGCGCTCGATGAAGTCTTCAATCATGCCCCCCTGGATGGGGCCGGGGCGATAGAGCGCGTTCAAGGCGGTGAGGTCTTCGACGGCCGTCGGCTTGTAACGGCGCAGCACGTCTCTCATGCCATGCGATTCAAACTGGAAGACGCCGGAGGTTAGCCCAGTGTGGAAAACCTTTTCGTAGGTCTCTTGATCATCGAGCGCGAGCTTTTGCAGGTCGAGCCGCTCGCCGCGTGTCTGCGCAATCAGCCGCAGAGCGTCATCGATGATGGTGAGCGTGGTGAGCCCGAGGAAGTCCATCTTCAGCAGGCCCAGCTTCTCCACCGCCTTCATGTCGTAGGCGGTGACGATTTCGTCGTTCTTAGTGCGGTGCAGCGGGACTAGCTCGGTCAGCGGTTGCGGCGCGATTACCACGCCGGCGGCGTGCATGCCAGCATTGCGCACTAGTCCTTCGAGCTTCTTCGCGGTGTCGATCAGCTCCCTGGTCTGCGGTTCGCTATCGTAGGCAGCAGCCAGCGCGGGCGAGTCTTTCAGCGACTGATCGAGCGTGATGTTCAGCGTACTCGGCACCATCTTGGCGAGGCGATCGACCTCCGCGTAAGGAATGTCCATGGCGCGGCCGGAGTCCTTGATCGCGGCCTTGGCGGCCATGGTGCCAAAGGTGATGATCTGCGCCACCTGATCGCGGCCATACTTCTGGGTAACGTATTCGATCACCTCGCCCCGGCGGTTCATGCAGAAGTCGATGTCGATGTCGGGCATGCTGACGCGTTCGGGGTTGAGGAAGCGCTCGAACAGCAGCTCGCTCTGCAAGGGATCGATGTCGGTGATGGCCAGCGAATAGGCGACCAGCGATCCGGCTGCCGAGCCGCGCCCCGGCCCCACCGGAATGTTGTGCTCTTTGGCGTAGCGGATGAAGTCCCACACGATGAGGAAATAGCCGGCGAACTGCATCTGGCGGATGATTTCGATCTCGCGCGAGAGGCGGTTCTCGTAATCCGCGAGCGAGTGCTTCAGCCGCCCCAGGCTTTCGAGCTCACGCAGGATATTGAGCCGTTTGGCGAAACCGGCGCGGGTGACGTGTTCGAAGTAATCGGGCAGCGAGTAGCCGGCGGGCACCTCGAACTGCGGGAAGGGATCGTGGACCTTCTCTAGCCGAATGTTGCAGCGCTCGGCAATTTCCAGAGTGCGGGCCAGCACATCTTCGTAGCCGTTGAAGACCCTCGCCATTTCGTCCGCGCTCTTCACGTAAAACTGGTTGCCGTGAAACTTCAACCGGTTGGGATCGTTGATGGTCTTGCCGGTCTGGATGCAGAGCATCACGTCCTGCGCGTGGGCGTCGTCCTCGCAGAGATAGTGGCTGTCGTTGGTGGCCACCAGCGGGAGATCGAGGTCCTTTTGCAGCCTCAGCAGATTGGGCTGAATGCGCTTCTCCTCAGGAAGGCCCTGGTCCTGAATTTCCAGATAAAAATTACCTTTGCCGAAGATATCGGAGTACGAAACGGCGGCCTGGCGCGCGGCGTCGTACTTCCCTTCCGTGAGGCTCTCCGCGACCTCGCCTTTCAGGCAGGCGGAGAGGCCGATCAAACCCTGTGCATGCTCGGCAAGAAACTTCTTGCTGATGCGGGGCTTGTAGTAGAAGCCGTGCAGCGAAGCCTCGGAAACAATCTTGACCAGGTTGCGATAACCCTGGTCGTTTTCGGCCAGCACGACCAGATGGTTGTAGCTGTCGCCCTCAGGCGCGACGCGATGGTCTTCCTTCTTGCAGATGTAGAGTTCGCAGCCCAGGATCGGTTTCACGCCTGCTTGTTTCGCGGCGTTGACGAACCTGACCGCGCCGAAAATGTTGCCGTGGTCGGTCACCGCGACCGCCGGCATGTCGAGTTGCTTGACGCGCTGGGCCAGGCGCTCGACCTCGCAGGCGCCGTCGAGCATGGAGTAGTCGGTATGAAGATGAAGATGAACGAATTCAGGTTGCGGCATCGCTACTTCTATTCTATGCGTTTGCCCGGAAGCCGCCGCCTGAGGAAGATGTGGAAAAGGCGGCGAAAATTTAGATATCGGAAGGGCTAAGCGCGAGGGAAGGGTGCTCTGCCCGGCGCTCTGCGCTAAACTGGCCCGTCCTGAGTGTGACTGGAGATCCAGCATGAGAAAGAGCGTTACCTACATTACCGCCCACATTCGCCGCGTGCTGCAAAATGGCGCCTCCGCACCGCACACGGAAGAGGTGCAGAGGTTCTTCAAGAACGAGGTGCAGTCGCGTGGATGGTATACCGGCGAGCTGCGCAAGGTTGCGGTGCGCTTTCGGCGGACGATTCTGAGCGAATATGACTTGCCTTACCTGTTGCAGGTGGCGGACCGGCTGTTTCGCGGCGACGTGCTGGAAGAGAAGATATTCGCGGTCGTGATGCTGCAGGGCATTGTTGGCGAGTTTGGCAAGACGGAGTTCAGGCTGTTTGAAAGCTGGCTTCGCCGCGTGAGTACGTGGGCCGATCATGACGCGCTGGCGCATTATCTGCTGGGGCCGATGATTGCCGCTGACGCCAATTTGCTGCCACGGCCACTGCACTGGGCAAAAGCGAAGGACCGTTGGCACAAGCGCGCCGCGGCGGTGAGCCTGATCCACAGCACGCGACAGCATAAGAATTTTGACTGCATTCAGCGTGTCATCGAAATGCTGCTAGCCAGCGACGACGACATGGTGCGGAAGGGCGTGGGCTGGCTGCTGCGCGAAGCGGCTAAAGCGAATCCCAAGCAGACCGTCGAATACCTGATGACGATTCGCGATCGCGCGCCGCGCCTGGTGCTGCGCACTGCGTGCGAGACGCTGCCGGAGAGAGTGCGGGAGCGGGTGCTGGAGCGAGCGAAGTCGGGCCGCCATTGCGCGCCCAGCAGCCGCGGCTAACAGCCCGTGGTGAAAGTGAGGGTTTGCGAGAAATGTACCCTCAGGGGCTAAAGTGTCTGCGTGAGAACTAACTTTGCACCTTCGCGGTGGAGTGTAACCGCCGAAAATCGAACCCCGCAGGGGTGGAATTGCTGTTAGCCCAGGACGGAGCGAAGCCGGGGTCCCCAACAAGCGCCGCATTTGCGCTTGCTGGGGTGGAGGAGCGGAGTCCTGGGTAAAGTGGGAAAAAGAGCCGAGTCCCGTTAGGGACGGCACGGTTCTTACGCAGACTCTAAAGCCCCCTTGATTTTGCGAGCTTTACGGCACGGCTGAAGCCGTGCCCCTTCAAAACCACCACGCCAGCCCGATAATCGTTCGTCATTTACAATAGATCACGCAATGAATCTCCCTGAAATCCAGGCGGCCCTGCGCGACGGCGGCCACGAGTGCTGGCTGTTCTACGACCATCATCATCGCGATGCCATCGCCTATCGCGTGCTCGGCTTGCCGCCGAACATGCTGGTCACCCGCCGCTGGTTTTACGTCATTCCGGCGCAGGGCGAGCCGGTGAAGCTGGTGCATCGCATCGAGAGCCATCATCTCGATTCGCTGCCCGGCAGCAAGCTGGAGTACTCGGCATGGCAGGAGCTGTGGCAGAACCTGGAAGCTATGCTCAAGCCGTATCACCATGTAACGATGCAGTACTCACCCAACAACCAGATTCCGTACATCTCGTTGGTGGACGCGGGCATGGTGGAGCTGGTGCGCAGCTTTGGAATGGGCAAGGAAATCGTCAGCTCGGCGAACCTGGTGGCGCGCTTTGAGGCGACTCTGACGGAGGCGCAAATCAGCTCGCACTTCAAGGCGGGCGAGGCCATCGACAAGATCACCGCTGCGTTCTTCCAGGAAGTTGGCCAGCGCGCGCGCAACGGCGGCACGCATGAATTCGAGATGCAGCAGTGGATCATGGAAGCCTTCGGGCGTGAACGCCTGGAGACCTGCGATCCGCCGAATGTCAGCGTCAACGCGCACAGCGGCGATCCGCATTACGAGCCGGCTTCGGCCTCATCAGCGCCGATCAAGCAGGGCGATTTTGTGCTGCTCGACATCTGGGCGAAACGCGCCGAGCCCGGCTCCGTCTATTACGACATCACATGGACCGGCGTGATCGGCAAACCCAGCGACAAGCAGCGCGAGGTCTTCGAGATTGTGCGTGGCGCGCGGGATACGGGCATCAACACGGTGAAGCAGGCGTTCGCGGCCAACAAGAAGATTCACGGATGGGAAGTGGACAGCGCGGTGCGCCAGTTCATCGACTCCAAGGGCTGGGGCAAGTACTTCATCCATCGCACCGGCCACTCCATCACCAGCGACATTCACGGTAACGGTGCGAATCTTGATAATCTGGAGACCAAGGACGATCGCGAGATCCTGCCCAACACTTGCTTTTCCGTGGAGCCGGGCATTTACCTGCCCGAGTTCGGGGTGCGCAGCGAGATCAACATGATGGCGCGCAACGGCAAGGCGGAAGTGACCGGCAGGGTACAGAACGAGCTGGTGCTCATCTGATGGCGAACCCGCAAAACACAGCCACCGTGCAGCGCAACGCGCGCAACGCCAAGGCGACGCAGTCAAACTCTATGGCGACTATCGCGCCCATCGCCAGCTGGTTTCTGCCCGGCCTGGGACACTTCATCCAGCGCCGCTGGATTCGCGGGCTGCTGCTGATGGCGGCCATCTTCACTATGTTTTTCTTCGGGCTGGCCATGCAGGGCAAGGTGTACTCGTTCAATACGGGCGACCTGCTCGACATGCTGGGATTTGTCGGCGACCTGGGCGCGGGCGCGCTGTACTTTGTGGCCCGCATGATGAACTGGGGGATCGGCAATATTCATCGCGCCGTGGCCGACTACGGCACCAAGTACATCGTGGTGGCGGGACTGCTGAACATTATCGCTGCTGTGGACGCTCACCACATCGCGATCGGCAAGAAACCGTAATGCCGCTGTTCGCTTTTCGCTCTTCGCCAGACCGTTCACGTCAGGGCAAGAGCGGATAGCGAAAAGCGAATAGCGATTTGGCTGAAATCATGACCGTCGAACTTTCTCATTTCAACGCCGCCCTCCTGTTCGCGCTGTGCGCCTCCGTCGTCTTCGGCATCACCCAGCGCAGCACTCCCCGCACGATGTTTCGCTATGGCGCCTATTGCTTCGCCCTCTTCGTCGGCGGAGTAATTGTGGCCGCATGGGCAATGTGGCTCATCAAGCACTAAAACCAGTTAGTTGCCGGTTGTCAGTTGTCAACAAAGCCCGCTCACCAAAATATACTTTTCTCGCAAAATGCCGGCTCACGGGCTGGAGCGTGAGTTTGGCAGACAGTCTTGGAGATCGTAGCTTGACGGCCAAGCGTAACCGCAACTGAGTCATCCCTGTGGAAGGAATCGCGCGCATAGAATAGTGGCATGGCAGGCGAGTTGATGAAAGCTGCGCTCTTATCCTGCACCGCTCCAGTTGCGCAGCGGCCGCTCCGCATCGAGGAAATTCCCCGGCCAGCGCCGGCCTCCGGCCAGGTATTGCTGAAGGTGCGCGCCTGCGGCGTGTGCCGCACCGATCTGCATATCGTCGAAGGCGAGCTACCGCCGCGCCTGCCCCATGTGATTCCCGGTCACCAAATTGTCGGCGAAGTGATTGCCGGAGCCACGGAGCTGCTTCCTTTGGGGACGCGAGTCGGAGTTTCGTGGGTCGGCGGCACCGACGGCGTCTGCTGGTACTGCAAGCACGGCATGGAAAATCTGTGCGACGCGCCCACCTTCACCGGCTACAGCGTGAACGGTGGCTATGCAGAATATGCTGTGGCGCGCGCCGACTTCGTTTTTCCCCTGCCGCAAGAGTTGGACGATCTGTACGCTGCGCCGCTGCTCTGCGCCGGCATCATCGGCTTTCGCAGCCTGCGCGTGGCGGGTGTGCGAGAGGGTGAGCGGGTAGGACTGTTCGGCTTCGGCGCTTCGGCGCACCTGGCCATCGCGGTGCTTCATGCGTGGAAGTGCGACGTGTATGTTTCCACGCGCGGCGAGTCGCACCGCAAGCTGGCGGAGTCCCTCGGCGCCAAGTGGGTGGGGACGGAAACCGAAAAGCCGCCGGCGGAACTGGATCGCGCCGTGACCTTCGCTCCCAGCGGAGATGTCGTGGTGGCTGCGCTGTCCAGCTTGCGCAAGGGCGGAGTAGTCGCCATCAACGCCATTCACCTCGACCGCATCCCGCAATTCGATTACGACCGCCTGCTTTGGGGCGAGCGGCAAATCCGCAGCGTTGCGAACATGACACGCGACGATGCCCGCGACTTCCTCAAGCTCGCCGCCGAAATCGGCCTGCGGCCAAAGGTCACGCCATTTTCGCTGGAGCAGGCGAATGAAGCCTTGCTTGCGGTCAAGGGCGACGCTATCGACGGCGCGGCAGCGATCCTGCCGTAGCGCGCATCCTAACTCTGGCGCTTGCCCTCGCTACTGCAGCTTGACGTAGTTCGAGTTGGTGGTAGTCACTTTAAGCTGTTTCGCCGTCGCATCCAGCACGCTCTGCTGCGCGTAATTGGCTCCGTCCGGCAGGCTGGCCATCTGCACCGCCAGGGTCACGGCATCTTTCGGCTCGTCCATGTAGGTATTGACGTTGATGCTGGTGATCTTTCGGCTAGTGGGATCGAAGCCGATAGTCATCTTGTCACCCTGCTTGGCATAGTTCTTGAAAATGGCCTGGACGCCGGACGATCCCATATTTTTTTCCATACTGACGTTTTTCTTCTGCATGGCTTGCTGAATCAGTTGCGGGTTGGGCGGGACATATAGCGCAAGCAGGCTCTTGACCTGCTGCATGTACTGCTTCATCTCTTCGGTTTTCTTCTCGACAATATGTTCCCGCAAGGCGCCACCACCACGGCGGCGTCCACTTTGCTGCGCTTGCGGCTGCGCACCTATGGGAATCTTTTGCACTTGGCCATCGGGGCCATAGGTACATTGGAAGACCTTCTCCGGTTTCTGCTCACCCTTCAGGGTAATCTGCTGGGTTTCCACCCATTGGTAGTGGTGCAGCTTTTGCTGGTTGGCCGCGGCTGACTGCTTCAGAGCAGCCAGCTTTTGCTGCATTTCACTGCCGGCGCTGGCGCCCGTCTGGGCAAAAGAGATAGTTGACGCGAATACCGTGAATACCAAGCCGACGGACAATTTCCGCCAGAGAGATTTTGCGCAATTCTTATTAGTTCTAGTCATGTGCGCTGCTTCCTTTCGTTGCCACGGGGCTTAGGTTTTCATGAGGGCAAAGGCGCTCCTACTATTACAGAAAAGGCGGTAGCTTGGCCACATTCTTTCCGCAGCCGAAGGAAATTCTGCCTGCATTCTCGCTATTCGATCGGCGGCTTGTTAAAGCCGGCGACTTCCACCATGCGGTTGGCCGCGGAATCCCAATACTCCGCATGCTGCACATCAATCTTCATCAGGATGAGATTGGGATCGTCGAGCCCGTCCGGAAACCAAGCCTTGTAGCTGGAACTCCATAACTGCTTCGCCTTGTTGTGGTCCCGCACCAACTCGCAGAAGCCGCTGACGGAAACGTAGCGCTGAGCCGCGTGATCGGCAAAGCTGAGATTCACGCGCGGAATGCTTTTGACCGCCTCCACTTTCTCCGTGTTGTTGTCGGAAATCAACCACACCGCGCCGGTGGGATCGGCTTCGTGGGCCGCCATCGGACAACTGCACAATCGGCCATCGGGACGGACCGTGGTCAGCATGGCAACGCCAATACCACGGATAAGCTCATTGAGTTTGCCGACGGGATCGTTGGTTTGCGCCATGTAGACTCCTTACATTTGATCGCTGCGGATTTGAAAATAGGCCTTGCAGGGGGTCAGCCGCGCAAAACTGCATTCGCAATCTCTGCGGCGACCTCATCCGGCTTCCAAGTGTTTCCCGAGTATACCTTAAGCACTTTCCCATCCTTGACCAGCACCGTCTGCAGGCCATGCACGATCTGCCCGTCCTTGACGTTGTACGACAGGCCGAAGAAGTTGGCTGCTTTGCGCACCTGCTCCGGCGTTCCAGAAGCAAATTGCCAATGTTGGAAGTTGGGATCGACGCTGCCCACATAGTGAGCGCCGTAGCTGCGCAGCGCGTCTGGTTTGTCATGTTCCGGATCGATGCTGATGCTGAGAAGTTTCGCTTCGGCAAACGCCTTCGGATTTTTCTGCAACTGTTGCAGAACCTCGGCGAAGTTATGGCTCATACGCACACAGTAATTGGGGAACGGGCAGCGCGTATAGATGAAGGTCAGCAGGAGCGGCTTTTGGTCGAATTGCTTGAAGTGAATGATGGTGCCGTTCTGGTTGGTCAGAGTAAGGTCGGGAACTTCTTCGCCCGGCTGCGGAATGTGCACCTGTGAAGTCACGTCGCCAACGATAGCGCCGGTTTTACTGAAGCTGATGTCCTCGAGATGAGGCTCAACGCTCATAACCAGAGTGGCCTGGATATCGTCTCCCGGGGCGATGGCGCGGAAGACCCATTCGTCTTTTTTGCCGACGAGAAAGGGCATGGTCATGCCTTTCATCAGTCCGGGCACGTCGTGGTGGGCAATGGTGAGTTGCCGGTTACCAGCGTCGACGGCGACCACGCGGCCCTGCAATGGATAGCGTTTGGGCGCGGGAGTGCGCGAGCAGGCGGACAGTAGGACCAGAGAAAGTGCAATGGAGAGAACGAGGCAAAAACGGAGGCTGAAGCTATATTTCATTGCTAAAGATTCTATGCCAGAAAAGGCGCGGCATCCTCGCGTGATGCTTGCGCGACGACTCTATGAGCGAGGCGACATTCCGTAGATCTACGCTGCACCGTTCATTTCCCGGTCGCCTGCAGGGCGTGATGAAAGCCCGCCAGTCCGTTAAACATAATCTGGATGCCAATGCAAACCACGATAAAAGCCGAGAGCCGGATCAGAATGCTGGTGCCGGTGGGACCCAAGATTCGCTGCAGGCCTTCAGAAAACCAATAGCAAAGAAAAATAACGAGGCCCACGAATGCAATGCCGATAATTGCCGTCAGCGCACTGAAGATTAGTTGCAGGTGGGTTTCCTCGTGCAGATTGCTGCCCAGGGTGAGAGCAACGGCGATCGAGCCTGGCCCCACGGTCAACGGCATGGTGAGGGGGTAAAAGGCCCGTGCGAGAATTTCCTGGCTATTAAGCGGCGCGTCTGCCCGCCGTTCGTTGACGTCGCTCTTCTTGTTCAGAATTTGCCATCCGGCGATGGTGACTACCAGGCCGCCGCCCAACTGCACCGCCTCCAGGCTGATTCCAAAGAACTGAAGGATGTAGGAGCCGATCAGCAACGACGCTACCAGCAGCGCAACTCCGTTGACCGCCACGCGAACGGCCACCGTGCGGCGCACCGCATCCGGATATCCCAAAGTCATTTCCGCAAAGATCGGAGCCATGCCCAGCGGGTTGACGATGGGCAGCAGTGCCGCGAAGGCAAGCAGGATCTCGCGAACGATTGCATTTACGTTCATAGGGAGTTTCAGCATAGCCCAGCCTTTGCGCCCTTGGCTAATCACGCGCCGCGGGCTGGTAGTGGATCAGTTTGAATCTCCGTCTAGGGGCACGATGCTGTGCCGCCGGCTAAAGCCGGCTCAATAGTCGAAATAAGCGACTTGGACGCTGGCCTAAAGGCCAGCTCTACCCGACAAAAACTTCAAAACGCTGACACTACCCGCGGGTTGACGTGGCTTGCTCATGCAAGGTTGAATGGAGGGCGACTTGAGGTTGAGGACCAGCCAACACCATGGGCATTCCGCCTCGCACATATGGAGCGCTGCAGGTCAAGCTGCGCGAGTCGCTGGTAACGCGCGCGCTGGTCCTGCCTATTCAAGAGTTCATTCATATTCAGGGCATCAGCAGCATCTTTTTGCTGGCGGCGGCCGTGGCTGCGCTGGTCTGGGCCAATTCTCCCTGGCAGGAGTCCTATCATCACGTCTGGGAAATGCCGTTGACGCTCTCGCGCCTGCAATTGCCGGTGCACGAATGGATCAACGACGCGCTGATGGCGATTTTCTTCTTCCTGGTGGGCATGGAGATCAAGCATGAGATCGTACATGGCGAACTGTCCGACCTGCGGCGGGCGGCGCTGCCGCTGTTTGGCGCGCTGGGAGGAATGATCGTCCCCGCGCTGCTGTTCGTGGCCTTGAACTACGGCGGAGCCGGACGGCACGGCTGGGGCGTCCCCATGGCGACCGATATCGCCTTCTCGCTCGGCGTGCTGGGCATGGTGAAAGGCATCCCTTCCGACTTGAAGGTTTTTCTGCTGACCCTGGCCATTGCCGACGACATCGGCGCCATTATCGTGATTGCGGTTTTCTATAGCGCCTCGCTGGATCGCGGAGCACTCTTTGCCGGCCTCATCATTCTCGCTCTTATCTTTCTCCTCCTGCGGCTCGGCATCTCTCGTCCGGTAGTCTATTTCTTGCTCGGGGTCGGCTTCTGGGCTGCCATCCTGCGCTCCGGCATTCACGCCACCATTGCGGGCGTGATTCTGGGATTTATGGTGCCGACCACGGCGCCCTTGTCCCTGAAAGACTTTCAGGGCCTTGCCACTGACATGTCGCGTAGCTTCCGCGATGCCATGGCCCGTGGCGATCTGTCGACCGCAAAAAACCTGCTCGGCGGTTTCGACGCCCTGCTGAACAATACGGAATCGGCGGCGGAACGGCTGACACGCCGGTTGAACGACTGGGTGTCATTCCTGGTGCTGCCACTGTTCGCTCTGGCCAATGCCGGAGTGACTTTTTCCGGCGGCGCGTGGGGCAACTTGTTGACCAGCCGCATCGCCTGGGGAATCGTGCTGGGACTAGTCGTCGGCAAGCCGCTGGGCATTGTCGGCCTTGCCAAGCTGGCCGAACTGGGTGGTCTGGCTCAAACGCCAAAGAACGTTAGCTGGAAGCAACTGAGCGCTGTGGGAGTGCTGGCGGGAATCGGCTTTACGGTGTCCATCTTCATCAGCTCGCTGGCGTTTGGCGATGCCACACATCTGATGGAGGCGAAGACGGCGGTGCTGGCGGCTTCGGTTGTGGCTGGAGTGCTAGGCTATCTGGCGCTGCGTAGATGCATGGCGCAAGAACCAGCGGAATCGGGGGCGTCGCTCGCGCCGACCCCGGTTTCGAAGCGCTCGGAATAGCGCCGGCAAACGCGCTACAATCTGGGAGAATCATTTTTTAGGGGTATCACATCTTTAGCGCAGTCGTCTTGATTTCCCTGCCGGGAACAAGATCGCAGCGTTCTCGCTTGTTTCCTGCACTAGCTGGCTGGACGCATTCCGGTCCGGCATCACAACGAAAGGAAGAGCCATGCGTTCCCGAATGTCAGCGCTCGTCGTCAGTTTGATCCTGGTTGCAGGCGTGCTGGCCTGCAGCAAAAAACAAGAGCAAAGCCAGAACCCGCCGGCGGCCACCACGAGTGAGGCTTCGTCGGCGCAGAACAACCAGCCTGCGGCCAGCGCTACCCAGCAATCTGCGCCGGCGCAGCAAGCCCCGCCGGCGGCGGCGCCGGTAAAGCACGCAGAAGCAGCTCCTCCACCACCACCACCACCGCCGCCGCCGCCGCCATTGGTAGTTCCGGCTGGAACGCGCGTCGTCGTCCGCATGGGTAACACCATCGACACCAAGACAGCGCGTGACGGCGACTCCTTCACCGGCAGCCTGGCGCAGTCCGTTGTGGTGGATGGCAAGGTTGCAATTCCCGCCGGCGCCGGAGTGTCGGGAACCGTTGTCGAATCCAAATCGCCCGGCAGATTCAAAGGCGCCGGTATCCTGACGGTCGCCCTGACTTCCATCAATGTGCACGGCGTACCCACCTCGATCGAAAGCTCAACCTATAGCCAGAGCGTCAAAGGCAAGGGCAAACGCACAGCAGTGATGGCCGGCGGTGGTACCGGCGCCGGCGCGCTCATCGGCGGCTTGGCCGGCGGCGGCAAAGGCGCGCTGATCGGCGGCTTGCTGGGCGCAGGAGCGGGCACGGCAGGCGCGGCCTTCACCGGCAACAAGGACCTGCAGATTCCGGCCGAATCGGTGGTCACTTTCCGGTTGAGCAACTCGATTACCGTGAAGCGCTCAGCCAAACGCTCCCCGGCTGATCAATCGGCGAGCCAGTAGGCAGAACAGCGGAGATCAGGAGCTCAAGGCGGGTCATAAATGTCGTTAGACCGCGCCGACTGCGGGATCAAGGCTGATCTCCGACGGATTCACGTTGGGCGGCAGTAGCACCGCGTAGAGTACGGCCTTCGCTACGCTAGCCGCGTCGATCATGTGATCGCGCGGCGCGTTGGGCATGATCTGCTGCCAGATGTCGGTGTCGGTCGCGCCCGGCAGCAGCGCCATGACGCGAATGCCGCGAGGCATAAGCTCGGCGCGCAAGGAAAGCGTCAAGCCCAGCGCGCCCATCTTCGCCGCAGTGTAGGCATAGAAATTAGGGAAAAGCTGTTTCGCGGCGGCGGACAGATTATTAACGATCGTCGCCCCCGCTTTCATCAGCGGCAGCGCCGCGCGCGTACACAGGAAGACGCTGGTCAGGTTGGTGTCGAGCATGTTACGCCACAGCTCCAGTGAAGTCTGTTCCAGTGGAGTTGCCGGTTGGCTAATGCCGGCGTTGTTGACCAGTACATCGATTTTGCCGAAGCGCTCCCCCAGCGACTCGAAAAGTGCCGCGACCGCCTGCGGATCGCGGACATCGCAGACTTCGGGGACCACGACTGCGCTTGCAGCTTTCGGGATGATTTGCGAAATCCGCGCCGCGGCTGCCTGCAGACTTTTCCGGTCGCGGCCAGTGATGACCACGCTGCAGCCCTCAGCCGCCAGCACCACAGCGATGGCGAGCCCGATACCGCGGCTGCCGCCGGTGATGACCGCAACCTTGCCGCCAAGGCGCGGCTTCGATAATGCCGCCTGCGGCCGTCCGGATGAAGACTTAGCTTTGCGTTGCGACTGCTTCTTTCGCGTCGCCATCGGTTAAGTCCCGTTGACGCTCCTGGCATTAATCAGCGAGAGAAACTCCTGCCGGGTCTGTTGTGCGCGGAAGGCGCCGAGCATCGACGAGGTCACTGTGGCGGAGTGCTGTTTTTCCACCCCGCGCATCATCATGCACAAGTGGCGCGCCTCGATCACCACGCCAACGCCTAGCGGCGCGATGAGTTTCTGCAAGGTTTCGGCGATCTGCACTGTCAGCCGCTCCTGCACTTGCAGTCGGCGCGCGAAGATTTCCACCAGGCGAGCCATCTTGCTCAGCCCGATCACCCGTCCTTTGGGAATGTAGGCGATGTGCACCTTGCCGAAGAAGGGCAACAGATGGTGCTCGCACAAGCTGAACATCTCGATGTCTTTGACGATCACCATCTCGTCATAATCGACATTGAATAGCGCGCCCTGCAGGACCTGCTCGGGATCTTCGCGATAGCCGCGGGTGAGATCTTGCAGCGCCTTTGCATACCGCTGCGGCGTGCGAAGCGTCCCTTCGCGATCGGGATCTTCCCCCAGGCGGACGAGGATTTCCCGCGCCAGTTCCTCGAAGGTTGCACTGGTAACGGTCGGGGATTCGATAGTTTCTTTCATGTTAGTCATTAGCAATTAGCCATTAGCAATTAGCACTTAGCACTTAGCACTCGGGGCTTAGCCTTCAGCCGAGGAGCAGCCGCTGTTGCGCTTTGGCAAACCGCCAGTTGCTCGTCGCTAATTGCTGAGTGCTAATCGCCGCAGTATTCAAAACTGTTCATCGCGGTCTCTTCCAGTCGTACCCTTTCCAGATGAGCGGCCTTGAAGTTTTGCTTCAAAATGTGAAAGATGGCCTCACTCAAATTTTCGGTAGTCGGTACTTTCGATGCGAATGCAACGCAGAGATTCAGGTTTGCGTGATCGAATCGGTCCAGAATCTCACGACGCACGGCGTCATCCAGATCAGCCAGATTGCAGATCATCCCGGTCGCCGCATCTACCTGTCCGCTCACCGTGACCTCGAGCGCATAGTTGTGGCCGTGCCCATACGGATTGTTGCACTTGCCATACACCTCGCGATTCGCTTCTGCCGATAGCTGTTCGCAATGCAGCCGATGTGAAGCAGAAAAGATGTACCGGCGCGTGAGATGAGCTTTCATGCTTCCCCGTAGAAGTCGACAAATAGATCCGGCATTTCGTACAGGCGAACCCGGTGCAACTTGGCCATTCTTAGCTTGCTCTCCAGACGCTTCCAGATGGCAATGGCCAGGTTTTCTGTCGTGGGAATCTGCCGGGCAAATTCAGGCACTTCCTTGTTGAGATGGCGATGGTCCAGCGCATCGAGCACCTCGCGGTTCAGGATTTCCTTTAACTCTCTAAGATCGACCACGAAGCCGGTCGTGGAATCGACTTCGCCCTTCACCGTGACTTCCAGGGTGTAATTGTGGCCGTGTCCATTGCGGTTGGCGCATTTGCCGAAGACGCGCCGGTTCTCTTCTTCCGTGAATTCCGGATTGTGGTAATAATGCGATGCAGAGAATTCACACTTGCGGGTTAGGTAGACCATAGTTATTTATCGGTGGCGACACCAATCTCGCCGCTGCGCGGTGTTCGCGAAAGCCGTCTAGGGAGACGCTGATTAAGTCAAAGCGAAGTCCCTCAGTGGCTAAAGCCGCGCTGGTTTCGCATTTACGGACCGCCTGAAAGCGGTCCCCTTCAAAGATCGGACTTAATCAGAGTTGCCCTAGGCTCCCGGTTCGGCAATATTAACGCTTCCGCCGTATTCTCTTCCCTTCCAGCTTACCGCGCCGCGCTTGTGACGCCTCTCAGAGTTCCACAAGAGTATCGCAAACAACGGCAGCCCGAAAATCGCCAGCACGTTCGACAGCCAGTCGAAATGCGCCGTGCGGATTCGCCTGATGAAATACGCAAAGAACACGATGCTGGCTATGGTTTCAGATGTTATCTCGATGAGATTGCCAATAAGCCACGTCTCGACGAAGAAGTAAACTCCGCTGGCCAATATGGCGAACTCGCCCAGCCGGATCAGTGCCAGCCTACGCGGCCGCGGAAACAGCAGCGCCAGGTTTTTCGTCCAGCCCTCCCACAACGCGGGGAAGCTGCGGTACATGCGGGTGCTGACCACACTCGACATGCGGAAGCGCAGCTTATAGCCGGCGCCTTTCACGCGCTTCGCCAGTTCAACATCTTCCAGAATCGCTCCCGGAACCGCCGCATGTCCGCCGATGGCATCGTAGACGTCGCGCCGAATCAGCAAATATTGTCCGTTGGCCGCCGCCACCGGCGAGTTCGGATCGCAGACATCCTTGGGCCGGTAGGTCGTCGCCAATTCGGCGAAAATCACCGGCATCAGGGCGCGTTCGGCGAAGCTATGGACTTCCTGCCGGGGCGAGTATGACAGCAAATCTGCTTCGTACTCGCGGGCTTCGCTCAATCCTTCGGCGATGGAACCCGGCCCGTGTTTCGTGTCGGCGTCGGTAAACAGCAGCCACTTCCCTTCCGCGATCCTTGCTCCACTCCAGGCAGCATTGCACTTGCCGCTCCAGCCTGCCAGTAATGGATCGGCCGTGATTACGCGAGCCGGAAAGCTCTCCGCAATGGTGCGCGTAGCGTCAGTCGAATGATCGTCCACAACGATGATCTCGTAGCCCACGCCCTGCTGCCCGGCCAGCGTCCGGAGGCACGCGGCAAGGCACGCCTCTTCGTTGCGGGCGGGGACAATGACGGAGACTAACGGAGCCATGAGAGCATTCATCCTTGCGGTCCGGCGCTCGCCGCTCCTAAGTCATTCCCCTTTTCTTCCAGTAGGGTCAGCAGGCGCTCGATGGCAGGCTTAAGGACCCGAAGGTCACGGGTCGCCGTGTCCCAAACAAGATCGGTGTCCACTTCGAAGTACCCGTGAACGAGGACATTCCTCATTCCTGCAATCTGGCGCCACGGAACTTCTGGCGCCAATGCCGGAAGGTCTTCGGGGACTGCTTTGGCCGCCTCGCCAATGATCTGGAGACGGCGCAGGAACCACGTTTGCAACAATTCATCTCTTGCAAATTCCTGGAGTACGCGGCGGCGGATTCGCGCCTTTAGCCCTTTCTCTGTGACCACGTCTACCTGGTGGCCCAAGGTCGCGGCCAGTTCCGCCTGCAAACCGCCGAGGTCAAACAGCGTTCTTCCCCTCTCCATTTCGACGAGGAAGTCAATGTCGCTCAATTCGTCGGCCTGCCCGCGGGCGACGGAGCCAAAGACGCGGACGTTCCTTGCGCCATAGCGGGCGGCTATCTCCAGAATCTGCAGCCGCCTTCCCTTCAGCAATTCCTCGTATAGCATCAAACCGGTCCTCCTTCCATCGCCCGAAATCCCCAAAAGCGCGCCGTACCTTTTCTAACCTTGAATAGAAAGTGCCACTCCTGGCGCGCGAGGCCGATCACCTCGCCGTGAATTATTATAAAAGCGTGAAGCGCTTCCTTCCGTCCGCCCTTCTAGCCGCGCTGCTTGTGCTGGCCGGCTGCAACTCGGGCTCGCATCCACCGCGCATCGGCAGCATGGCTCCTAACTTCACCATTACTGACTCACAACATACCGTCGAGCTCAGCCAATTACGCGGCAAGCCCGTGCTGCTGAATTTCTGGGCAACCTGGTGCCCGCCCTGCGTGGAAGAGATGCCTTCGCTGCTGCAATTGCACAAGGAACTCGGCGACAAAGTCACCATCCTGGCGGTTAGCGAAGACACCGACGACAGCGCCTACAAAGATTTCGTGCGCCAGCACAACGTCGATCTGCTCACCGTCCGCGACCCGCACCAGAACATTAACGAGGTCTATGGCACCTTCAAGTTTCCTGAGACGTATGTGATCGATCGCAACGGCAGGATTGTGCGCAAGTTCATCGGCGCCACCGACTGGACCTCGCCCGACATCGTGCAATATCTGAATAAGCTCTAAAGCGGTGGGGAGAATCTCGCTACAATACCGTCGCCGGCCGCGCGCTTTCAATCCTGGCCTCGCGCAGATAGCGCGCCGCTTCCTCCGGCGGCGTGGGATTCAGGTAGAAGCCGGTGCCCCACTCGAAGCCTGCGATCTTGGTCAGCCGCGGCATGAACTCCAGGTGCCAGTGGTAGTAATCCAGCGATGTCTCCTGTACCGGCGCCGTGTGGATAACCAGGTTGTAAGCCGGATTGTCCAGCACCTGGTCCGCCCGCACCAATAGATTCTTCAACGCCCGCGCCAAGCCTTCGTACACCTGCGACGACGAGTTCTCGAACTGCGATTCGTGACGCTTGGGAAGGATCCAGGTTTCGAACGGAAAGCGCGGAGCATAGGGAGCGACCGTCAGGAAGCCGTCATTCTCCGCGACCACGCGCACGCCGGCTTCTGTCTCTTGCCGGATGATGTCACAGAAGACGCAGCGCTCCTTGTAGATGAAATATTGCTTGGAACCTTCCAACTCTTCCACCACGTGCTTGGGCACAATGGGTAACGCAATGAGTTGCCCGTGCGTGTGCTCCAGGGTGGCCCCGGCGAGTTGTCCGTGGTTCTTGAAGATAAGGATGTACTTGAAGCGGCGATCTTTCTTGAGATCGACAATGCGGTCGCGGAACGCCCAGAACACATCCTCAATGCGCTTCTCGGGCAGATCGCGCAGGGTCGCGTTGTGCTCGGGAGTCTCGATGATCATTTCGTGAGCGCCGATGCCTGTCATCTTGTCAAACATGCCTTCGGCCTGCCGGTTGAGACTGCCTTCGATGCCCAATGCTGGAAACTTGTTGGGCACCACGCGGACCGTCCAGCCTTCCGAATTCGGAGCACTGCCATTGGGGCGGTAAGCCAGGACCTCGGGCGGAGTTTTGTTTTCATTGCCGGGGCACAGCGGACAGAAGCCGCCCTTCATTTTGGCCGGCTCGCGGGTGAAGTCAGAGGGACGCCGGGCGCGGTCGGTAGAGACGATCACCCAGCGTCCGATGATGGGATCTTTGCGTAACTCAGGCACGAGAGACCTCGAACCATCTATCTTACCGCTTCTCCTCGCCGGCCAAGGCGGCGCTCACTTTACCGTTGGCGGGGCCGGCAGCGTGCCTACCATTTTCTCCACGTCGCCAATCTCTTTCGGAATGCTGGCCGACAGGACCTCGGGCCCATTGGCCGTAATAAGGATTGTGTCCTCCACGCGGAAGTGCCAATGTTTGTCGGGAAATTCGACGATCGGCTCAACCGTCACCACCTGCCCTGCCTGAATCGCCCCTTTCGGCATCATGACATCGTGGGTCGCCAGCCCCACAAAGTGCCCCGGCCAGCCGTACCACTGCGCGCCGATGCCTTCGCGGTCGAATATTTTCTTGCCTTCCGCCGCCGCCTGCTCATAGGTGTTGCCCGGGCGCAGCATGTTGATCACCGCCTTCTGGCATTCCAGATCGACGTTGTACCACTTGGCCTGCTCGGGAGTGAATTTGCCGTCGATGTTGAAGGTGCGCGTGATGTCCATCGTCATATGATCGAGGTCGCCGGCGAAATCGAAGACCACGATGCTGCCCGGCTCGATCTGGCTGCGATTCGAGAAGTAATGCCAGGTGTTGGAGTTTTTTCCCGAACCCACGATTGCCGGATAGGCCAGCCCCTGCGCGCCCGAGTTGCGAAACACATTCTCGGCCTCGGCCTCGATTTGATACTCGTACATTCCGGGATGGGCCATGCGGATGGCCTGCTCATCGCCGGCGGCGCTGATGCGGCCATTGCGCCGGAGAACTTCAATCTCGCCTGGCCGCTTGATATTTCGCATAGTGTCGATGGTTGGCGTGATGTCACGAAGGGTGGCCGCAGGATAGCGCTCGCGCAGCTTCAGCAGAGCGTCACGATCACCGGGCAGGTTCTGCCCATAGGGATCGTTATATTCGGCGGCGTAGTCACGTCCCGTCTCGAAGCGTGCGCCGTCGGGCTTGTCGGCGAATCCCAGACGCACCCAAAGTTCGCGATCAACCCCACTGCCGAAAAGAAAGCTCAGGGCGGAGTCGAGATTGGTGATCGGCGCGACTGCCGTGTAGCCCAGTTCCTTCTGCTGATCCTTTGACATGGACAGCAAATTGGCGCCATATACCTGCATCTCGCGCGGACTCTGCTGCGGCTCGAAGATCGTCGTGTGCTGCGTGGCCACATCCATCAGCATGACGGCGCCGAGATCGGAAAGCCCGGTGTAGTAGTAGAAATCATTGTCTTCGCGGTAGTGCTCGGCAGGTGGAACTTGCGTCTTGGCGAAGAGCAGGACGTAGCCGGTCTTTAGCTTCTGCGCCAGCTCAGCGCGCCGGGCGGCAAACTCCTGCGGTCCGCCAAGGTCGTTCAAAGCTTGCCGGTCGGTGTACTGGGCAGTAGCTGGAAGTGTACAAAGGATGAGGATGACGAAGAGAATAAGAGCAATTCCAAGTTTTCGTATCATGGCGTATGCAGTGTAATCGCGTAACGCAGTGTAATCCTCGGACCATGCGCACGCAATTGGGCTGTGATTGCTTTCCATGCTGGAAGGCTGAAGTGATGCAGGTTGTTGAGCGCCGTGCGCGAGTAGTTCCCGTCATCCCTCGGCAGCTTTAGCCGCCGAGGGATTCGGCCACGGTCGCTGTCCGTCACGCCTTCCGGCCAGCGATGCTGATGCATTCCTCCAGCACGTCCATGGCGATGTCGGCCTGTTCTTTGGTTACCACCAGCGGCGGGCAGATGCGAATGCTATTAGGACCGCAGCCCAGAAACAGCACGCCCCGTTCGAAGGCCAGCTCTACAATCCGGTCGCGCTCTGCGCAGCCGGGTGTCTTGGCCTTCTTGTCGGTGACGATTTCGACCCCGATCATCAGGCCGCGCCCGCGCACATCGCCAACCAGATCGAGACGCCGTGGCCACTCGGCGATCCGTTCCATGATGTGCCGTCCCACAACGTCGGCGTTCTTGATGGCCTCGCGCTCCAGAATGTCCATGGTCGCCAAAGCAGCCGCAATCGAGACCGGATTGCCGCCAAACGTGGAGGCGTGCGAGCCCGGCGCCCAATCCATAAGCTCTGCCTTGGCCATCATCACACTCAGCGGCATGCCACTGGCAATGCCTTTCGCAGTGCAGACGATGTCGGGCTCGACGCCCGAGTGCTCGATGGCCCACCATTTGCCGGTGCGCCCGCAGCCGGACTGGACCTCATCCACCACCAGCAGAATGCCGTGGCGGTCGCAGATGCGGCGCAGCTCCTGCAGGAAGACCGTCGGCGCCAACACATAGCCGCCCTCGCCCTGGATGGCCTCGACAAAAATCGCAGCCACCTCCTCCGGAGGCAGGGTGGTCTTAAATAGCTTTTCTTCGATGAACCGGGCGCAGCCCAGCGCGAACGCCTCAGCCTCCTGCGGGCTGCCACCCACGCATCCGCGATAGACATCGGGGTAGCGCACGTGAGTCACGCAGGGAACCAGCGGGGCGAAGCGGCGGCGCTGCTGCGGCTTGGAGGCGGTAAGCGACAGCGCGCCCATGGTGCGGCCATGAAACGCCCCGTAGAAGGCGATGATGTTCTGCCGCCGCGTGTGATAGCGCGCCAGCTTCAGCGCGGCTTCAATCGCTTCGGCCCCGGAGTTGCCATAGTAGACCTTGTGCGGCCCTTTCATGGGCGCCACGCGCGACAGGCGCTCGCCAAGCGTCACCATACTCTCGTAGTAGAAGTCCGTGCCGGACATGTGGATCAGCTCGGCAGCCTGCTTTTGGATGGCAGCGACCACCTCGGGATGGCAGTGGCCGGTCGAGGTCACGGCGATACCGGCGGAGAAATCCAGGAACTCATTGCCGTCGACATCCTCTACAATGACGCCGCGGCCGCGCTTGGCGACCAGAGGATAGGAGCGAGTGTACGACGGGGAAACATAGCGTTCATCGCCCTCCAAAACGCGACGCGCATTGGGGCCAGGCAACGCAGTCCTGATATTGGGAGTAACCACGGGAGCAATCGTATTGGCAGACATTTCGTTTTCCTCCGAAAGGCTGGCGGCAAGCCGAGGACGGCAGCCGGAGCTTGGTCAACCCGCAGGTCATTTCGCGGGGTCTGATAACCGCAAGGCGGAGCGGAAAACGAAAGATTAGTCGCCGGAGAAGAGATTGGGACGGACCATGCTCGGAGCCAGCCTGGACTCAGCACAGAGCGAAACGTGGGGAGTGCGACAGCTCGCACCCGTGCGCTCGACATTTCTACGGCCCATCACGGCTGGTCTCCTGAATTCATTATAGTAGGCCCGCCTCTACAGCGTAACCCCTTGGCGGATTCAATTTCCTTGCGCCAATAAACGAATTCTGACGTATAGTGTGTTTCACGTAGCTTGCCAAACAGTGCCCAGAATCCAGGAGGTTCTGGATGGCGAACACGACTGCAGACCTGATTCTGCTGGTGGACGACGATGCGACTGGCCGCTCGATTCGCAGGGCAATACTCGAGATGCACGGCCATCGGGTTGTAGATGCCGGAGAGGCGCAATTGGCCCTGCGCACCCTGGCAAGCGAACCGGTCCGCCTCGTGATCCTCGACTATTTTCTCAATGACACGACCGGGGTGGAACTCGCCAAAGAAATGCGCCAGGTGAAGCCCCAGGTGCCCATCTTGTTGCTATCAGCTTCGGGCGACATGCCGCAGGGCACTGAGTATGCAGATGCCTACCTTTCCAAGATGGAGCCGGTAGCCGCGATCGAGGAGAAGATTCTTGCACTGCTGCGCCAGGGGCGCCGGCCGACTACCTGACCCGAAAGACGGATTTCGATACATTACGGGCTCGAAAGGCGCCGAGCCATCCCTTTGGCCCCTGACGCTACGCTCCCACCATCCCCCCGCCTGCAAATCGGCAGAGCAGATTTCTGGCTACTACTATTACTGATAGTATTTAAGGCAGCGCCCAACCAACGTTGTGAATCCTAGTTACCGGCTGCCGCTAGGCGGCCGAAAGGAGAAACACCGATGTCTAGTTGGAAAAGGTTGCTCCTGTTCCTGGTTCCCTTGGCGCTGTTCAGCCTGTTGCCTGCATTGCTCACGGCGCAGGACACGGGCAGCAAGAAAAGCATGTCCGTCACCGGCTGCCTGAAGCAGGGCACGGATACCGGCGGCTATTACATCATGGGTGAGGACGGAAAGACGTACGAGTTGTTCGGCCATGGCCTGGCGGCACACGTCAATCACAAGGTCACCGTCTCCGGCATGGAAGAAACCATGTCATCGACCATGGAGAAGAAGCGGGAGGCTGAGGAGAAGAAGGAAGCCGGCAGTGCCTCCTACACCGATATGAGGGTCACCCACATCAAGATGGTCAGTAAAACTTGCCAGTGACGAGCTGCTAGCGGCTCACGTCCGGCGAAGCACCCAAAACGAGCACAGTCTCCTTGCGGAGCTGTGCTCGTTGCCGTCAATGAGAGCCACAATAAGTCGAAAGCTCATGGATCGAGTGTCGGCAGGCCTGCAGTGACCTTCTTCAGCTTCGATGCGTTTTGTGTCCCGCTGTCTTCTGACGCCTCCCGCTTGCCGTCCGCACCGCCCCTCGCGGCCTGCGGTGATAATGCCGGTAATAAGGGTGCAGCTCCGCCCGCACCTCGCGTTCGGCTTGCGTTGGAGCGCTGGCATAATCCGGATCGAACATGGCAATCACCGCGACCGCGCGCTCCCGGTAGCGCCGTGCCCAATCGCTGTGGACCAGTGTTTCTTGCACCGTCTTCCAATACTCACCATCGCCGGTGCCGCTCGATAACCCTGCCCCGCCCCCGTTGACTGCCTCAAGGAAGTGAGTAAATGCTTGCAAATTCACGCCCATCTGGAAGACGAGCTGGCTGAGCGCCATCTGCTGGTAGGCCGTCATTTCGTCAAAGCTGCGGCAGTAGGCCTCGGCGTTGTGGATTGCCTCGATAGCGGAGATGCGTAGTAATTGCTCCGCCTCTTCGTCGGTGATTCCCGGGGTCAGGGCATGGGCCCGGATCCTTCGGCGGAACCCTCGCGTCCCCCAAGTATCGAGGTCCTGCCCGTACTGCTCGAGTATGCTCTGGAGCTTCTGCGGATCGAGCCCCGCCGCCTGCCACAGTTGAGCGCTGGAAGGTTCGAGAAACAGATGGGGATTCAGCGGATCGTTCTGCCGGTGCTCGGTCGCAGGCACATCCAGACCGAAGCCCGCGCCAATCAATGGCCGCGAGGTTTTTGGGTCGGGATAGGCTGCCAGCACCCAGCCCTCGTGCCGGCTGTCGCGCAGCGTGCTCATCAACTCCCCTAAATTGAACTTGATCTCGGAGTCTTTGAACCCGAACAGCGCCTCATGCGGCGGCAAAACCTGCGGCGCCAGAAAAAACAGCGACTCTGGCTGACGTTCCAGCGGTAGCTTCCAGGCAGCCGTCGAAACCACCAACTGCGGCGCCGCCGGCAAGTATTTCCCCGTCGCCGAGCCCGCCGCCTGCCCCAGCGCTGGGACGCCGGCAATGGCCATCGCCAGCACAACCAGGCTCGCCCTCATGATTCGCCTCATCTGGTCCATCGGCCAAAGATGTACTTGCCATCACTCACTATGGCTCTACACCATACCCCAGAATCTGCGTCGCGAGAATAGCCATCTGGATGCAACCGTGCTCCCGCTTCCAGTCGAGTAACCGATCGACCGCCACGAGTCACCCGACGACTCGGGTCCGTTACGCTCGGTAACTGATTGCTGATTGCTGATTGCTGATTACTGATCGCTGACTACTGTCATCGCGCGAAGTACAGCAGGCCGAAGACATAGAGCCACAGCACGGCCATGAAATGCCAATACCACGCGGTCACGTCCACCACCATGCGGCGCGTCTCGGGCGGCTTATGGAACCAGGCGGTGATCCCCGCGTACAGCAGGACAAGGATCCCCCCCAGCAGGTGCAGGGCATGAACTCCCGTCAGAATGAAAAAGAACGAGCTGCTGACATTGGCAGTGAAGCTGGGGTTGGTGATTTGCAGGACGTGCCAGGCATAGCCCTGTCCGGCTAGAAAGCCGAGGCCCAGCAGGATGGTGGTCCACAACCACAGCACGACGCGGTTTTGGTCGACGCGAATGCCAGGAATGCCGGCGATGGGCGCCAGGGCGACGTCTTCGGCGGCCCGCCGGCGGGCGGCCTCCAGAGTGATGCTGCTCAATGCCAGGATGAAGGTGTTGATCAGGAGGATGCGGACGGGCAGCACCAGCGGCACCCAGTTGCTGATGTAGTCGTTGCGCGCAGGGTCCCACACCGCGCCGGCTTTGCGGACCACATAAGCCGTGGTGAACGAGACGAAGAGCATCACCACCGAGCCCAGCGCCAGCAGCAGGCCCAGGCGATAGCGCCGCAGACGCTCGCTGTAGCTGGGCTGGTCGTCGCCGCCCCGTCCGCCGCCTCCGCCCCAGCCGCCGGGCCAGTTGGCCGCCGGGCCGCGGCCCCCGCCGCCGCGCGCGGTCCTCGGCTCCCGAATGCTGGTTGGGCGCGCCATGCTGGTAAGACCTCTTCGCACCGACTAGCCGGCTGTTTGCTTCCGTGGTGAGCGGCTGTCACCCTGACCTGTGATGTCACAGGCCACTGTGACATTATGATGCGCCGCGACCCCGGAACTCAAGCTTTTCGATTTTCGATAGTCGCCATTCGCTTTTCGCTTTTCGCGATTCGCCTTTCGCCAGAAGACCGCCGTGGAGACCCCTGACGCGTCGCTAACCCCGGTGCACAACCGAATGCAGACGTTGAACGGGCAAAGGCGAACAGCGAAGACGGCGATCTGGCGAAAAGCGAAGAGCGAACGGCGAATTGCGGCTGTCTTACAATTGATCTGCCAGTGGCCTTCGACTGTGAAGCGGACTCTAATCATCGTGGTCGCGGTGTGCGCGCTTCTATACGCCGGCGATTTTCTTTCGCTGCGTTTCGCCTGGCCGGCGCGCGCAATGTTTGGCAGCGTGACGGTCCACACCTTTTACGCAGTCAAGTTGAAGAGCGGCAAGACCGAATACGACTACGGGGGCGATCACAACGTAAGCTGCGCCAATTCTCTGTTTCCCCAACTCGGTGTCGCCCCCTGCTGGTATGCCAGCCGCCATACCGAAGAGCAGATTACGATCGATTCCGGCAACCCGCATAATCCAAGCCTGTTTTGAGAAAGGCTGCTTTTCGCTCTTCGGCTTTCGCCTATCGCTTTTCGCTCTTCGGGTCTTGCTGGTCGCCGTTGCCCGGCTCTTGTCCGCGCTATTCCCGGTTCGCTGTCTCAGTTGCCGGTGTGTTGCAGGGCGCCCCGCAGATCGACGCTCGTCTGGCGAAAGGCGAAGAGCGAAAAGCGAAGAGCCCTTCGGCTTGCATTCCCCTGCGCTCTGCCTCATCTTGATGACATGCCCCGCCACAAACCGGTCCAGGGAAATCATGTCCAGCAGCATCAATTTGGCAACCACTGCTTCGGTTGCGGCCCGCAGAACGAAACCGGGCTGAAGCTGAAGTTCGTGTTGGACGAGGAGCGCCAACGCTTCTTGTGCCGCTTCCGTTTGCAAGGGCGGTTCGTCGGCCCACCGGCGCACGCCCACGGCGGCATCATCGCTACCATTCTGGATGAGGCCATGGGCAAGGTGAACAAGCTGCATGATGTCGTCTGCCTCACCCACACCATGGAGGTCGTGTATCTGAAGCCGGTGCCGCTGTTTAAGCCGCTGAGGGTGGAAGGCTGGGAGCAGCGGGTGCGCGGACGCGAACACTATCGCGCCGCCGAAATCCGTAATGGCGACGGCGAAGTGCTGGCCAGCAGCAAGGGAAAGTTCATCGAGATCGATCCCCACCGCATGTTTGCCAAGTACCTGAAGACGAAGCACAGCGACGCCACGTAGCGGTAGCCCGTTTAGATGCCGACGACTGAACTCCTGCGCTCCATCAGTACGGTGTCGCGCCAGCGCCCGTGGAGGCAGCCGATGCGCTCGCGGGTGCCGACCATGCGGAAGCCCGCCTTCTGATGAACGCGGATGCTGATCGAGTTTTCGGCGTGGATGACGGCTTGCAGCGTCCAGATGCCATTGCGCTCGGACTCAGCGATGAGCGCGGCCAGCAATGCGGCGCCGATCCCCTGCCCTCGCGCTCGCCCGGCAATATACACGCTGACTTCGGCGACGCCGCGATAGACGTGCCGGCGGGAGACGGCGCTGAGCGCGGCCCAGCCAAGTACGTCGCCGGCGCTCTGTGCCACCAGTCTGCCCGCTTGCAAGTGGTGCGCGTCCCAATCCTGCCAGGAGGGCACCTCGGTCTCAAAGGTGGCATTGCCGGTGGCGATTCCTTCAGCGTAAATAACGCGTGCGGCGTCCCAATGCTTTTCCGTCATGGGAATGATCTCGAGAGCGGTCAAGGCAGCACCTCGGGCTTCATTTATCCTATGCAATGACAGAGGCTAGTGGCCAGTAGTCAGTGGCCGGTTGAGAGTCTTCCCGAAGAAAGTGGACCCACCAAAGAAAGCAATAGTGGCGCTTTTCATAGGGCCGGTTGTGCGCGATGATTAACATCGAACATGAGTGTCCCACTCCATGAACTAAGGATGCGCATCGCGCGACAACGGACTATGGCCGAGCCAGGGGCCTTGGAGGTCTGATGTGGAGCCGAGCGCGCTAAAATAGAGGGTTACGAGTCGCACTCATAAGCTGTAGTGTGTCGCCGGGCGCAGGTTTGCGTTTGCCCCGGCAAATGCCGGTAGCCTGCTAACGCACAACAGCCGCTTCATCGGAGAAATTTATGTCAGAGAACAATGGCAACAATACCAGCTTGCGCTTGAAGACCGGCCTGGCCGAGATGCTCAAGGGCGGCGTCATCATGGACGTGATGAGCGTCGAACAGGCCGAAGTGGCGGAAAAAAGCGGCGCCGTGGCGGTCATGGCGCTGGAGCGCGTGCCCGCGATCATTCGCGCCGAGGGCGGCGTCTCGCGCATGGCCAATCCTAAGCTCATTAAGCAAATCATGGCCGCCGTCTCGATTCCGGTGATGGCCAAGTGCCGCATCGGCCACTTCGCCGAGGCGCAAATTCTGCAGGAGATCGGCGTCGATTACATCGACGAATCCGAGGTACTCACACCGGCCGACGAAGCCCATCACGTGGACAAGTGGGCCTTCACCACGCCCTTCGTCTGCGGCGCGCGCAATCTGGGCGAAGCGCTGCGGCGCATCGCCGAGGGCGCCGCCCTGATTCGCACCAAGGGCGAGGCGGGCACGGGCGACGTGATCCATGCCGTGAAGCACATGCGGCAGATTGTCAGCGAGATGAAGCAGCTCACGGTGATGAGCGAGCAGGAGCTGTTCGCTGCCGCCAAAGATCATCAGGCGCCGTACGAACTGGTGAAGATGGTGGCGAAAGCCGGCAAGCTGCCGGTGCCCAATTTCTCCGCCGGCGGCATCGCCACCCCGGCCGATGCGTCGATGGTGATGCAGCTCGGGGCCGAGGCTGTGTTTGTCGGCTCAGGCATCTTCATGAAGGGCGGAGTAACGCCGCTTGACCTGAGCTTAGGGGTGGAGCGCGAAGAAGCTGAATCGCGCGCCCGCGCTATTGTGATAGCGACCACCCACTACGACGATCCCAAGGTGCTGGCCGAAGTTAGCCAGCAGATGACCGGCGCCATGAAAGGGCTGGCGGTCGCGGCGATTGCAGAGAAGGATTTGCTGCAGACAAGAGGATGGTAGAAGGCATTTGTCGGTTGTCAGTTGCCAGTTGCCAGTGGGCGCGGGAAGGCCGCGCCCCTTATCTTTGCGCTAGCATCATATTCGCGCAAGCATGGGCTTTCGTTGGGCGGTAACCGACAACCGACAACTGACAACTGACAACATTCCTATGAAGATTGGCGTACTCGCACTACAGGGTGATTTTGCTGCTCACCGGAAGCGTCTCGAAGAACTTGGCGCGGAAACCCTACTCGTCCGCAATCCCGAAGATTTCGACGGCTTGGATGGCTTGGTGATTCCCGGCGGCGAATCCACCACGTTTCTAAAGCTGCTCGGCGATGAGGGCCTGAAAAAACTGACTGGTTTCGTACACCGCAAGCCGACCTTCGGCACCTGCGCCGGTGCGATCATGCTGGCGCGCCAAGTCGAAAACCCGCCCCAGCCTGGACTCAACGCCATCGACATGACCATTCGCCGCAACGCCTACGGGCGGCAGATTGATTCCAGCATCGTCGCAGCGCCCAGCAAGCTGGGCAGCGAGCCGCTGGAGATGGTCTTCATCCGCGCCCCGCGCATCGAAAACGTCGGCCGGAATGTCGAAGTGCTTGCCAAGCATGGCGACGATCCCGTGCTGGTGCGCCAGGGCAATGTCATGGCCGCGACCTTCCATCCAGAGCTGTCGCCAGACCAACGCGTACATCAGGAGTTCCTGAAGCTGGTGAGGGACGGCGCGAAGCCATAGGTTGCACCAGGCATTTCTCAATTGCTTGCGTGTTGCTACTGGGCTAATGAGGTTGGCAGAAGATAGTGACAAACCGACGAAATTGTCATCACGAGCGAACCCGGGGTCCCCCCCCGGGGGGCGGGGGGTGGGCGGGGGGGGGGGGGGGGGGGGGGGGTGGGGGTTTTGGGGCCCCCCCGCACCACCAAAAAACACGCCCCAAAAAGCGCGGG
>VFSW01000681.1_pt1 | contig 50547 bp, 48 predicted proteins | sample 5358111 | NCBI WGS metagenome assembly VFSW01 (sample SAMN11554181, study PRJNA540505) | mine drainage metagenome | isolation source: sediment from site ElyBrook_90M | place: USA: Ely Copper Mine, Vershire, VT | collected 2017 | reverse complement strand
CCAAGCGGTGAAGGGCGGGCCGGAAAAATGCTTTAAGGTAAAAAGCCACAGTTCACACCAACGAGTTGCGAAAGGTTACTTACTCAGAGGATTGATGGCATTCCGGTCTGACCGGCACCTGGCAACGCTGATCTCCGCCATGGCCCAAAGTTTCGAGGCCTTCTCGTTGACGAGCTCCAGGTACGCGGCTCACACATCATGGCTCGGGCGACAATCCGAACTCGCCCACTAAGAAGCCGAATATATGGCCGCAACCGGAAGTCCAGAATCTTCGGAGCTAGGTGCTTGCAAAGTGGCTGGGTCCATATATGGCGGAGAGGGGGGGATTCGAACCCCCGAAACCCTTTCGAGTTTACACGCGTTCCAGGCGTGCGCCTTAAACCGGGCTCGGCCACCTCTCCGCTGCGCAGCTCTCCAACTTACACTTTGCTCAGGAAGGATTCATCACCTCATCGATGTCCGGTTTGACCCAGTTTCCGTCCGTGGTGTATTCGTTCGCGAAGCCTTGTGATCATAATGATGAAGCGCACGAACTTTCCCGCGATCCTCGCGATCGCAATCCTGCTGCTCGCGACCGCAACTCCGGGGCGTGCGCAGCTTCCCGCCGATCAGATGACCACGCTGACGTTGCCCGATCCGAAGCCGAACTGGGTCTACATTATGGATACCCAGTTCCCGGCCAACATGCTTCAGAAGATCTGGATCATGGATGGCGATACGCGGAAGGTGCTTGGCACTATCTTCGGTGGCTATCAGGGGAACTTCGAAATCTCGCCCGACCATCGCGAGATGTACATGATCGACACCTACTACTCGCGCGGATGGCGAGGGGATCGCACCGATGTCGTGACGATTTTCGATGCGCATACCGCGATGGTTCTCGGCGAGGTGGTCATCCCGCCCAAGCGCTTGCTTATCGTGGCGAAGCGCAACAGCACCTCAGTCACGCCGGACGGGAACTTCCTGCTGGTCGCGAACATGACCCCGGCGACCTCGGTGACCATCGTGGATCTGAAGGCGCGCAAATTCCTTGGCGAGATCGAAACCCCCGGATGCGCACAAGTGACGGCCACCGCGAATCGGAAGTTCTTCTCGATGTGCGCGGATGGCTCGATGCTCACGGTTCAGTTCGACGATTCGGGCAAGGAGACCTCGAAGAAGCAGAGCAAGCCGCTCTTCGATCCCAACACCGATCCGATGTTCGATCAGCCGGCGGTGGTAGGCGATAAGGCCTACTTCATTTCGTATCACGGCATGGTGCTGCCGGTTGATTTCTCGGGACCCGATGCCGCGGGACAGCCTTCGTGGTCGATGCTCGAGGACGCTGACAAAGCGCAGAAGTGGCGTCCGGGTGGATGGCAGACCGTCACATTCAATAGCAAGAGTGGATTGCTTTATTCGCTGATGCATCAAGGCGGCGAGTGGACCCACAAACAATTCGGCACCGAGGTTTGGGTTTTCAACGCCCAGACCCACAAGCGCGTCGATCGCATCAAGCTCAAGACGCCCGGCTATTCAATCATGGTAAGCAACGCCGAGAAGCCGATTCTGTTCGATATGTCGCTACTTCCCTCGCGGCTGGAGACTTACTCTGCGCCCGATGGGAAATTCCTCGGCAAGTATGACGACATCGGCAGCCCTTTCCTTTTGTATGGGCCGTAAGACGCGGGTATCAAGGCAGATGAGATGGACAAATTCGTAGAATCGATTAGCCGCGGTATCGCGCAACGAACCTCGCGCCGAAGCTTCCTCGCGCGGCTCGGCAAGATGATCCTCGGGGCGGCGGCCATTCCGCTGCTGCCGGCCGATCGGGTGGCGCGTAATGCGAACGCAGCCGAGAAAGAGCACGATAAAAACATCAACGATGATCTGACTTGCGATTACTGGAAGTACTGCGCCATCGATGGATTCCTATGCACCTGCTGCGGCGGCAATTCGCATGATTGCCCGCCCGGCGCCACGCCCTCGCCGACCTCGTGGGTGGGCACCTGCCACAATCCCGGCGACAATCGCGACTATATCGTCAGCTATCGCGATTGCTGCGGTAAAGCTGCGTGCGGCAAATGCCTGTGCGGTAACACCGAAGGCGAGATGCCGATTTATCGCGCGCAACTCGACAGCGATCTCATCTGGTGTTTCGGCGCGCCGACGATGGTGTATCACTGCTCGACCTCGGAGATCGTCGGTTTGAAGTGAGGTTCGCGCGCCTGGTTTTTCTCGTCATATCAACCCTCGGAATTTCCCTGTCTGCTCACGCGGAGTCAGCAAGCAACCTCTATCTCCTCAATTGCTGGGGATGTCACGGCTCCCATGGCGAGGGCATCAAGGGCACCGCGCCTCCTTTGATCAATCTCGGTGATTTTCTCAAGGCCGAGGGCGGGCGCGCCTACATCATCGAGGTCCCCGGCGTGTCGCTTTCCGCGCTGAATGATGCGCAGATCGCCACCGTCATGAACTGGGTCCTCGAGAACATGAGCAAGGACAACCTGCCGCATGATTTTTCGCCCTACACCGCCGACGAGGTGCATCGCTATCGCAAGGTTCGCCTCGCGGAACTCTCGAAGACGCGGCGTGGGTTGCTCGATCGGCTGGTCGCGATGAAAGTCCGCTCTTCCGCCAAGTGAGACTGATTCGAGAGCTCTCGATTTGACATCCCGAGATTCTTTTTGATAGCTGAGTCAATAGCGTCGCTCGCAGCTCATATTAGCGATGCTAATGGAGACCCGCCATGGGAACCGTTCACATCAAGGATGAAGCGCGAATCGGGTCCGAGGCCAGGCTGAAGCTGGAGCCGTCCGGATATCTGCAGAAGCTCTATAAGAGCGGCACTCCCGATCTCGGCTGGATGAACAACATGGGCGAGTGGGGCACGCGCGCCAAGCCCGGCAACCTCGGCCTTCGCCTGAAGGATATCGAGATCGGCAGCTATGGGGTCGTGCCCGAGCACGGTAGCGAGCATTGCTCGATGGCGCCACGCGGTGCGGTGATTCCCGAGGGTCTGCCCTCGCTCGGCTTCGACCTCAACGAGAAAGCCGAGGTATGGGCCGAGAACGCCGCCGAGCTTTACGAGGAGGCCGTCGCGCGCCAATGGAGTTCCGCCCGCGACATTCCATGGTCGGAGCTCAAGCCGCTCCCCGACGATCTCGAGCGCGCGATGTGCCAACTCTGCACCTTTCTGACCGAGGTCGAATTCATCGCCGCCGACGCTCCCACGCGTTGGATGAGCCACATGAACCAGGACTTCTTCGAGGTGAAGATGTTCCTTGCCACCCAGGCGATGGATGAGGCGCGCCATACCGACGTTTTCCGCAAGCGCGCGCTCGCCAACGGCGGCGGGCTGGGCACCGCGAGTGTACTGAGCGAGCTTTCGCTCAAGGGTATTTTCGACGCGCCAAGTTTTTCGGCCCAGACCGGCAGACTGCATCTCCTCGGCGAAGGCTTCGTGCTGACGCTGTTCCGCCAGGGCGAGTTCATCGCGCCGAGCCGGGTCGATCAGGAAATCTTCCGCCGCTGCATGCAAGATGAATCGCGCCACGTCGGTTACGGCACGATGCATCTGCGCGCGCAGCTCAAAGCGAACCCCGCGATCGCCGAGGAAATTCATCGGGAGCTCGACGAGGGCGAGCGCATCCTGCTCCAGACCTTCAGCGTTCCCGAGCAGGTCGAGCCGATGGCGATTTTGATGGGCGGCGGCGTGAAAAATTTCGACAAGGGTATGGAGATGCAGGGACAGCTGTGGCGCCGTATTGTCCACGAATACCTGCAACGTTGCGACTCCGCGGGTCTCGACCGGCGTCCCCGATGCCTGTTGCCTACCGACTTCACCAAGCTGTTCGAGGCGCCGCAGGAAACCGCGGTTGCCTGACGGTTACTTGAAATGTCGTCGTTTCCTGAGCCGGCATGGTTTCTCGCGCTCGGCCGCCTGATGGAGGCCGAGGGCGCACTTTTCCAACGCCTCGGATACGCGGAGACGCGCTTCGTCGTGCGGGTCATTCCTGATTACGAACTCAACGGCGGCGAAACGCTGGTCGGCATCGCGATCGATGGCTATCGAATGACTGATGCGGCAGTGGTCAAAGATCTTGCCGCATACGATCCTGATTTCGTCATTTGCGCGAAGCGTTCGGTGTGGGATCGAATGCTGACCGAAATCATAGAGTCCGGACGGCCCTCGTTGCGGCATACGCTGAGCTCGCTCGCGCTGGTTGGCGATGAGATGTGGTTGGAGTCAACCGATCAGCTTCGTGAGGACAAGTTTTACCGCTTCAATCAGACGCTGCAGGAAATCCTGAACCTCGCGTCGCAGCTACCCGCATCCTAAACCCGCGACCTCGCGGTTTCGCACGCGATCAATAAATTCGCCGGGTGATTTATATCGCGGCCTTCGCCCAAAAAAGGACCGCTGCGCGGGCCCAGGATTCTATCGGGGCGGTAAAACCGCCCCCTACGGTGTTGAACGTCGTGTCGAATCTCCAAAATTCCACCTGCCGGCCACGACCGCACAATTGTTAGGGGGCGGTTGTACCGCCCCGTCAGAATCCTGGACTGCCTGGACTCCTTTTTCGCGCGCGCAGATTCTCGGGATCCTCGCTCCATCGGACAGGATTGTCCCGGATGTATGTAAGGATGCGTTCCAATGATCGACCGTCGCGGATGATGTGTTCGTAGAAATTGTGCTGCCAAACGATCCCGGCCCGCATTCCATACATTCGGTTGATCCGCTTGGTTGAGAGCGCCTTGAACGCCGCGATCATTCGCCCCAGTGGCCTCCGCGCGGTGTGGCTTTCCTCGGTGATGGCGATGATCCCATATAAATGATTCGGCATGACGATCCAGGTCTGAGCTTCTTCGGTCCAACCGAACATTTCCGACCAAATTTCATCGACGATCCTTCCGGCGTCGGTGAGGGATATATTCTCGCCGGTGACTTCACCAAAAACATGGATTCTGCGATGCGAACAGATTGTTACGAAATAGAGGCCCTCGGACGAATAATCGAAGCCTGCCATCCGAAGCGTGCGGCGTCGGGGGAAGGGGGGATTCACCTAGCTAATATCGCAGAAATCTGCCTTGGCGATAGGGAAGAAGGAGCGCTGCGCGGATCAGGATTTTAGCGGGGCGGTAAAACCACCCCCTACGAATTTCACCGTAGTGGCGAAACCGTAGGGGGCGGTTGTACCGCCGTTGGATTCCTGGATGCTGCTTTCCGCGCGGTTGATTGGCTCGGTGACCTCGAAGTATAGCCATGCGTGGGGACCAGCCGTCGGCGGTCCACCCAAGGAGGATTCACTTCAATGCTTCATACGCCAATCTGCGATTTTTTCGGGATCAAATATCCCATCATCCTCGCCGGGATGGGCGGCGTGGCGATGCATAAGCTCGCCGCAGCGGTTTCCAACGCCGGCGGCCTCGGTGTCCTCGGCGCGGCGGGCATCACCCCCGACCAAATGCGCGATGAAATCCGCCAGACCCGCGAGCTGACCGACAGACCATTTGCGGTCGATCTGCTCGCGCCGATTCCCGACATGATGCGCCCCTACATGCCGATACTGCTCGAGGAGAAGGTGAAACTCTTCGTCGCCGGCCTCGCGGTGCCGACCGAGTTCGTACAGACGATGAAAGATCACGGCATGAAGATCGTCGTGATGTGCGGCAAGGTCCATCATGGCGAGAAGGCGCAAGCCGCAGGCGCCGATGTCGTCGTCGCGCAAGGAACCGAGGCGGGCGGTCATACCGGCGAAATCGGTTTGATGTCGTTGCTACCTCAGATGATCAATGCGGTGCGGTTGCCGGTGCTCGCGGCCGGCGGCGTCGCGCATGGCAGCCAGATCGCGGCGCTGCTGACGCTCGGCGCGCAAGGCGTGATCGTCGGCACGCGCTTCATCGCGACGCCCGAGGCGCAGGCCGCGCAGGAGTATCGCGAATCGATCGTGAAAGCGCGCGAGGACTCCACCATCCGCACGCGATGCTACACCGGCAAGCCCTGTCGCGTGATTCGGACTGGGTATGCGCTGGAATGGGAGAAGGACCCTTCGAAGATAAGACCGTTCCCGGAGCAGGGCGTGATCTCGCGGAAGAACGGCGTCATGACGTTCGCGGGCCTTAACGGCGCGCATGCGGATCCCGAGCGCACCTTCATGCCGACCGGACAGGGCGCCGGCATGATCAACGACATCCGACCCGCGGCAGAAGTTTTCGCGGACCTGGTTCGCGAGGCCGAAGCGACGCTGCGGCATTCGCAGGTGTTGCTGCAGGAGACTTCGCGCGAGCCGCTCTCGGCCGCACCTCCGCGTTGAGGTTCAACCTGCCTTGACTAGCCGAGAAGGCGTCCTTACTGTTTGAGAATAGACACAAGCGCGGTGGAGATTGGGAGAATCCGATGGCAAATGACAAAGTCCTCCACGTAACTGATTCCAACTTCGAAAGCGAAGTTCTCAAATCCGACAAGCCGGTCCTGATCGATTTCTGGGCGCCCTGGTGCGGCCCGTGCAAGGCCATCGCTCCTTCGATCGATGAGCTTGCGAACGAATACGACGGTAAGGTCAAGTTCGTGAAAATCAATGTCGATGACAATCCGCAGACGCCCGCCAAATACGGCGTGCGCGGCATTCCCAACCTGATCATCATCAAGGGTGGACAGGTGAAGGATCAGATCGTCGGCGCGGTGCCGAAGGCGCACCTCAAGCGCGCGGTCGACGGCGCCCTGGCGTAGGCATTTACTTACTCGGAGATGCCTGAGGCGAGGCCACCGGTTGCTCGGTGAGCCTCGTTTCTTTTTCTATCCAACTGCGGATGATCTCGGCGCGCTTGGTTTCGTACGCCTGTTTGACGTCCTCGGGAATGAAGCGCACCAGTTCCTGGTTGTAGAGCAGCAGCCGCGGCGCCAGGCGCGAATCGCGCAGGATTTGCGCATCCGAGGGCAGCACGACTGCCATCAATGTGACGATGAAGCCGGCGCCGATCGCGACGACGGTTGCTCCGGTCGCGGCGCCTATCAATCGATCGGCCCAGCTCAGGTGCACGATGTGCAGCATCCGCGTCAGCATCGTGCCGATGATCTCGATGACAAAAAACAGCGCGGCGAAGAGCGCGATGTAACCGATGAGGCTGGCTTCGGTGGGATTGGTGCCGAACTGTTGCTCGATGAGACGGCCGGCGCCCGGATAGTAAATCGACGCGAAATAAATTCCGCCGAACAAAGCGACCACCGAGGTAAGCATCCGGATCGCGCCGTGCGAGAGCCCGTAGATTGCGCCGACTGACAGCGCGATGACGATTGCGAAATCGAGCCCGTTCATCTGACCCTGATGGAAAAGCTAGCGGATAAGCGCACCCTGAGCGAATCCGCCGGTTCGATCAAAATCTCCGATGTGTATAAATAGTGGGATGCCCGAACGCGTCTTTATCGAAGAGCTTGCGAAACACGCCGGCCAGGAAGTCACTCTTTCGGGATGGCTCAACAACCGGCGCTCCAGCGGCAAGATTCATTTCCTCCAGGTGCGCGACGGCACCGGTATCTGCCAATGCGTTGCGACGCTGAACGATCTCGGCGCCGATGCGTTTGCCGCCGCCGATCATCTGAGCCAGGAAACCTCGCTGCAGATAAGCGGCCTCGTGCGCGAGGACAAGCGCGCGCCCGGCGGCTATGAGCTGACCGCGAAAAGTTTCAATGTCATCAGCCCCTCCAGCGACTATCCGATCACGAACAAGGAACACGGCGTCGCGTTCCTGCACGATTTGCGGCATCTATGGATTCGCTCCTCGAAGCAGAATGCGATCCTGCGCGTGCGCAGCGAGGTCGCTCAGGCCTGCCGCGATTTTTTCTATGATCGCGGCTTCGTACTCTTCGATGCGCCGGTGTTCACCCCGACTTCATGCGAAGGCACCACCAATCTTTTCGAGGTCGACTACTTCGGCGAGCGCAAGGCCTATCTGACTCAGAGTGGACAGCTCTATGCGGAGGCGGGCGCCCTCGCGCTCGGAAAAGTATACTGCTTCGGCCCCACCTTCCGCGCCGAGAAATCCAAGACCCGCCGTCATCTCACCGAATTCTGGATGGTCGAGCCCGAGGCCGCGTATTTCAACCTCGACGACGATATGCGCCTCGCCGAGGATTTCGTTTCCTACATCGTGGGACGCGTGCTCGATCGGCGCAAAGAGGAACTGAAGCGCCTCGAGCGCGACACGAAGTTGCTGGAAGCATCTGCCTCGACGCCATATCCGCGCATCAGCTACGACGAAGCCATCGAGAAACTCAAAGCGAAGGGCATGGAAGTGAAGTGGGGCGATGATTTCGGCGGCGACGAGGAGACGGCGTTGTCATCGGAATACGATCGGCCGGTGATGGTGCATCGCTATCCGACCGCGTGCAAGGCGTTCTACATGAAGCAGGACCCAGTGCGTCCCGAGGTCGCGCTGTGTTTGGACATGCTAGCGCCCGAGGGCCACGGCGAGATCATCGGCGGCGGCCAGCGCGAGGACGATTACGAAACGCTGAAGAACAAAATCCTCGCGCAGAATCTCCCACTCGAGCCGTTCAACTGGTACCTCGATTTGCGCCGCTATGGCTCGGTGCCGCACGCGGGTTTCGGAATGGGGATCGAGCGCTGTGTCGGATGGATCACCGGCACGCATCATATCCGCGAAGTGATTCCGTTCCCGCGCATGATGGAGCGCCTCGAACCGTAACCTGAGTCCGGGTTGTTCGCGCTCAGTAGCTGACGTTCGCGGCGGCGGTATCCGGCTTGGGCGCGAAGCGCGCGGGTGGCTCCCATGGCGTGCCGAGTGATTCGAATTCCGTGAGCAGGCTTTCCGCATCTTTGCCATTCGCGTTGTTGCGAATGAGTTCGCGCAGCATCGCGGGACGATCAATCGCGCGCTGACGCATCATGTTCCTCAGCGTGCGCGTCATCAGCGCATCGACGACAATATTGCCCGCGATCTCTTCGCCACCCTGAGTGAGCAGAGTGCGCGCGCTGATCTCGGAGAGTCCGGTGCGCAGATACTCGACGTGCGGAGCCTCGTCGCTGCGGATGTAGCGGACCAGATTAGCGGCTTCATCGGGAGCATCGGAGACTTCAGGATCGGACAGGACCGCCTCGGCCCAGGCGAAGGTCGACGCGGCGAAAACCTCGATCGCGAGCACATCCACCATGAAGCGGATCAGTCGCTCGACCGGATCTCCGAGCGCCGGGAAGAGCGCCTGCGGCGGCGTGGCGCTGCGACGCGACATGATCGCGGCGAAAATTTCCGGCGAGATGGCTGGATTCGAAAGGGCCGCATCGCGCGCGGCTTCCCACATCTGCTTGTGGCCACCTTCGGCATCCCATCCGGCCTCGTCGCGCGCATGCGCTTCGAAGAGGCCGCCAGTCAGATGCGCGATCGCCGTCCCGGTGACATCTTCGCGGATGAAACTCTTCAGCGGAGGAACCGGCAGCTCGCGGATGAATGCGCCGAAGCCTTCGACGATCGCAATCTCGGTCAGGATGCGAACAATCGGCTCGCGCACCCCGTTCTTCAAAAGGAAACGCGCCTGATCGACGTTGGGAGTGTATGCGGGAATGACGTCCCGCGGCACTTCCACCAAGGGCAACCTTGAGGTTGCACGATGCTGCTCCTGCCACGCCTTGATCGCGGGATTGCGCCCTACGGTTCGCGGCGACTGATAGTTGCCATTCTTGTCGAAGCCACCATGGCATCGGCGATCGTTTATAACCAGAGTTCGGTCGTATTTGGGATTTTCGAGCAGCTCTTCGAACGAGAAATTGAGTCGTGATTCGTTGGGCATCTGGAGATGTATCCCTCGCTGTCTACCTAACATACGTTAGGCTGATGCGGAGATCAAGACGTCTCGAAGGCGCTCCGCAACGATCTATGGGGCGGCGGCGACCATCGCGCGCACAGTGCAGAAATCCTTATCGATCGCGCCCATGTTGATGTACCAGCATTCGCGCTCGGGCGTGCTCTGGCCCGGCAGGTAGCACATCCCGGAGCGTCCACCCTGCTCATCGAGGGCGCTCGAGCCGACCACGAACTCACGCTTGAACGGATAGATAGCAACCCGCGCATCGGGAACCGGGCGATCTCGATATGCGAGCCAGTAGAGATTGTTCTTCCACAATTGGTTCTTGCGATCATAGGTATCGACGTAGGGCTCAAACCATACTTCCGCGTCGAGGTAGACAACGGTCTTGCTCTCGAGGACGTTACTCGATTGTTTGCCGCCATCGCGAGGAACCGATTCCACGATGTAGAGGTGGCGCATCTCCCAGTCTTCCGGACACGCGGACGCGCCCGCATCGGTCGGACAGGTCACTTCGGGCGAATGTTTCGCATGGACACACGCCAACATGTTCTGCTCGCCGAGGTATTTGTAGTTGTACTGCTCAGTCTTGGGGTTGTATCCCGAATAATGATCGGGATCGAAGGTCTCGGTTCCGGTGTTGGAGCTGAGGATCGATTCATCGAGGCGACGGACGCGGCGTGCACCGGACTGCCAGGTCCATGAATCGTCTCCGCGATTAGGATCTGCATAGCGATAACGGATCATTCCCACGCCGCGCTGATCCTCGGGCGCGAGCACCGGATACAGCGCGAATAACCATAGGCGGCCCGAGATCTTGAAGTCCGGGTCCACCGGCAGTGGATCGACTTCGGTCCGCCCAACGATGTTGTAACCGGCGTAGTGACCAATCTGTAAGTCATTGATCACGCGATGCACGCCGCCCAACTTTGGGTACTGTTCCTGGCAATCGAAGAAACGCAGGTCGTAGTCATCGGTGGTAATCGGCCGGAAGACATTGTTCCAGATGATCTTGGTCGCGACGTCAGGATCGTTCGGATCGAGGAGGGCGAAGGGCTGACCGGCGACGTATCCAATTAAGCTCCGGCGATCATTGCTGAGGCGCACCTGGGTCGAGTACTTCTCGGTCGCCTCCCGATACGGCGGAGGCCAATTGACCCGCTGCGTATCGACGATATCCATCGACATCCCCATCGTCACGCGGTAATACACGCCCGGCGAGACGAGATCCTTCACCGAGTCTGCATTTTGCGGGGTGATGATGTCGCCCGGTTTAACTTCGGCATGCACGAAGGTTGCGAGGGCGATGGAGAAGGCGAGAGCTCCGGCGACGGTCCGCAACCCGGTCAATTTCGGCATGAGGGCGGTCCTCCGTAAGACGCAAATCTATACATCCTGTAGACTTCAATCTCTGCCGCTGCTTATAGCGAGTCAAGCACTCCGCACTTCGAGTCAATGCGGCGCGGCCAGCAACCTTCGCGCAGGCCAGCGCTCTTTGCGCGCTGGCTTGTGACAAGGACGATCCCGATTGCGCCGGGTTTGTGACGATTGTTGCCGGGGCGCAACCCGTGTGCGCGCGGCGCAACAACACTGCCACACCTCCTGTCTACGTAGTGTATAAAAACCCTACACAGGCGTCAGATTTGGAAAATGCTCGTGTGGCATTCGATATGCTCCGAGAGGAAGAAAATTCTCCTCGGGAAAGCCGTCTATGAAATGGAGAAGCAGCGGCCAAACGCTGGTCATCATCACACTAATTCTGCCGGCGCTGATCGGCGCGGTAGCCCTTGGGACCGACGTCACGATTTTCTACTTCAACTGGGTACAACTTCAGAAAGCCGCCGACTCCGCCGCGCTGGCGGGCGCGAATTTTCTTCCCGACAATCCCGCCCAGGCAACCGCGACTGCCAATCAGCTCGCACAAAACAATGGCGTACTGGCGAGCGAGATCGTGGCCACCACAGTTGCTTCTGACAATCTTTCCATCTCGATCAAATTGCAGCGCACGGTGCCTTACTTTCTTGCCAGGGTGCTGGGTCTTGCCAGCGGGGTCGTTGTGACCGCGGCCACCGCAGCTCCCCAGTTTCCGCCGACCACGGTGAATGCAACCTCACCGGGTCAAGTCCCTCCCGGGGGAGACAACAACGGAGGGAACGGGGGCACCTGTGCGAACGTCGGCCAGTGCGGGCTCGTCCCGATCGGACTCGATTTCAATACCACCTATACCGACGGTACTCAGATAACCCTTCAACAAGGCCAGCTGGGTCCGGGCAATTGGGATCTGCTCGCGCTTGGCGGTGTCGGTGGAGCAAACCTTAGAACCAATATAGCCAACGGCTATGACTCGCTGGTGAGCATAAATGATTGGGTTACGACTGAACCGGGAAAGAAGGTTGGACCCGTCGATCAGGGTTTTCAAGATCGGTTAAATATGGCTGGCAGCATCGATCCCAGCGGAACCTATTCATCGCACGCCTTGAACAATCCCCGAGTGATGATCCTGCCGGTAGTGGACTGGCAGAATCCCAATGGACGTTCATCGGTCCAGGTGAAGGCCTTTGCCAGCGTCTGGCTCGACAGCTACAGCAGCGGCCAGGTCAGCGTGCATTTCATCAGCCAGGTGATTGCCAACAGCTTTGGATCACCGGGGGCGTCATACTTTGGTTCGCGAGGCACCCCAATTCTCATCAAATGAGAATGACGACTGCTTGCCTCGACTATCAGACATATCGCGGGCAGTAAGCTATGGAAGCCAACACGATAGCATTTAGTACTCGAATTGAGCGAGCTCGCCGCGGACAGGCCATGGTCGAGCTAGCGCTCATCATACCGATAGTATTGTTCGCAATGTTGGTAGGAATACAGTACGCGATCATCGGAACCGCCGCGTTAGGACTGGGGCAAGCTAACTACCAGGCGGCGCGGTACGCCGCGACCAATACGAGCGCGACGCAGTCCGCGGTGCAGAGCTACATGGTTTCCGTAGCATCACCTCTTATAGGGGCCGGTTCGGGCCAATATCTGACCAGTAGCTTGAGTCCTGCACCTCCCTGTACCTTTGGCAGCACCATAACAGTATCCGTCAGCTTCGATGTGAATCATCTGATAGCCCTGCCGAATCCGTTTTTCGGCATTCCGTTTCCTACCTCACTTACAAATTCGGCAAGCGCTTTTTGCGAATGATCTGAAGAGGCAACCATGAAATCGCTTAAGTATCTGCCTGTTCTTCTCGGATTGTCTTTCATGTTCTTAATCCCAGCGGCCATCGCCGATGGCGCCAAGAGTGTTATCGTCACCAACAACACATCTTTTACCATAACCGAATTCTATGCTTCCCCCAGTGTGAACACCTCATGGGATGGCAGCAGCAACCTCATTGCCGGACAGACGATCGCGCCGGGACAGACGACCACGATTACAATTGCGGACGGTATCGACCACTGCCACTACGATTTAATGGGGATTTTGTACGGCTCGGCGGAACACGCGTACCAGTATGAAGTAAACGCGTGCGCCGGCGGAAGTTGGACGGTCCAGTAGCGCCGGCGTCAAAGAATCGGTTCCCAGCCCGCCACTCTTTCGCGAGCGCCTGCACCAGGATTGGCGCTACTCGTAGCGCAGCGCGTCGATAGGATTCAGCATCGAGGCCTTGCGCGCCGGATAGTAGCCGAAGAAGATTCCCACCGCCGCCGAGAACAGGAATCCGCCGATGATCGCTTTGCTCGACAGCAACGTCGGCCATCCCGCGAGTAGCGAGATGCTCTCCGAGGCGCCGATCCCCGCGAGAATGCCGGCTACTCCTCCGATGAGGCTTAGTAGCATCGCCTCGACCAGGAATTGCAGGAGGATATGGATTCGCCGCGCACCGATGGCCATCCGAATGCCAATCTCGCGCGTGCGCTCGGTCACTGACACCAGCAGGATGTTCATAATGCCGATGCCACCGACCACCAGCGAGATCGAAGCCACCGTGGCCAGCAGCAGGGCCATTACGTGGCTACTGCTTTCCGCGGCCTTGGCGATTTCGCTTAGGTTGCGGATATCGAAGTCAGCGTCCTGGCCCGGTTGAATACGATGGCGCCTGCGCAGGGTCTCGGTGATCTGCTTGATGGCATCTGGAATCTGCTCTTCGCTGCGCGCCTCGGCGAAGATTATTTGCACGACCCCGGTCAATTTTGGCGGCGCACCGAAAGGGCTGATGACAGTGGTGCTGGCGTTATATACCGCGGCCGGATTGGGCACGCTCGCGTAGGGGTTCTGAATGGTTGCGGTCGGCACTACCGCCGGTTGTGCGAGCACGGGAGCCGCGACGCCAAGCACTTTGCGCTCGGCGGTAGTGAAAGGGATGATTACGACATCATCCTGATCCTGCCCGAAGCCGGACTGACCTTTTGAGGCGAGCACGCCGACCACGCGCATCTGGACATTCTTCACCCGGATCATCGAGCCAACCGGATCCTGATGCTCACCGAAAAGGTTCGCCACTACGGTGGTTCCGAGCAGGCAAACCAGCGCGGCCGCTCGCTCATCTTCCTGCGTCAGATCGCGGCCGGAGGTCACCGGCCAGTTGCGAATCGGCAGATAGGCCGGCGTGACACCATTGATGCTGGTGCTCCAATTCTGGTTGGCGTTCTCAACCTGCGCCGTCTGGTGATCGAGATAGCTCACCACCAGCACCGCGGGATCTTCTTTGGGAATTGCTTCGGCATCGGCGGCGGTAAGCGTCGAACGGCTGCCGAAGCCGGCCCGAACTCCACTCGAAGTCACCGCGCCCGGCACCACGATCAGAAGGTTGGTGCCGAGGCTCGCGATCTGCTCCTGGACCGCCTGATTCGCGCCTTGCCCGACTGCGACCATCGCGATCAGAGCCGCGACCCCGATGAAGATACCGAGCATGGTCAACGCCGAGCGAAGCTTGTTGCGGGCCAACGCGCGTCCTGCCGCGCGCAGCGCCATCATCCCGAAGCGTTGCGAGGCGGCGGATTCGCCTCGCGCCGCGAGGGCGATGTCGATGGCCGGCCTCGAGGGCGTCGCCGCGCCAGGTTCCGTCGCACCCTGACCACGTTGCCTTTGATCCGAAACGATCAGTCCATCGCGTACGGTGACGACGCGGTCCGCATACTGCGCGACCTCGGAATCGTGGGTGACCAGAACCACGGTCAGGCCGCGCTCGCGATTGAGGCGCTGCAGGGTCGTCATGATCTCGCCGGAGGTCACGGAGTCGAGGTTTCCGGTCGGCTCGTCGGCCAGCAGGATCGCGGGATCATTGATGAGAGCGCGCGCGATCGCGACGCGCTGCTGCTGCCCGCCGGAGAGCTGATTGGTGTGATTCTGTTCCCGCCCCTCGAGGCCGAGCAGCTTCAGCGACGCACGCGCGCGCCGCACCGTCTCGCTCATATCGCCCGAGTACAGCAATGGCAGCTCGACATTTTCCAGCGCGCTGGTGCGCGAGAGCAGGTTGAAACTCTGGAAGACAAATCCAATCCGCCGGCTCCGGATACCCGCAAGCTCGGATTCGCTGAGCGAGGCGACATCGACACCCTCGAGCAGGTAGGCGCCGCTGGTCTGAAGATCGAGGCATCCGATCACGTTCATCAGGGTCGACTTGCCCGAGCCGGAAGCGCCCATGATGGCGACGAATTCGCCGCGCTCGATAACCAGGCTCACGCCGCGAAGCGCCCGCACCTCGACATCGCCGAGATGGTAGGTCTTGGTAAGGTCGCGAACTTCGATGACGGTGTCAGGCATCATTAGAAACGGTGCGGCATCCCGCGAGGCCCGGTGAAAGAGTTACTTGCGCCTGCCGAGGCTGTCCGGGCTTCATCGATCACGACCTGATCACCTGGATGAAGATCGCCGCTGACGATTTCAACGTAGTCACCGTCATCGAGGCCACGCACCACGTCGACCTTGCGCAGTTTTCCGCCCTCCGAAACCCAGACGTGCGCGTTGCGATTCGACTTCGTTTTGCTGCCGTGCGCGTGCTGATGCTGGCCGGCGCCTTCGGGCGAGAATCGCAGCGCCTGCAACGGAACCGTGAGCGCCTGGTCGCGCTCGGCAATCACGATTCTAGCGTTGGCGGTCATCCCCGGCTTGAGCAGCAACTCGGGATTCGACACCGCGATGACGACATCGTAGGTCACGACATTCTGCACCGTGATGGGCGATTGCCGCACCTGCGCGACCTCGCCCCAAAACGTCCGATCCGAAAACGCATCGACGGTGAATCCTGCCTTCTGCCCGACGTGCACCGGTCCCACATCGGACTCGCTGACGTTGGTGTCGACCTGCATCTTGGTGAGGTCCTGCGCGATCAGAAACAGCGTCGGGGTCTGGAAGCTGGCCGCGACCGTCTGCCCGAGGTCGACGTTGCGCGACACCACGGTCCCATCCACCGGCGATATGATGCTGGTGTAGCCGAGGTTCACCTTCGCCGCCTTCACCGCCGCCTGCTGCTGCAGGATAGCCGCATGGTCGACGCCGACCTGCGCGACGCCAGCATCGTAGGTGCTCTTCGCGCTGTCGAGTGCGTCATTCGAGATGACGTTCTCCGCGATCAGCCTATCATCACGCTCGTAGGTGACCTTGGCGTATTCGAGGGTGGCCCGATCCTTTTCCAACTGCGCGGTCGCATTGGCGAGGTTGGCCTCGGCCTGATCGAGCGTGATCTGATAGGTGCGCGGATCGATCTTCGCGCAGAGCTGACCCTTTTTGACCTGGGTATTGAAATCGCACAGCATCTGCACGATAGGGCCGGAGACATAACTGCCGACCTGCACTGTGACGACCGGATTGACGGTTCCGGTCGCGGTCACGGCCTGCACGATGTCCCCTTGCGCTGCCGTCGTGGTGACATACTGCGCGCCGGTGGAACGGCCATGCAAAACGTAGTAGGCGGCGGCAATAATAATGACGGCGGCGACGAGGAGCCGCACGCCCATCTTCCGGGATAAAAGCGTCATTCGGATGCTTCGATTATAGGTGTCAACCGCCCCGCCGTTCCAGTAAGTTTCCATCGTCCATATAAGACGTGTTTTGACGATGTTAGTTACGCATAAAAATCACAGGAGGCCGCGATGAGCGAAGCTCCGCCGCTGGCAGGCATCAAGGTAATCGACCTCACCCGCTATTTGGCGGGCCCGTTCTGCACTCAAATCCTCGGGGACTACGGCGCCGAAATTATCAAGGTCGAGCCGGTCGAGGGGGCGCGCGCCGATTTGGGCAAGTATTCCGGCAAGGACAACTATTTCTTCCTGAGTTCGAATCGTTCGAAGAAAAGCGTCCAGATCGATACCAAAAATCCTCGCGGCCGCGAGGTCCTCATGCGCCTGATCGAGTCGGCGGACGTGCTGGTCGACAACTTCCGCCCCGGCGTCGTCGAGGCGATGGGCTTCGGCTACGAGGCACTATCGAAGCGTAACCCGAGAATCATCACGTGCAGCATCTCGGGATTCGGTTCGACCGGACCGCTGCGGGACTATCCCGGCTTCGATCAGATCGCGCAGGGCATGTCGGGGCTGATGAGCGTGACCGGGACCGCCGAGAGCGGACCAACCCGCGTCGGCATCGCGATTTGCGATCTGCTCGGCGGGATTTTTGCGGCGCAGGGAATTCTCCTCGCGCTGGAGGCGCGCCATCGCACCGGTCGCGGCCAGCGGGTCGAGACTTCGCTGCTCGAATCAATCGTCAGCATCCTGAGCTGGTCGGCGGGAATTTATTTCGATACCGGCCGGACTCCCGGACCAGCGGGGAACAATCATCCGCTCTCGTCGCCGCACGGAGTCTTCAAGGCCTCCGATCGCGTATTCAACATCGCAGTTGGCAACGAAGCGATGTGGCGTAAATTCGTCGGCATCATCGGACGCCCGGAGCTCGCGAGCGATGATCGCTTCACCGGCACCGGCCATCGCATCAAGTACCGCGATGCGCTGACGGCCGAGATCAACCGGGCATTGGCGGTGCATCCGGCGCAGTACTGGATCGATCTCCTCAATCGCGAAGGAATTCCAGCGGGACCGATTCTGAGCATCGAGGAGATGTTCAATCATCCGCAGACCGCGGCGCGTGAGATGCTGCTCAAGATGCCGCATCCCGCGATTGGCACCTACCTGACGACGGGGCTGGCGGCGAAGTTGTCGGAGACTCCCGGTCACGTAACGCGGCCTCCATTATTGGGTGAGCATACCGAGGAAGTGCTGCACGCGACCGGCTTAACCCCGGAGGAGATCGCGGAGCTTCGCGAGGCCAAGGCAATCAAATAAGAGAGGCTAAACGACCACGCCGTCGCCACAAAGGTCTTGTAGTCGGCGAGTCTCTTCGCCCTCGCAGTGTTTAGGAGACGTTGGTAGCCCTTATCGCTCTTGTCATCTGGGTCGAGCGTTTCAACGCTGTAAAATTTCTCTGCGACGAAATCCCTCACTTTCATCGAAGTTGTATAAAGAACCAGATCACCTTGTCTAACTCGAGCCGCGGCAATGCGAATTGTAGTTAGCATTGTGTTCATTCCCCCTTTTCGGGCTACATCGTTACCTTCGTGACTACCGGAACCCAGATTCAGGCGCGAGTGCATTCGCGCGCTCGACCGAGACAAACGGTTGGGGGCGCGCGGCGGCACTTGCCAGAAGCATCACCATAGCTAACCGCGAAATTCCGGCTTTGTGGATTGAGATGGGCTCCAGCAGGCGGGTAATTTTGGGCGAAGCGAACCAGTCGCAGAGTTTGAACACCGCGATACTGAATCCTTAACGGTGTGGTGTGGTCGGTTGAGAGGCCCCACTCACAACCGTTTTTAATGAGATGTCGATGTCGACGAACGGCTACTCGCGTTCCTGGAAACCCTCGAGGTTGCGGGAACGCCCGGTCTGGCGCAGCTTGCGCAACGCCTTCGCCTCGATCTGGCGGATGCGCTCGCGAGTGACCGCGAACTGCTTGCCGACTTCCTCCAGTGTGTAGTCGGTCTTCTGACCGATGCCGAAACGCATGCGCAGGATTTGCTCCTCGCGAGGAGTGAGCGTTGCGAGCACTTTGCGGGTCTGCTCGCCGAGGTTGCCCTGAATCGCGGCCTCGACCGGGGACGGAGCCAATTCGTCCTCGACGAAATCGCCGAGTGAACTTTCTTCCTCGTCGCCGATGGGGGTCTCGAGCGAAATCGGCTCTTTGACGATCTTGAGAACTTTCTGGACCTTGTCGAGCGGCATCTCCATCTGCTCGGCAATTTCTTCGGGACTCGGCTCGCGGCCAAGACGCTGCACCAACAGGCGCGTCACGCGCAGCAGCTTGTTGATGGTCTCGACCATATGCACCGGGATGCGGATGGTGCGGCCCTGGTCGGCGATCGCGCGCGACATCGATTGACGAATCCACCAGGTGGCGTAGGTCGAAAACTTGTAGCCGCGCTGATATTCGAACTTGTCAACCGCGCGCATCAGGCCGATGTTGCCTTCCTGGATCAGGTCGAGGAATCCCAGCCCGCGATTGGTGTATCGCTTGGCGAGGCTGACGACGAGGCGCAGGTTGGCCTCAGTCAGTTCCTTCTTCGCGCGCCGGCTCTTGCTCTGACCGGCGGCGATCGTTTCGAGCTTGCGCGCGTAGTCCTCGCCACTGGCTTTGACGCGTTTCTCGATCGCCTTGATGGCTTTCTGCGCGTCGCGAATCCGCTGCGCGATATCGAGCAGGTTCTCGCGGCTGTCGCCGACCTTGAGCACATGGCGGCGATCTTCGGCCTCGCCAGCTTCCTTGATGAGTTGATTCTTGGTGCGCCCGGTCTCTTCCTCGTAGCGCGCAATCAGGCGCTCGGAGTTCAGGTACTCATGCAGCAGGCGGCGCATCTCGCCGATGATGGCTTCCTGGAGGCGCGGCGACAGCGCCATGTCGCGCAGCTCCTTCTTCACCTTGTCCTTGGCGCGAAAGTAGTCCTTTTCGAGTTTGGGCTTGCGCCGCGGACCGACCTTGCTATGGAACAGCTCTTCCTCGAATTCGTTGAGCCGGTCGCGAATCTCGCTGAGCTTCTTGAGCGAGATGGTCAGCTTCTTGAGCTGCTTCTCATCGGCCTCGGGACCGCGTTCCTCATCGGGATCGGTCGAAGGCTCGTCGTTCTCTTCGTAGATTTCGCGCAGCTCGGCTTCACCGGCGAGCACTTTCTCGGCGATCTCGATAACGCGATCGAGGGTGACGGGAGAGCCGAGCACTTCGTCCTCGACCTCGATCTCACCGGCCTCGATACGCTTGGCGATTTCAACTTCCTGCTCCCGCGAAAGGAGCTGGAAGTTGCCCATTTCCTTTAGATAGAGGCGGACCGGGTCGGACGATTCACCGACCGACTCGGTAGCGGCGGCAGGAGCGGGAGCTTCGGGCTCGGCTTCCTCGGCCTCTTCCTCGGCGGCAGTTTCAGTTTCGGCAGTCGGAACTTCCTCGAGAACTTTGATGTCGAGGTCCTCGAAACTATCCAACGCGGCGCGCAAATCGGTCGGGGAGGCGACATCTTGGGGCAGAAAATCATTTACCTGATCGAATGTCAGATAGCCCTGCTCGCGGCCCAGATCGACAAGACCTTGAAGATCTTTTCCTTCGTACTTTGGCTTCATGCTCTCAAATTTTCCGCTGGCTCCGGGATCGTACCGGAGCTCGCTTACCTACAAACGACCGCTTCGGAGCCGGAAGGACAGACGAAATATGAGGCTGGCTCATCAGACTGAGATATAGAACGTAGCTTCCAAGACGGCAAGTTCTCGACGGCGAATAGTCGATGCTATTCGCGCACCTGCCGCCTGTCAATCCGCTCTATGGATAGGACGTTGCCTTCCCCGTCTAGTTTCATCCTCACTTCAGGCATCATAACCGATGCGGAAATCCGGGCTCTCGGATTCCCACGAATGTAAATATATGCACGACGATGCTTCGATGCCGCGCCATCGCGCAAAAATCTTAAAAGAGCGGATCGCTGGAGGCCAGAAAGAGAATTGGCGCGCATCACTTGCCGAACCAGGCGATCCGCACCAATTCCAGAACACGGGGTAGCATCTTTATAGCAGCTACGGCTCTCGGATGCTACCCCGCGTGAGTCATTCGACGGTTACCGACTTCGCGAGGTTGCGCGGCTGGTCGACGTCGGTGCCGCGCTCAACCGCGATGTGATACGCCAGCAACTGCAGTGGCACAGTCATCAGGATCGGCATCAGCAGCGGCGATGTGGTTGGGACCGCGATTATATCGGCAGTGATGCTCTCCAGCTCGGGTGATTTGCGATCGGTGACCGCGATGATCCTGCCATTGCGCGACTCCACTTCCTTCATATTGGACAGCGATTTTTCGAACAGCCCATCATTGGGGATCAGGACAACTACCGGCATCTTGTCGTCGATTAGCGCAATCGGACCATGCTTCATCTCGCTGGCCGAATAACCCTCGGCATGGATGTAGGAAATCTCCTTGAGCTTGAGGGCTCCTTCGAAGGCAACCGGGTAATCAATCCCGCGCCCGAGGAAGATGAAATCCGTCGCGGAGGCATACTTGCGCGCGATTTTCTGGATGGTGGGTTCGTTTGTGATTACCGCTTCGATCTGCGCAGGAATGGCGAAGGCTACCTTCAATAGCTCCGATACCTGCGCCTCCGACAGCCGCCCCAGCTTCACCCCAAGATGTATCGCGTACAGATAATATGCCTCTATCTGTGTTATGAAGCATTTGGTCGTCGTTACGCTGATTTCCGGCCCGCATCGCGTGTATATCTGTGCATTAGCCTTTCGCGCGATCGACGAATCCACGGTATTCGTCAGCGCGATGAGATGCGCCCCGCGCGACGCCGCCTCCTCCATCGCGGCCAGCGTGTCAGCCGTCTCGCCCGATTGCGACACCGCTATGACGACGGTGCCCTCGCCGACCGGCGGCCGCCGATAGCGGAACTCGCCGGCATAGTCGACCTCGACGGGCACTCCAGCGATCTCCTCGATGATGAACTTGCCGATATTCGCGGTTATCCACGACGCCCCGGCCCCCAGCATCACGATACGCTTGATCGATTCGGCGCCGGCGGTCGGCATCAGGTCCGTCTCGAAGTTGACAGATGCCGAATTGGCGGCCGCGCGCCCTGCCATCGTGTCGATCCATGCCTGTGGCTGTTCGGCGATTTCTTTGCGCAAATAATGCTTATAGCCACCTTTAGTAGCCACCGCCGAGGTCCATTCGATTCTCCGCGGCGCCCGCGTGACCGGTGTTCCATCAAATAACATTACTTTGATGCCGGATGCGGTAACTTCGGCCAGCTCGCCGTCCTCCAGCACCAGCGTCATCCGCGTATGCTCCAGCAGCGCGGGAATGTCCGACGCGATAAAGTTCTCGCCCTCGCCATAGCCGAGCACCATCGGAGTGGCGGTCTTGGCCGCCACCAGCTTGTCGGGCTCGCTTTCCGACATCACGACAATAGAGAATGACCCGCGCAGTTCGCCGACCGCGGCGCGCACCGCCTCGGTGAGGCGCATCCCGCGGCCGACATTCTCCTCGATAAGATGCGAAATCAGCTCGGTATCGGTCTCGGATTTCATCTTATGGCCACGCGCGACCAGCGCGGCGCGCAGCGCGACGAAGTTCTCGACGATCCCGTTATGGATGACGGCGACGGGGCCGGCCTTATGCGGATGCGCATTTTCCTCGGATGGTTTGCCATGAGTGGCCCACCTCGTGTGTCCGATTCCGATATGGCCGCTGAGCGGCGACTGCCCGACCATCGCGCGCAGGTTTTGGAGTTTGCCTTTGGCGCGCCGAATATGCATCGCGCCGTTTTCGACCAGGGTGGCGACACCTGCGGAGTCATAGCCGCGATATTCCAGCCGCTGGAGTCCTCCGATGAGGATTGGATAGGCGTCTTTATTTCCTACGTACCCGACAATTCCGCACATACTGATGCTCCTGTAGACCTAACCCCTGGCCCCTTCCCCTGAAGTGGAAGGGGAATAGTGGTCGAGGCCGTCTTTTCCGATCCCCTCTCCCGCGCCGGCCAACTTGGTGGCCCGGCGCAAGTCGGGAGAGGTCGCTGGCGAACATTTATGTTCGGCAGCGGGTGAGGGCCGGAGGGCGTCATCGCCCGACGGTGGTGGCGCTCCACGCACTCCGATGCCCTTTGTCTGTCATCCCAAGCGACGCGCGCTCACGATGCATTGCACTCCACTACGTTCCGTGGTGCAGTACGGTTGCGGGGCCGCTCGCGATGACGCCAAATATTTGTGGGGAGAGTTTAGATTTGATGCAGGATCCGCTGGTCCTGCCCACCTGAGCCGGGATTTGTCGTGCGGTCACCCGCGCGGTTTGTCCGACTCTGACGATTGTGGAACCGGGAAGCCATCCGCCGAATCTTTCGATAAGCTTCCACCTCGTTAACCTTTGAAGATCCTAAAACCCGCCGCTTCCAACACCATCTCTCCCTACTGGGAGAGACAAGAGTGAGGGCTGGCGAGCCACGATGCTCCAATGGTCTGGCGCTACTCTCGGTAATAATGGACGAAAAACGCCGCTTCCTTCATCATCTCTCCACTCAGGGGAGAGACAAGAGTGAGGGTATCTTTCTATTCCGCTATCGATGACCTCCTCGAATGACTCGGGCGCGCTGCCCAATACAAGTATTGTGACTTACCGTCAGATCTGAATCAATCTGTTCGCTTCTACCGCGGACTCCTAAAAAGAAAGGTATGGTACGATCCTACGGACATGGTTTGACCAAATCCTGTTGTTTGGGTTAACAAATGGCGGAACGCTGGCAAGCGGGAAGCTGGCAAACAGGTGCATGACTTCTGAAACATACAAGCAAATTCGGCAAGCGTTGTTGAACCGACAGATCGTCGAAGGGTGGTACGCGGGTCACTATAGGGAAATGTGTCCACATGTACTCGGTCGTACGACGAGGTGAGAAAAGGGCTTTTTTTATCAATTCGGCGGCAGCAGCTCGAAAATCCTAGGGAAGACCGGCTCGGAGCAGAATTGGCGATGTCTATTCGTTGAAAGACTATCGATCGTCAAGGTTCGTCGGGGCGTTTGGCACACAACTCCGAAAGGAACACGCGATCAAAAGTGCTTCGAGGTCATCGATGTGTCCGTCGATTGATCCCTAAGGGGTAAGACGAATTTGAAATGAACGAACAAGAGAAGAGAGCGTGTAAGTCGGTACCGGTAGATCCTGCGGGCTTCAATCCGGCCGCGATCCTGCCCCACGGATGCAAATCGTCCCACATTTATAAGGCGATGACTGAGTTCGTTGATTTTTTGAGCTTCGTAAATCAGCAACTTTTTAGGAAGAGAATTCAGCGCCTCGAATCGATGATCATGCCTGCTAACTTCAGCAGCATCGTCGGTGAATTCATCACGTCAACACTCCCAAAACATTGCGACACCCTCGTCAAGAACCGCTATCATAACGGGCACCCAGACCTCATACCAAAAGGGGCTTTTGCCGACGATTCTGTTCAGCACTCGGGAGATGGAATCGAGGTAAAAGCATCTAGGTACCTAAAAAGTTGGCAAGGCCATAATGCCGAAGATACCTGGCTTATGGTTTTCGTGTTCGACAGCAATCGCCCAATCGACAAGCCCACAGTCGCGAGACCATTCAAATTTTTACTTGTTGTTGGCGCGCCCCTGATAAAAGCGGATTGGCTTTTTTCGGGTCGATCGGAGCAGAGTCGCAGAACCATCACCGCTAGCGTCACGTCATCCGGATTCGCGAAAATGATGGCTAACTGGATTTACAAAGCGCCGTCATCCTAGCGGAAGCTCACGTTGCTCCGCAAAGTCGTGCCAGTCAGAGGAACCGTCCACGTGCCCCGACACTCCAAGCCTCGGTATCACAGTTTTGCTCATCTCATAAAAGCTAGAATTCTTTTCGACCCCAACGCTTGAAATCTTCAGAGCTTCTGCAGCGGCAATCGTCGAGCCGGAGCCCATGAACGGATCAGCTATCACACCCTCGCCAAGTGGAAGAGCTACGTAGACTAACCGTCTAAGAAAAGACTGAGGTTTAAGACTTGGATGCGAGGCGATCTCGCGCTCTCTTTGCGGGGTGCGTTCGCTCAGTATGACATCTTCGAAAGGTGTACCAGAGGGAAGTCGGCGTATTCCTCCGGTTTGAAACTCTTTCAAGCAATCGCTCAGTCTCATCTTCGTAGGAATCGGCTTTCGTAAAAGTCCCCAAGGCTCGTAGCATCCTCTTGGCATTGAGGAGACGTGAGGAAATTCTTTTTCCGCATTTTTTGGCCGATCGCCGCCTCGCAGAGTGCGCACCAGCCTTATAAGCTCGCCTCGAAATTCGAGCCCACCATCAACCAGTGACCCAAAGACTAATTGCGAAAGAAAAGCATTGCTCGCAAGAAACACGTGGGCGCCGGGTCGAAGAGCACGAACCACCACTTTTGCCCACTCGGTAAAGAACTGCCGCAAGGTTTCCCTTTCTCTCTTGTTGAGTGCGGTGAAGCGTGGCAGCGGTGCCCTTTCGTGTCCATCGAACGATGGAGGAATTCGCCATATACCACCCGTTTTGGCCTCTCGTTTTGAAAGTTGTTCCTCCTCGTACTCCTTAACTCCGTATGGTGGGTCGGTAACAACCGCGTGAAGTGAGCTTTCGGGAATCCTGGCCAGCCATTCAAAACAGTCGGCGTTGACGATGTGCGAGCGGCCCGACGAGAAGAACGTGTAGTCCAATCCGAAGCGCTCTACCATTTTTTGTCTATCGTGCATAAATTCTGTGTCTTCAATTTTGAGATATATTTTACGCGATTGGACGGTGCTTAATGCTAGTCGAAAAACAACCTATGTCCACAGCGGTTCGATTCGAAGGTGCTAATTCGACTGTTGACGTGCCATTGATACCAGTACGTGTCGAGTCATTATCACGAATATGACTATATCTAATATGACTAGTACTCACAAGACTATCGCCGAGATCAACTGGAAAAAGGTGGCGGAAAGACTTCGCCAAGCTCGCGGGGAACTGACGCAAGTAGAGTTTGGTGCTTCTCTGGGCGTCCCACAGAACATAGTCAGCAGATACGAACGCGGACGCGTGAGGGCGCCAATCACCTATTTCGTTTTGATCGCACGTCGGCGCGGAATCTCACTAGATTGGCTCCTCCTTGGTGAAAAGAATCGCAAAACCCGGGCGCGTGGAGGTGCAGAAGCGTAGCCGCTGCACCTTGCATTATCCAATGAACACGGGGTAATGAGGCACTGGTCGACCAGAAAGTCTGGCCCGGCGGGCGCTGGCTCTATGCCACGGATGGCGTGGGGGGCGGCCTCGACGCGGGTAAGCCGCCGCGTAGATACGTGACAGTTCAAGCTGCTCACGCTTAAGCGTTGGATACCCCTCCAGGAACTCCTCTTCGGTCTCATTTGGATCAGCCAACATCGTTGCGACTTCGTACACGCCGATACGGGTCCCTTTAATGACCGGGAGCCCACCACGGATTTCAGGATCGCATACGACCATGCGCTTTGCCCGGCGCAGTTTCGTCAATCGGCTTCGAACTGCTCGAATCGCATGTTTGAGTTGGAAGACAGCTCCGCCGACGAGAAGGTCCCGATTTCCTCGAGGTGTGTTCTCGATCTTTTTTCGTAGGAGCTTTTTGGCGGCTGCGGTTATTTGGATCAAGCCTGAATCCACGTGGCCGACCGTATAGAGAAAGACTAAATCATCGAGGTCGAGGCTACGGCCATTGCGGTGGCGCGCGCCCTTGAGAGGACCCTCGTCGATCGCTTTTTGAATATAGCGGACCGGAAGATCGGTGATTGCTGTGGCCTCGGTGGGGGTGAATTCTTTCATATAATTAATCCCTTACACAGGATCGATTATACGCCGGGTGGAGGGCTCAAGAGAATCGCTGCGAGGAGGTCCGCCTGGAGAAGCGCTCACGACGCGCGAGGATGGCGGCTCGGCAGCATCGCTCACCGACTGCAGTTAACTGCTCGTTGCGTCGCCTCGCCGCAACGCCGATCATAAATCATTCGCGCCGAGGTCCCATGACAGATTCAGCATCAAACCCGCCGCTCGTGCTGCTCACCGGCGCCACCGGCTATGTTGGGGGACGGCTGCTGGGCGCCTTGCAAAACCATCCGGTGCGCGTGCGATGTCTCGTGCGGAGACCAGAGCAGTGGCAGGCGCGCGGGACCACCAAGGCCGAAGTGGTGCGCGGCGATGTTCTCGATCGCGCCAGCCTCACCGCCGCCTTCGAGGGTGTTTCGACCGCCTATTACCTGATCCATTCGATGGGAGCCGCGGAGCCCTTCGAAGAAAAGGATCGGCAGAGCGCGAGCAACTTCGCCGACGCTGCGCGTGCCGCGGGAGTGCGCCGGATCATTTACCTGGGCGGCCTGGGTGACAGCGATGGCGACCTGTCGCCACATCTGCGCAGCCGCCATGAAGTGGGCGAGGTCCTGCGTGTGTCGGGGGTGCAGGTTATCGAGTTCCGCGCCTCGATCATCATCGGATCGGGAAGCCTGTCCTTCGAAATGGTGCGGGCGCTGGTTGAGCGCCTGCCGATAATGATCGCGCCCAAATGGGTCGGGATAAAATCGCAGCCGATCGCGATCTCCGACATTATCGACTATCTGATCGCGGCACTGGACGTCGCGGTGGAGGGTAATCCGATTTACGAGATCGGCGGCGCCGACGTGGTTTCGTATGGCGACATCATGCAGGAATACGGGCGCCAGCGCGGACTTCGACGGCTGGTTATTCCGGTGCCCGTGCTCACTCCCAGACTATCGAGCCTGTGGCTGGGCCTGGTGACGCCGCTTTATGCCCGCGTCGGGCGGAAACTCATCGACAGCATCATCCATCCGACCATCGTGCGCAGCGATGCGGCCGCGCGGACCTTTCCGATTCATCCAAAAGGAATCCGCGAGGCCATGACGCTCGCGCTCCGCGGCGAAGATATCGAATACGGCGCGACGAAATGGTCCGATGCATTGTCGTCGGCCGGCGATCCGCGCGATTGGGGCGGAGTGCGTTTCGGCAATCGGCTGGTCGATTCGCGGATGGTCCATGTCGAGGTGCCGCCGGCGCAGGCATTCGCGCCAATTCTTCGAATCGGCGGAAACACCGGATGGTACTACGGCGAATGGCTATGGCGCCTGCGCGGAATGCTCGATCTGATGGTGGGCGGAGTGGGGATGCGCCGGGGCCGGCGCGACCCGGAGGCATTGCGAGTCGGTGACGCGGTTGACTGCTGGCGAGTCGAAAACTATGTCCCGGCGCGTCAGCTTCGGCTAGCTTCGGAGATGCGCCTGCCGGGGCGCGCATGGCTGGTTTTTGAAGTTGAGCCGGACGGCGCGGGAGCCACGATTCGGCAAACCGCGATTCTCGATCCGGTCGGTCTGTCGGGACTGGCTTATTGGTATGGAGTCTATCCGCTGCATCAGTTCGTATTCGCCGGGATGTTGCGCGGCCTGGCTAACGCCGCAGTCGATAGTTCCGGTGCTGCGCCGCTCGCACATCCGGGAAACCATGCGCATGGAAGCGTGATTCCTCGCCCCTGACTGTGTGCTTGCGCGGCGCGGACGGCGCGGATCATGTTGTCCAATCCTAAGACCGAACACGCGCGCATAGAATTGCGTGGCGCGCTCCACGTCGGAAACCTTGAGCGCGAGATGCCGAAGTCCTCGATGCTTGATCACTCAAGATTCCCACCCTCGCCTCGATAGCCGACCACTGCCCAGACCGGATCCGAGGGCGGATCGGTCGGCGCGCTTCTATCGATCAGGTCCAGATTCTCAAATGCGCCGCTATCCTTGAAGTAACGCCTCACCAGGCCGACGCGGTCGCGCTCGTCGAGGTATTGCCAAATGGCGACCGCCTTGGTCGGGAACATCCGATTGGAAAACGTCACGATGAACGGCGCGCCCGGCTTCAGCACGCGGCCGACATCGGCGAAGGTCTCGATCGGATGCGTCAGGTACTGCACCGAGACGGTCATGATCGCGCCATCGAACTGCGCGGCATCGAAGGGGAGGCGCGGGTTGGCATTGACGTTGTGAACGACGGCTTCGGTGACTTGCGGATTATCCTCCATCTCGTCGCGATTGAGGCCGACCCCGACCACCCGCGAGGGGCGCGTGTGCGCGGTCAGATGCGTGCGCCAACTGCTCATCAGGTCGAGAATCGCTCCGCCCTGCGGAAGCAGTTGCGCATAAATCTCGCCGACCTTGGCGATGGCGCCGTCATCTATATGAACGACGAAGCGCGGCGCGGCGTAAAAACCCTCGTCATCGGAATCGTCGAGGCGGCGAAAAAACTCAGGTTTAAAATCAGCAGGCATTTTGCTGATCGGTTTCGCTGTCGCGAATATCCGGTCGGTGATGGAATAGTGTCATATGCGAAAAACTATTGCCAAATCGAGGGCAAAATCGGCTCAAACGGCATCGTTGACATACTTTGCCCTGCCCGTCTAGATTAAAACGCCTTCCCAAAATGGACGCAGACCGGTCAGGAAGGCGGTTGCCGATTCAGCATGGTAGTGAGACGCGATAAAACCAATTACCTCATCCAATCGGTGTCGCATGCACTCGACGTGATGGAGCAATTCTTCGGCGATGTCGATGAGCTCGGCGTCACCGAATTGTCGAAGCGTCTCAAGCTTCATAAAAACAACGTTTTTCGCCTGCTCGCAACCCTCGAAGCGCGCGGCTATATCGAGCAGAACAAGGCGAGCGAGAATTATCGCCTCGGGATCAAGTGCCTGCACCTCGGGCGGCGCTATATCGAGCATATGGGGCTGGTGCGTCAGGCGCGCCCGATCCTCTCCGATGTCACCCGCAAATGCCGCGAGAGCACCTATGTCGCGGTGTATCGGCGCGAGGGCGTCATTCCGCTCGAGGCGGTGGATCCCGAGGATCGCGCGGTGCGCATCAATTCGCCGGTCGGGCAGACCCTCCCGCTATGGGCGACGGCGGCGGGCAAGACGCATCTGGCGTTCGATACCGATGAGCAACTGAAGTCGTCGCTGCCGGATATCCTCAAGGCCTACACCGCGCGCACCATTACCGATCGCGCGCAGCTCTTCGCGCAGTTGGAATCGGTGGCGAAAAACGGCTATGCGGTCGACATCGGCGAATACCTCGATGAGGTTTCCTCGATCGCGGTGCCGATTCGCGATTACACCCGCTCGGTGGTCGGCTCGCTATCAGTATCGGGGCCGGCTTACCGGATACCCGACGGTCGGGTGACCACGGAAATCGCGCCCTTGATCCTCGATGCGGGGCGCGAGCTGAGCCATCGGCTGGGCTATAACGAATAATCGATTCGGGCTATTATTAGATGTAGCTGATCTGGCATTTGACAGGTATTAGAGCCGCTGTTAGCCTCTTCTCGCTCATAATTCAAAGCAGACCAGCAGCTTTCGTTCGTATTAGCCGCAAATACACTGATGCCCTCCAGGTGAAACTGTCGTGAAGATTCTCGTGCCCATCAAAAGAGTTCCCGATCCCGCAACCACCATCCGCGTGATGCCCGATGGTTCCGGGATTGCCACCGACAACGTCAAATGGGTCATCAACCCATTCGATGAGATCGCGATCGAGGAAGCCCTTCGCATCAAGGAGAAGCAGGGCGGCGAGGTCGTGTTGGTCACCATCGGCCAATCGACCTGGCAGGAGCAGCTTCGCACCGGGCTCGCCATGGGCGCCGACCGCGCCATCCTCGTGAAGACTGACGCGGCACTCGATCCGCTCGCGATCGCGGGCATCCTCGCCAAGGTTGCCGAAGAGCAGAAGCCCGACCTCATCGTGCTGGGCAAGCAGGCGATCGATGACGACTCGAACCAGATTCCGCAGATGATGGCCGAGCTGCTCGGATGGCCGCAGGCCACGTTCGCCTCAAAGGTGGAGTTCGCAGATAAGAAATGCACTGTAGTGCGTGAAGTCGATGGCGGCCTCGAAACCATCGCGTTCAACCTCCCGGGGGTCATCAGCACCGACCTGCGCCTCAACGAACCGCGCTATGCATCGTTGCCCGGCATCATGAAGGCGCGCAAAAAGGAATTGAAGGAAGTCGCGGCCGACAGCCTTGGCGTCGACCTCGCGCCGAAGCTGAAGATCAAGACGCTGGCGGCGCCGCCGAAGCGCCAGGCTGGTAAGAAAGTCGCATCGGTGCAGGAACTGGTCGCGGTGCTGCATACCGAAGCCAAAGTTATTTAGCATTTGATGATTTCTGATCCCCCTTCCCTTTCAGGGGAAGGGGTTAGGGGTTAGGACTCTTTATGGGTGACGTACTGATTTTCGCCGAGCATCAGCTCGGCCACTTTCCTAAAACCACACTGACTGCTATCCACGCCGGCCTCGAACTCGCGCAAAAGCGCGGTAGCAAGGCGATCGCGGTGGTCGCGAGCGACAACCCTGATGCGCTCGCCGGCGATATCGCGAAGTATGGCGTCGCGAAGGTGATCGCGCTGGCCAGTCCCGCGCTGAAGAACTATCTCGCCGATGCGCATGCGCAGGCGCTCGCCAACCTTGTCAAGGCGACCGGCGCGGAGTACGTCCTCGCGACGGCGACCGCGATCGGCAAAGACCTGATGCCGCGGCTGGCCGCGCGCATGAAAGCGCCGATGGCGTCCGACATCAGTTCGATTGGCGCCGACGGCACCGTGGTCCGTCCGATGTATGCCGGCAATGCGATGGCTACGGTCGAGCTCGATGCTCCGGTGAAGGTCATCACGGTGCGCGGCACCGCTTTCGATGCCGCGAAACCTGGCGATGCTGCCGCTCCAATCGAGAAGGTCACCGCCGAGATCGATACCGCATCGATCAAGATGGAGTTCGTCTCCTTCAACCAGACCAAGAGTGATCGTCCGCAGCTCACCGAGGCACGCATCGTGGTGTCAGGCGGCCGTGGCCTCAAATCCGGCGAGAACTTTAAGACTGTGCTCGAGCCGCTCGTCGATGAGATGGGCGCTGCGATGGGCGCCAGCCGCGCCGCCGTGGATGCCGGATTCGTTCCGAACGATTTGCAGGTCGGCCAGACCGGCAAAGTCGTCGCGCCCGAGCTATACGTTGCGGTGGGAATTTCCGGCGCCATTCAGCATCTGGCCGGGATGAAGGACTCCAAGATCATCGTCGCCATCAACAAGGACGAGGAAGCACCGATTTTTAATGTCGCCGACTATGGCTTGGTCGCCGACCTCTTCAAAGCCGTCCCCGAGATGGCCGAGGAAGTAAAGAAGGCGAAGGCTCACTAGCCACGAGTTATCGCTAGTCGCGAAAAGGGCCGTTCATCTGAACGGCCCTTTTTCTTTTTGCCCAGGCTCAACGATGGCCGCCGCCGCCATGCCCGCTAAAGCCGTGCCCACCGCCGTGGCCGCGTAAGTGAATGCCGGTACCGCCGCCACCGGCTGAGCGGAAGGAGCCACCGCGGTGAATGATCACTGGCCAGGCGCCGAAGAACACCGGAGGCGGGAACGCATAGCCGAAAGGACTCAGGTATGCAAGTTGCTCGGGTTCCACGTCGTTGATGTATTCCGCGGTGTCGTGTTCCTGCTGAAGTATTCCCGCATAGGTCTCGTAGGTTGTCTGGTCACCTTCGTACAAACACTGACAGATGGTCGGGTCCGCATACCAGAAGACACTGCCGGTCGCGGCCTGATAGCGGTTGAGGCGATGCATCGGGAGTTGCGCCACCGCGCCGTTTTGGTCCGGCGTCTCGATAGGCACTCTTCTGAATCCCGCCCTCACTAACCGCGCCTCGGTTTCCATTACCGTCGAGGGCTGGTTGGCCTCATGGTTGGCGTAGAGTGAGCACGATGCTGCGAGTGCGAGGACCACGCATGTCAGTATGGTTCTGAAAAGCGCTGAACGCATCGCTTCACCGACTCTTGTCATGGGTGGCGGCGAGCACTTCTTAAAGGGTTCGGGTGGTTCATCGCTGGTTGCATTCGAGGTTAGCTCCGATCGGCAATACCACCAATACAATTTCACAACCTCGAATGACCAGCCGAGGGCCGCGGTCATACCTGATGCCTTCACATCAGTTTTATTGAGAGGTCTCTTATGCCGTCGAGAACAACTGCCGAAACCTCCAACTGCAAACGCCAAGCACATCCTCAAAAAAGAGAACGACGCTTAGCCCTAATTAGTTCGCCGCCATTCGCGGGATGCCAGCCGGTGCGTCACCCAACCTTGCGCAGGCTCTCGACGATGTTCCTGTGGGAGGTCGAAAACGCCGGGATGATTCCGCACACGATGCCCATCACCGCTGATAACGCGGTGCCGTAAACGATTAGCCGCGGCAGCATCGGTATGGTGTTGATGTTGAATGCGGGCAGTCCGAATCTCAGCAGCAGGTAGGCAGTACCACATCCGATGAGTCCGCCCAGCGTGCTGAGGATTACTGATTCGCCAAGCAGCATCGCGAGCAACGCATTGGAGGTGAAGCCCATCGAACGCATCACAGCGACCTCGCGCGCGCGTTCGCGGATCGACATCGCGGCGGTGTTGGCGGCCACCAACCCCATCGACACGATGACGATCAGGCCCAGGATTTCCGACAGCTTCAGGAACGAACGATAGACGGCCAGGAACTGGCCGATGAAGGAAATTTCCGATTCGCTCTCGGTCGAGGCAATCGAATTTTCGAACATCTCATCGAGCGCACCGATCACGATCGGAATCGACTCGGACCCGTCCACCTTAACCCAGAAGAAATTGACCTGATTCGGATGGCCCAGCAGATCGTCGAGATAGTCGAGGCGAAAGATGATCGCATCCTCGGGTGCGTTAGCACCGGGAAGCACGCCCACGACATCGAGCGTGACCTGGACCGGCATAATCAGCCCCTTGATCACGATGCGATCGCCCAGCCGCCATCCATAGCGGCGGGCGGTATGTCGGCCAATCAGACAGGCAGTGCGCGACTTGAGGAACTCGGCCATAGTTTCGCGCGACACCTTCCATTCGGGCCACATATCGTCGATAGCGTCGGGATCGACGGCAACCGCAGGCAATTGTTCCGAGGGATCTCGATAAACACCGCCGAAGATATCCTCACCACTGACTGCGAGCACATGAGGTGTCATCGCGATACGCCGTTTGTAGGTCGCCGGCAACGAATAGAAGATTCCTGCTTTGTTGTGAGTGACGACGCGAAGTGATGAGGACTCCTGCGCCAGGATGCGCCGGACCACGGCCGGCGCGCTCATCAACGCGGAAAAAATGAACAGCGACGCCGCGATCGACGACATGGTGAGCATCGCGCGGCGGCGGTTTCGGAGCAGATTCTTAATCAGGAACGGCGCGTATTTCACATCTCACCCGGATGATCAGAGGAGCAAGTTGCGCGCCTAAGAATCCGAGCCTCTTCAAGCGGCGCGGCTCTCGCATGATGCGGATCGTTTCAGGCTACGATTCTGATGGCGCGATCCGATGCAACTGCTTCGGCCAAGATAGACCCTATGCCAGCGGGTAGGAATTGGCGCGGTTTTCAGGCTCGTGGTATTGGTGCGCGCGCCTTCGACAATAAATGCGCTGGAGCTTTGCGGCTCCTTGAGGGCTGCCGTCGGAGTGTGGGCTCGTCCATCACCATCAGCGATTGCCCAGGCAACTGGCAACCGAGAGCAAATCTGTCGGTAATTTTCAATGAACTTGGCTTAGGTCTCGTGCAATGAATAGATTCGACCGCCGGTTTCGGCGAAGGCTCTGGAAACTGGTCAGGCCCTACTGGGTATCAGAGAAGACATGGGTGGCGTTGGGATTGGTGGCTCTCATCATTTTGGTGAGCGCCGCGCTCAAGGGCAGCAGCGTATGGTTCAGCTACGTGAATCGGGACCTGATGACCGCATTGACCGACCGCGATCAGCGAACGTTCTTTCACAAACTTCTGGTGGTCATCATCTACAATTTGGTAGCCGCTCCCACCACTGCGCTGGGCGGATACTTGACGGGGATGCTGATGATACGTTGGCGGCAATGGCTGACCGAACGGTTTCTGGATGACAGCTTTCGCCATCGCGCATTCTACCGAATCAGCTCGGACCCCGGGATTGACAATCCCGACCCAGAGGATCAGCGAGGACCTGAATACCTTGGTCGGTTTCACGGTCACCTTCGCGTTGCAGGTTCTTGAGCGTGTCGCCACCGGCGTCGCCTTTCTGATCGTCCTGTGGTTTATCTCCCCAGTCCTCGTCGGGGTACTCGCGATATGCGTGGTGATGGGCTCACTGCTGACCATCGTGATCGGTCGCCCTTTGATCGGAATCAATTTCAATCAGCGGCGGCGAGAGGCCGACTTTCGATACGCTTTGGTAGGACTGCGCGACAATGCTGAAGCCATCGCGCTATACGGTGGCGAGCGGCGCGAAGAAGCGAACCTGCTGCAGCGCCTGTACGCGGTAGTAGAAAATTTCAACCTGCTGATTGAATGGCAAAGGAATCTGGCTTTCTTTACCTACGGGTACGATTTGTTGCTGCCCCTCGTGCCCTTTCTCATCCTGGCGCCTGGCTTTTTCGCCGGGAGAGTGGAGTTTGGCAAGATCACACAGGCAAGCGCTGCCTTCATAACGTTACGCATTTCGCTTTCCGTTATCATCGATCAATTCAATGGGTTGAGCAGCTACGCGGCCGTGGTGGAACGTCTCGGCGTTTACCTGGAAGCGTGCGAGGTGGCGCCGATTCCGCGAGCCGCCGATGCGGTTGCGGAGGATGACCAACCTCAAGCGCAGATCGAGACGATCGAGGCGCCTCGCATCGCGACCGAGGCGTTGACTCTGAAGACTCCCAATCTGAGCAAGACCCTGATCCGCGACTTGTCCTTCGGAGTCCCGATCGGCGAACAGCTACTGATTACCGGTGAAAGCGGTGCCGGCAAGACCTCGATGTTGAGAGCGATCGCAGGACTGTGGCGCTCGGGCAGCGGCCGCATCGTTCGCCCGCCGCTCTCCGATATAATGGTTCTGCCGCAGCGACCATACATGATCCTCGGCTCACTGCGGGAACAACTGCGCGATCCTCACGCTAGCGGAGTCAGCGATGCGGACCTGCTCGCGGTCCTCAAGATGGTTAACCTGGCGGATTTGCCTGAGCGTATCGAGGGCTGGGACGTCGCAGTAAAGTGGGAAGATGTCCTTTCCCTGGGAGAGCAGCAGAGAATCGCCTTTGCGCGACTGTTGTTGAATCATCCAGCTTACGCATTCTTTGACGAAGCCACCAGCGCCCTCGATCCTGTGAACGAAGAACGACTCTACCGATGTCTTTTATCCGTCCGGATAAATGTGGTGAGCGTGGGCGATCCACTGAGACTCGGGAAGTATCATCATCAGCTGCTCGAGCTGCTCGGCGAAGGAAGCTGGAGAATTAGCGCGTCTGAGGCGCAACAATAAGTGGGCAACTTAGGGCGAAACCGACGATTTCGGAAACGCACTTACCTACCGCCGCGTGAGAAGCACCACGACCAGCACAATGAGGATGATCCCGCCGATCCCTATTCCGCCATAGGGACCGTATGCGTAGTAACCGCCGCCACCGCCGAACAGCAAAAGCAAGATCAGGATCAGTAGTATAGGTGACATATGGTCTCCTTGGGTCGGAAGTTCAGAACGATTAAATAAACCCGGCAACTCCATAACATTTCTCTTCTGAAATGGTTAGCGGCGCCGTCTAGTATGATCACCTTTAGCTCACTGACACACCAAGGAGTCGCCCGATGATGGCGGTCACCGCCATCGCCAAGGCGCCTCCGATCATAACCCGCAAGGCCGCGCGGGCAGGCGGTGCGCCACCGAGGTGGCCGCCAAATCCACCGAGCGCTCCCAAGCTGATCAGCGACGCCAATGCGATCGAAGATATGCGCCAGGATAGAGGTGCTATCAGGAGTGCGGCGATCGGCACCATCGCGAAAGACGCGAAGCTGGTGGCCGAAATCCAAGCCGCCTGCAGCGGCCGGGCGAGCGAGCCTTTTTCGATTCCAAGCTCGTCACGCATATGTGAACCCAATCGGTCGTGATCACTTAGCTGCTGAGCGACTTTCATTGCGAGCGCTTTTTCCAGCCCACGATTCACATAGATCATCGCAAGCTCCCTGAGCTCAGCTCGCGGTTGGTCGGCCAGTTCTCGCCTCTCCAGGGCGATGTCGGCCCGCTCCGAGTCTCGCTGCGCACTAACCGAGACGTACTCACCGACCGCCATCGACATCGCACCAGCCACCAGACCTGCAACGCCAGCGATCAGGATCGCACGTTTCGATGCGGCGGCCGCGGCCACGCCAATCATCAGGCTCGCGGTGGACACTATCGCATCATCCGAACCCAGTACCGCGGCGCGCAGCCATCCCGAACGCCCCGAGCGATGCGCTTCTGCTGCCGGCATTGGGCCAGGATTCACGTATGGACCTCGCTTCGCCCTCGATCAGCAAAATCGCGCGAACAAGGGAATTCTGTTCCGGCCAAGTGTGCAGCAGCGGAAAACACGCGTTATTTTCTCGCCGGGCCCTTAACTACATTCTTTGCCTTGTCGATCACGCGCTCGACGGCGCCTTTAACTTTGCCGGCGGCTTGGTCCAGCTTTCCTTCGTTCTTTAAGTGTTGGTCGTCGGTCAAGGCGCCTACTGCTTCCTTCACCCGGCCTTTGATCGTGTCGCTTGTTCCACTCATGACAATGTCCTCCTGTTGGTTGCCGCGCTCCTACTCGTTTCGCTTTTCTGCCGCGGTCGCGGGAGCCACCGTGCCCTTGACGATCAGATTGTTGTGCACGGCCTTAACTCCCGAGACTTGACGCGCAACGACCCCGGCCTCCGCTATTTCCGCCTGGGAACTGACGAAACCGCTCAAATCCACGACGCCTTTGTAGGTTTCAACATGGACATCGGTAGAGCTTACCTTGTTATCTCCCACGAGATTGCTCTTTACCTTAGCCGTAATCGTAGAGTCATCGACATAACCGCCGGTGCTTTCCTGGGTTGGAGTTGCGGCACAAGCAGCGGCAAGCGTAGCCACGACCGCCAGAACAACCACCATGAACGAGCGAGCGTTGAAAGTAACCGAGCCCTTATTTATATCGCGCATAAACCCTCCCGTAACTATTCGAAGCAATTTGGTTCGACATCATATCGATCACCCTGATGGTCGCGGCCTTCTTTCGTACCATGCCCGCGGCGTTTCGTCAGCGATCCCCGAAAATTCCTTCAGCGCATCAATCCGCCGCCTAGCACCAGCCAGACGACCAGGACAACGAGCACGATGGTTAGCAGGCTCATTCCGCCGCGGCCGTAGTAACCGCCGCGATACCCGTAGTAGCCACCGCCGCCACCGAACAGTAGGATCAACAGAATAATTAAAAGCAACATGGGAAACCTCCAGCATCGTTATTTTTTCCGGGCAATGTTTTCAATGACAAGAAGTCTCTCTCGTAACCGCGCGAATCTAGTTTGTAGACACCGCAGCCGCCATCGAATGTCGGTGGTGGCGATAACCCGCTTTCCGAAAACGCGCGGGTGCGCCGGCTTTCCCGACCGCTACGCTCTTTTCAGGCCAGGGAGAGACGCTCAAATTCTCGATCCGATCCAGGCGCACAATCAGTTGCCGACCTTGGCGTATAAGGACGCGCTCGCGTTCCAGTTTAGCCAAATGTTCGGTAACTCGGGGCCGCGACGCACCTACAAGATCGGCCAGATCTTTTTGGCTGACCGCGATTCGCAGGAGAGTACCGCGTGATTCTTCGACACCAAAAACCGAACACAATTGGCGAAGCGCGAATAAGAGACGCTCGTGAAGGTCGAGTCCGAGAAAGCTGAGGCTCCAGCCATACCACTGCCTCAGGTTGTTTTCATGAAAGGTTCTTAAAGCCGCTTGGGATGTCGCCTTGGTGATGGCATCGAATTCGTCCCAATCGAGATATCCAACCTTGCAATCGCTATAAGCTTCGCAACGAAAATGCCACCGGCTGCCCGGAGAAGAAAGGAACTCGGGTATCGGTCCCGGCGCAAGTAAGGCCACGGTCACACGCCGGTCACCTCGGTTCAAGCAGGTAATCTTTGCCGCTCCCGTTAGCAGGATGTGGACACCCGCGGTCAGCGCCTCTTCGGGAAAGATAACCTCACCCTTGCGGTAATGCGCGGAACCAAGGCGGTTCGCAAGTTCGCGTAGTTCGGCAGCCGAAAGAAATGCGAAGGCTTGCAGCCGACTCAGCAAATCGAGGTCGGTGCGAATCGGGTTTTTATGCCAGTCCACGTTCGGTCACAATTCCTGTTAGCTTCGATTACAATCCGTTATCGAGAGCACAGCAAAGCTCATACCAGTGACTTTCCCGGAGCGAGTTGACCGCGCTGCGGATTTCGGGTCCCGAATTCCGGTTGCTATCCAAAAGCCACCTCGCGCCCGGCTGGCGAAGTGTAGCGAAGGGCACCACCAGCACTTGGTTCTATTCGTGACATGTCCTCGAGGGCGGAAGGCTGACTGAACGTACTTCGGGTCAGCCGATAACCGGCGCAGCTTTCGGACGGCGATTCAGTTTTGCGGCGACGCATCCGCGACGAGGTGAATCTCAGAGGAGCCGAGCAGCCCGAACGGTCCATCAAATTCGAGCATCCGATGGGGAGGGCTAGGATCGAGATAGAGATCGAATGTCGGAGTTCCAAATCTTACGAGCGGACGTAGAAAGGAACTCACATTCACAACTGGGCGGAGCTTCATGTGAATAGCCCGGGTCGATACGCCAGCGACGTCGAGGGTTGAAATTCCGTCCCGCCACATCGATACCGCATGCTCCGCCTGACCAAAGTTCGTTGTGGTCTGACCAAATCCAACCACGTGAAAATTGGTTTCGGCGATTTCAGCGAAGCGTGGCAGTATCAACGCGAGGACCATTGAATTCGGGTATACGTCGCGATGGAGAGTTTGCGCTTGTCGATCGAGGTAGGCGATCAGGCGCTCCACCAGTGCACCTTCCTTAGTGTAGATGCGTTGTTCGATGAGACGGGTGGGCATCAGTTCTGAGAAATTCTCCAGTGCGCGAGCTTCAACCGTGGTGCCATCGAAGACGGCACGCACAATCATCAAATCGCCGTCGGAGGTGTGCGCCTGTTCCATCGTCACCCTCGCGGTGGAATCTCCGAGCGAGGCGATCCCGGCATTCATGGTCGTACGGGCTGGATCGCTGGCGAGCTCCGATGCGCCACGGAGAGACTCAAATTTTGCGGGTCGCGCCGTTGGAGCGTCTTCCGACGACAGAAACTCGGTTACCGAGTTCTGATGGCCGCTGGTGCTGACCCCACTCACTTCGAGTCTGAGCAATTGGTGAGGTGCTTCGCTCGCGATCCATACGGTTATCCCGGGATCTGCGACCGCGCTCAGAAGCCGCAACAGCAGTCCGGGCATTCGAGGAAAGAGGGGCCGAGTATCGAGCTTTATTTTGATTCGAATCGAATCGAAGCGTCCCGCAGGAACCTCAATTGTTTCGCGGCCTTCGGGCTCGAAGCTAAGCCTTAGGTAGAAGTTGTCGCTCAACCAGGCGTAGGTCGAAGCTTCTTCTCCGCTTTCAATTGCCGCCTTGTCAATGAGCGACCCCTTGAAGCAAGCGAAAGGTTCGAGTCCGGAGAGAGGAAGCGGCCGCGGTAGAAACGGATACAGATTCGGATCGGAAATTTGGAAGACGGCGCCCGTGAGCTTACCCGTCTTCGCAAAGCTCACTCGTCGCCACCCTGTTGCAGGCTGCGCCTGACCATGCCCTTCGATGCATTCGGTCAATGAATCAGATCCGTCCGCAAAATGGTCCTCACGCCATAAAACCGGTTCTGCTCCATCGGTGCCGGGCCAGACTCGATACTCCGAGAGTTGCTCTTTCGTCGTGGGGTCGGTGATGCGGTAACTCATGACTCTGCCGTCGGGTATTTCGGCAAACATCTGTGCCAAGGATGGCGCTACCATCGAAACCCAGACCAGCGTCGTCAGAACGGTCTGCAACGTCATTCGGTATACGCACTGCTTCAGTCTATTCTGTTCACTGGCAGATCTCATTGGACGGTTGGCTCGGTAGGCAATTTCACGATATGTGCAACGGTCGGGCCGACGACAATTAACCGATGAACAGGATTGCCCTTAGACTGCGATCGGATGCATAGATCGGTTTCCTGGCGTCAATGGAAGCGATTAGGCGCTATTGCTCCGTCCGATCCTGTCCGCAGGATTCAAGATTCGATTTGCTGCCATCGCGCACTTCAAACGGCAACAGCTGGTTGTATCCCTTCGTAACATTCGAGTCCTCGAAATATATTTCGATTTGTTATCCAGGGAACTTTCTCCAGTGGCACTGTGGCAGGCTACTTTGACCCGGTGCGGGAACCTTTGGCATGCCGGATGCGTATTAGGGCGACGAGAACATCGATGATGAAAAGGCAAATTGCTTACGGGTATCGTATTCCACTCGAAATCCCATTTGCCCTAACTTTTGCGGACACAAAAGCTTATGCGCTGGCTCGACGTTGTCTTTGCCGCTCTGATGGTTGTGATCTCCGGATGCTCGACAACCAAACCTCAATATCAGACCCGGCCGTTCTTCCTTGCCGAAGAGGATACCGCGACCCACGGCCGCAAGAGCTGGTTCGATCGCATGATCGAAACCGACCCCGGCGTCACCGATGAGGTAATCGCGCCCGACTACCAGGAGTCGCCTCCGCGACGCATCGCGGTGCTGCCGTTTGTCGATCACGGAACCGGCCAGTACACGGTCGACAAAATCGACTTGAGCTTTCGCAAGAGTGCGGAAGAACTCAACCGGGCAGCATGGACGCACGCCAACCGCGTGCGGCGTGCGATTAGCGGCGAAATCGGCGGACGCGAGTTTGAGATCGTGCCCTTGGTGGCAATCGACGCGGTCCTTGTTGATCGAAAAATTGATGACTGGGAGGAGCTCATGTCGGTGAAGCCCGAGCAGCTTGGACGCTGGCTGGATGCCGACGCGCTGGTTTATGGCGAGATCTTGAACTACGAGGCCTACTGGGCCGGGCTGGTTTCAGTCTGGCGGGTCACGGCGCGAGTCAGAATGATTTCGACTCGTGACGGGCATGAGATCTTCACCGCCGAAAGTCACCGCTACTCGGTTGATTTGGCTCCCGCGATCGATCCGATTGATATCGGCATCAACTCGGCACAGACGCTGGTTGATTTGCGCGATCTCAGGCTGGCCCGCGCCGAGTACGAGGTGGGCCGCGAGATAGTGATGCGGCTTCCGGTCGCGAATCACAATATCGCGCAGTTGGAAAACGACGCGATCCGCAAGGAACGAAGCCCCGATCAGGAGAGCGATGTACCCATCTCGTCGCGACCAACAGGCGAGGCGGGTCCGCAAGTTCGCAATTCGCGCTAACTCGTAGATCCGTTCTGTCCATGAGACGTCGAAGAGGTCTAAAGAATCCGCGCTCCGCGATGCTGAGACTGCTGGTTTGCGGATGGCTGATTTTGCTCGGCATGCGCGACCAACGGAGCATCGCCTAAGGCGATGAACACGATCCCGCATTCGACTTTCTGGCCACCAACCTGACTATTTTCAGCGCCGGCGATCGGCACCTCATCGGCCACGGCCAGTACCGCAGTTCCGTCAGCAACGGCACCACACTAATCCGGGGAGAGAACAAATACCTCGATGGCGCGCGCGATGTGGAGCTCGACTATCTGAAGCCGGGTGCTGCGGGCGAAGCGCCGACCCTGGTGCGCCATGAATATTCATCCTTCAACGCCGATGGAACGCCACAGTTTGTGGAAAGCTTCGATCCCGCTACCGGCGCAGCCTCGTGTGCCGAGAATGTAAATGGGGTCAATCAGGCTTACGAAGCCACCCTCGAGGCGCCATCAGATACCTATGCCGGCGCGACGCAACTGATGTTGATCGTGGCCCGGCTAAGACAGGGAGCGCGGGAAAGGATTGACTTCCACTCCTTCAACTGTGCGCCCTCGCCGAAAATCCTTTTGGTCTCGGTGTCGGTGCCGGCGGAGCGGGAGCTTTGGCCGATGTATCCTGGCAAACTCATCAAGTTAGAGCTCCAGCCGGATTTCGGTTGGCTTAATATTCTGCTCGCACCATTCCTTCCGAAGCTCTACTTCTGGTTCGATCCTGATAACAACTGGAACTATGTCGGTGGGATGTTCGACCGCTATTACAAAGGCCCGCACATCGTGACAGTGCGAGAAACCTCGCGCTGAATAACGCGCCTCAGGGGAGCCGAGGTTGAGATTTCCCGGTGAGCTGAAATGGTTCCCCTCGCGGCCATCGTCGATGCGTGGGATTCTGCGACGACTCACCGTAATATCCCGGACATGAAGCGCGAAAAATTCATTAAGCCGTTTCGGGTCGAGCACGGAAAACATTTCCGCCTGGCGGACTATGACCCGGGCGAAACGCGCGGCCTGAAGTCAAACGAAGACGCGGTCGAGCTGCTGGAGCATGGTATCCATCAGATGGCGGAGCTGCAGGACCGGCTCTATGCGCAGGATCGATGGGCGCTGCTGGTGATGTTCCAGGCGATGGACGCGGCCGGAAAGGACAGCGCCATTAAGCATGTGATGTCGGGGGTTAATCCGCAGGGATGCGAGGTTCATTCGTTCAAGCAACCCTCGGCGGAGGACCTGGATCATGACTACTTGTGGCGCGCAAGTAAGGTCCTGCCGCGGCGCGGTCACATCGGCATTTTCAATCGCTCCTATTATGAGGAAGTGCTGGTGGTGCGTGTGCATGACGAGATGCTCAAGAATGAGCGGCAGCCGCCCCAGCTGGTGACCGAGCACATCTGGAAGGAGCGGTTCGAGGATATCGCCAATTTCGAACGCTACCTCACACGCCAGGGCACCGTCATCCGGAAGTTCTTCCTGCACGTCTCGAGGGAGGAGCAGAAGCGGCGCTTCATCGAGCGGCTGAAGGAACCGCGCAAGAACTGGAAACTGTCGCCGTCGGATGTGCGCGAGCGCGAGCGATGGGACGACTATCGGTCATGCTACGAGGAACTGATTGCGCATACCGCGAGCGAGCATTCGCCGTGGTACATCGTGCCGGCCGACAATAAGTGGTTCACCCGGGTGGTGGTCGCCGAGGTCATCGTGGAGACGCTGGAGAACCTGAGCCTGCGGTATCCGAAGCTGGATGCGGCGCAGCGCAAGGCACTGAAGGGGGCGATGGCGCAGCTGCGGCGCGAGAAATACTGATGCTGCGTCGGATAAACTCTCGACCTATCGTCGGCAGCTGGTCTGGGATTCCCTGCTCGCCCCGCCATGGCTTGGAGTTCCTGAGCCAGGACACAAACGCCAGGAACTGCTTCTGACGGGATGCGAAATCGCTAACGAACGGTGTCTGCTTCCCCTTCACCTTTCTTTAGTTATGAGAGGATCTCGATGTCGTGGTGGAGAAGATAGTTGCGGCTGCACTTAAGAAACCCAACTTCTAACCCCTTCCCTAAAGGGGAAGGGGAACCGGTCAGAAGAAAATTCGAACCTCCTGCCCCGCGTTGCCAGTTAGATCTGGCGCCTTAATCAAAACATTCTCGAGCTAATATCTTTGGTTCCCCTTCAGCTTTCTAAAAGGAACCGGTGAGAGAAGAGTTCTTTTCTGTTTCCCCTTCACCTTTAGGGAAGGGGCCAGGGGTTAGGTCCGCGGCTCGCATTTCGTGATGCCGCCCGGCGTCGGCCACGACTGAATTTCGGGCAGCACTTTCTCGCCGAGGATTTCGATCGAACGCATCACCTGCTCATGCGCAATCGCGCCGTATTGCAGGAAGAACAGCACCTGATCTGCGCCGAGCTCGAAGTCTGGAGCCCTTCGCCTAAGGTGAATTGGGGCAGAATCCGAAGGCCGATGTCTCGCTGGTTGTGTCATTTTCACAAGTGGTGAATCCGGTTATTTCACACTAGAGCCCGCTGATGCCAAACGAAATGCATTCCCGATAACACGCAACCAGCCGGTCGCTTCTGAAAAGGTGATTCTGGCTAAGGCGCTGCGTCGAGATATGACACGCGAGGAGCGGCTGCTGTGGAGCAGGTTAAGAAGAAGTTCATTGGCGGGGCTTCATTTTCGCCGCCAACAGATAATCGCGGGCTTCATCGCCGATTTCTATTGCGCAACCACGAGCTTGGCGATCGAACTTGATGGTCCGGTGCATGAGCAACAGATCGCGTCCGACCTGAAACGCGATCGGGCTTTCGCGGAATTGGGGATTAGAACCTTGCGGATCAGAAACGAGGAGTTATGGGAGGATCTCGATGTCGTGGTGGAGAAGATAGTTGCGGCTGCACTTCAGAAACCCAACCCCAAACCCCTGCCCCTAAAGGGGAAGGGGAACCGGTCAGAAGGAGAATTCGAACCTTCCTGCCCCGCGTTGCCAGTGAGATCTGGCGCCTTAATCAAAACATTCTCGAGCTAATATCTCTGGTTCCCCTTCAGCTTTCTAAAAGGAACCGGTCAGAGAAGAGTTCTTTTCTGTTTCCCCTTCACCTTTAGGGGAAGGGGCCAGGGGTTAGGTCCGCGGCGCGCAAATAGTGATGCCGCCCGGCGTCGGCCACGACTGAATTTCCGGCAGCACTTTCTCGCCGAGGATCTCAATCGAGCGCATGATTTGCTCATGCGGAATCGCGCCGTATTGCAGGAAGAACAGCACCTGGTCAGCGCCGAGCTCGCGATACCGTCTCGCGATGCGCAACGCCTCGGGCGCTCCTCCCACCGCAATGAGATCATCACCCTTCAGGAAGCTGTAATAGTCGCCCGTGATTTGCGCCGGATCGAACTTCGACGCGGTATTCAAATATTTGTACGACTCGTCTTTGTTCTTCGCCTCGGCGACCGAAGACACCAGTGTGAAGCCCCTGCGCACGTACCAGAGCACCGCTTCGTGCGCGAGGTCCTCGGCCTTCTTCGGATTGTCATCGATCAGTCCCATGATGTTGAGCGAGACCTGATTGTTGATTGATTGCCCGACCGGCTGCGCGCGTTTGATGGTCTCGCGGTAAAGCCTGATCCGCGGGGCCACGTCGCGCAGCTCGACCCCGAGCGTAAAGCATAGTGCACCGAGGCCCTTCTGCGCCGCCAGCTCGAAGGTCAGGGGATTGGTGCATGCAACCCACATCGGAGGGTGCGGCTTCTGCACCGGCTTGGGAACCACCGAGATCGGATGCTCCACCGGCCAATATTTGCCGTGATGCGTGAACGGATCCTCGCGCCACATGCGCGGAATCATCTCGACCGCCTCGGCCCATCGCGGACGTGTCTCGGCGGGCGTCATCCCGAAGCCGAGGATCTCGTCCATCGTGGTGGCGCGCCCAGTGCCGAACTCGACCCGGCCATTGGACACGATATCGAGCACGCCGATTCTTTCGGCGACGCGCAGCGGATGATTGAACGGCAGCACCACGACGCCATGACCGATGCGGATACGCTTGGTGCGGCCGGCGACGCATCCGAGGAAAACCTCGGGCGCGGAGCAGTAGGAAAATTCGTGCAGGAAGTGATGCTCGACGGTCCAGACCGAATCGAAGCCGAGGCGATCCGCGAGCTCGATTTGCTCCAGCGTCTCGCGATAAATGTCGGCCTCGTAGGTGGGTGATTTGAAGGGCTTGACCGTTTCAATCTCGTAGATCAGCCCGGCTTTCATTTTTTCGCGCTCCATTGACGCAGGAACTCGCGCGCCTGACGCGCTAACGAACGGCGCAAATCGAAGCGCGGCCCGTGGAGGTACCATAGATTCGCGAGGCCCAGGTAGCTCGCGAACATCTGCGTCCCAGCCCATTGCGCATCGAGCGCGGGATCGAAGACGCCGACCTCCTTGCCGTGCTGAACCAGCACGCGGAAGTTGCGCAGGAAGCCCAGATTGGCCTTGCGCATCGCGCGCAACACGCGGGGACTTATCTTGTGCGACTCCAGGATGATGATGAGGAGCAGGCGGCTGACCCAGGGATTCTTCTCATTGAGGACCGCCATGTTCTCGAAGGTCCATAAAAAGGCGCGGGAGAATTCCTTTTTGGTGTCGATGGGCTTCCCCGGATAGGGCCGGCCCCATTCCTCGAGGACCTTATCGACCACCGCGAGGAAGAATTCCTCCTTGTCGCTGAAGTGCCAATAGAGGGCGCCCTTGGTAACGCCGGCCGCGCGCGCGATGCGCGACAGCGAGGTCCCGCGATACCCATACGAGGCGAACAAATCCATCGCGGCATCGATCAGAACCTGATCGAGCGAGCCGCGACGGCGCGGAGCCGGAGCTGTGGGCTCCGTGGGAGCTGATTTTCGGGCTGCAGTAATCATGATTCAATTGAACGAACGGAATGGTGCGGCACATCGGCGGCGAGATCAAGCATCGCGCCCCGATTTACGCTGACGAGGTCGCACCAAGGAATCCTTTCCGCTTTTGGCGAACTGGATCGGCGAGCGAGGTGCTATCGCGGAGCGATGAAGATGCTTCGAAACGCCTGAAGGTTAGTTTCGAGTCGAAGGATCGTCGGGCAACTTCATATTGCGCTCGAGGCACCACTTGTCGATGACCTCGGCATTGAAGCGCCAGTCGGTCCCGATCCTGAATCCTGGCAGCTCCCCTCGACGCAAGAGCTTGTAGATGGTCGAGGGATGAACGCGGAGGTAATCGGATAATTCCTTTACCGTCATCACACGCGGCAAGGTGTATTTGGATTCCGTAGCCATGGTATCTCCCGGTAAAGAAAGTTCGGCGCGCCGCTTGAACGTGGTCGGAAAGTTTTTCTTAATGGTCTGCAAAACGGCTTCGCTACGTTTTTACGCCCGCCTTAACTTCTCTAGTAACTCGCAAAACTGCGGGGACAGGTCAAGAGGCGCTAATGCCTGATTTGTTCTGTTCGAAAGCCCCGCCCCGGCTTCATAGAAGCCGTATTCTCAGTAGAGTAACTTATACGGTGATATTTGGCTAGGTGCCCTGTAGCATTTTTGGCATCTTCCAAGGATTCTAACTTGCGTGAAGCCGCGTAACCTAGTTCTGACAGCCTTGATGTCGCTCATAGTCTCGATGCTTCCATCGATCGGCATCGCGGCGGACGCATCGAAACTCCTTATCAGCAGTCCTGCGATATCCGATGGGGCTACTATCCCGACGCAGTACACCTGCAGTGGCGCCGGTCAGTCGCCCCCGCTGTCGTGGAGTGGCGTTCCGCAAGGCACGCAGTCGTTCGCCCTGCTCGTCGAGGATCCCGATGCCCCGGTGGGGACATTTGTCCATTGGGTCGTGTACGATATTCCACCTACTTCTCAAGGCTTCCAGGAGGGAACCGTGGAGGGGATTCAGGGCGTAAATGGGGCGGGGAAAGCCTCCTACATGGGGCCATGCCCTCCACCGGGCAAACCGCATCATTACCACTTCACTTTGTTTGCGCTGGATACGAATCCTGATCCGGGAATTCATCCCGATGGTCACGCACTTCACCGTGCGATCGCTGGGCACGTAATCCAAAGTGCGGAACTGGTTGGCATCTTCGAGCGCTAAACGTGAAAATCAGGCTGAGGTGGCGCAGTTAACCGATGAGCAAAACCTACAAAATCGTCAGCACGCTGGTAATCATCGCGGTGGTGGTCATTGGCGGCTACTACCTCTACCAGCAGCATCGGGCGCGCAAGGCGGGGATGCTGACGGAAAACATCACCCATGAGGGCGATACATGGACGGCGGACTTCACCGCGCGCATCGCTGCGCCCGAACAACGCGTCTTCGACACCATCAAGGATGTGGAACATGCCAAGTCGGAGCAGGTGAAGAGCGTGCAGGTGATATCGCAAACCAACAACGCGAAGACCGTGGAGATGCAAATCGCGGGGCCCGGCGGGCAGGACATCACGACGCGGTTGGCATTCGAATATTTCCCGGCTGACAACCGTATCAACTATCACACCGTCGGCGATGGCCCCTTCGCAACCACCGCGGAATATAATCTCGTTGACGAAGGCTCTTCCACGCTCATGAAATTTCATGAATCGACTAAAGTCGGCCAATCGCTCCCGGTCCCCGATGGCGTCATCAAGCAGGTCATCCGAGGAGTTTTTCTCGCGCAACTCGAGGGCCTCAAGAAGGCGCTCAACCTCAACGAAGCTGACAGTGGCCAGGATACCGACGAGCCCTGATGCCTGATGAAAGTGATAGCGCACATTTCCGACGCGGCATCGAGCTGTTCAATCGCCGCGACTTCTTCGCGGCGCATGAGGAAATGGAGGAGGCCATGAACCTCCTCGAGGGCGACGAATCCGACTGGGAGTTTTATCTCGGCCTGCTCCGCGCCGCGGTCGCCAATCACAAGCTCGCCGAGGGTATCCTCGATAGTGCGATTCTGCACCTGCGCGCAGCGCTGAAATTTCTCGCGCCCTATCCCGACCGCCATCGCGGCATCAAGCTGCGCGAGTTTCGCAATGCGCTGACGGTGCAACTCGATCGTCTGCTCGCCCACAGTGAGTCGATGCCGCCGACGCCGCGCATCGAGTTCGCGCCCTGACCCCGCACATCATCATGAAACTCGATGCCGAATTCGTGACCTCGGTTTTTTCCCTCGAGGGTTGTCCGCGCTGGAATCGCGCCGAGGTCGCGCTGGCGGGCCGTTCCAACGTCGGTAAAAGCTCGCTGCTCAACGCGCTGACCGGGATCAAAGGCCTCGCGCGCACCAGCAAGACCCCGGGCCGCACCCAGAGCATCAATCTATTCAAGGTGGGCGATTCGCTCGCGCTCGCCGATCTACCCGGCTATGGCTACGCGAAGATGCCGGAAGCAGTCGCGCAGCGCATCGCGTCGTCGATGAGCGAGTATCTGCAAGAGCGGGAAAATCTCGCGGGGCTGGTGATGCTGATTGATTCGCGCCGCGGTCCCGGAGCCGAAGAACTCGATCTCGCCGAGATCATTCGCAAGCGCGACCTGGCGCTGATCGTGGTCGCCACCAAATGTGACAAGCTGAAGCGCTCGGAACGGCCGCGTGCAATCGCAACCTTCAAGCCGCTCAACCTCGAACCGATTCTATGCTCGGTGACCGACGGTGAAGGCATCGACGAGTTGCGCCGGCGCATCCTCAAGCTCGCGCGATAGCACGATGACTCCCGAGGTCAGCGTTATCATTCCAACATACAACCGCCGTGCGATGGTGCGCGAAGCGGTAGCATCGGTGCTCGCGCAGCGCGACGCCGATTTCGAGTTGATCGTGGTGGATGACGGCTCGACCGATGGAACACTTGAGATGATGGCCGATCTAGCTGCGGTGAAAGTCGTGCGTACTGAGCATCGCGGTCCGGCGGCCGCGCGCAATCGTGGTGTCGAGATCGCCCGCGCGCCGCTGATCGCTTTCCTCGATTCCGATGATCTTTGGGCACCCGACAAGCTCCGTCGCCAGCTCACGTGCATGCGGGAATTTCCTGACTGCGTGATTTCCCAGACTACCGAAATATGGATTCGCGATGGACGCCGCGTGAATCCCGGCCTGCGGCATCTGAAACGCGCCGGCGACATCTTTCTTGATTCACTGCGGACCTGCCTCATCAGTCCGTCGGCGTTGATTATGAAGACCGACCTCTTCCGCGCGCTGGGTGGCTTCGACGAGGACTTCGCCGCCGCGGAAGATTACGATTTGTGGCTTCGCATCCTCATCGATCACGGAGTCGGCCTGCTCGATGAGCCGCTGGTGACGCGCCGCGCCGGTCATGCCGATCAGCTATCGGCTTCGATTCCCGCGCGCGATCGCTATAGCGGCCGCGGGGGGGGGAAGTTGGGAGGGCGGCGCCCCCGCACCTCGACCCCCCCCGGCGGGGGGGTGAAGGTGGGGGTGGGAAAG